>Ga0308405_1001492_pt1 | contig 11771 bp, 12 predicted proteins | sample HotsprSampleMS13_FD_203473 | JGI IMG/M metagenome (GOLD analysis project Ga0308405, IMG submission 203473) | Hot spring phototrophic mat microbial communities from Mushroom Spring, Yellowstone National Park, Wyoming, United States - 20060912_MS13 ...
GCGGTACGTATCGGATGTTTCAGTGCTCTTCAGCGAGCCGAAAATTCCTCAATTCCAATCTGACGCCGCACCGACAGCGCGGGTGCGCCGGGTTTCAGTGCTCTTCAGCGAGCCGAAAATTCCTCAACTAGGCGATGTCTTCGCTATCGTCCAGCGCGTACAGCTGAAGTTTCAGTGCTCTTCAGCGAGCCGAAAATTCCTCAACGTAGCAGTTTTGTTCTAGGACGCAATTGAGTGCGAAAGTTTCAGTGCTCTTCAGCGAGCCGAAAATTCCTCAACCTTGACAATCCGCTTGATGGTGTAGTATAGTATGAAGGTTTCAGTGCTCTTCAGCGAGCCGAAAATTCCTCAACTGCGATATTTCTCTGTTGAAAATATCACAACCGTTGCCAAGTTTCAGTGCTCTTCAGCGAGCCGAAAATTCCTCAACGGTTCGGTAGTTACGGTACGTGTTTACAAAGTTTATAGGTTTCAGTGCTCTTCAGCGAGCCGAAAATTCCTCAACTCCAAACAGACACCCCGTCGGTCGGGACGAGAACGAGTTTCAGTGCTCTTCAGCGAGCCGAAAATTCCTCAACGTTTTTAGCGACGTGCCCGCATCGGCGGCGCTGCTAAACGAGTTTCAGTGCTCTTCAGCGAGCCGAAAATTCCTCAACCCGCGACCTGCTCCAGCGCGCCGAACGCGCCGCGCTGTTTCAGTGCTCTTCAGCGAGCCGAAAATTCCTCAACGGTTCGGCGCGATTGATACGCGCATCGACGCCTTCACGTTTCAGTGCTCTTCAGCGAGCCGAAAATTCCTCAACGGTCACAAACCTTTACCGCGTTCTGGCGGCGTTGTAGTTTCAGTGCTCTTCAGCGAGCCGAAAATTCCTCAACCTGCGCCTTCACCGCCGCCGCCACCTCGTCACGCAGCCGCGGTTTCAGTGCTCTTCAGCGAGCCGAAAATTCCTCAACTCCCGCGCCGCAACCGGGCGACGTTTCGTCGCAACGAGTTTCAGTGCTCTTCAGCGAGCCGAAAATTCCTCAACCGCGTCGCCGATCAGCGCCGATGGACTGTCGCTGCGGTTTCAGTGCTCTTCAGCGAGCCGAAAATTCCTCAACCGTCGCTGCGCCCCCCGTCCGGCGCGGCGCGAGCAGCGTTTCAGTGCTCTTCAGCGAGCCGAAAATTCCTCAACACTTATGATATAACGTGCGTTCGCCGACGGTGTCGTTGTTTCAGTGCTCTTCAGCGAGCCGAAAATTCCTCAACCATTTGCGTAAGGTTTTGTGATTTTTGTGTGATATAGTTTCAGTGCTCTTCAGCGAGCCGAAAATTCCTCAACCTGATGTCGCTGCGTGATTGGCGCGTAATGGTTGTTCCGTGTTTCAGTGCTCTTCAGCGAGCCGAAAATTCCTCAACGTGTCGTCTACGACGCCGGCGATCCCGAGTCGGTGTCGCGTTTCAGTGCTCTTCAGCGAGCCGAAAATTCCTCAACCTAACCAGCGCTGCGCCTCTTCTTCCGACATCGACGCGTTTCAGTGCTCTTCAGCGAGCCGAAAATTCCTCAACCCAACCGCAGCCCGCCAAGCGCGGGAATGATCCGCACGTTTCAGTGCTCTTCAGCGAGCCGAAAATTCCTCAACTGTATGATCCTGTCAAGTCGTTCCAGTATCTCCTGCATGTTTCAGTGCTCTTCAGCGAGCCGAAAATTCCTCAACAAGCGCAACAAATGCAGAAGCCAAGCTTTCTATCGGTTTCAGTGCTCTTCAGCGAGCCGAAAATTCCTCAACGCGGCTTTCCACGTGCAATGTCTGAATGCTGTCGTCGTTTCAGTGCTCTTCAGCGAGCCGAAAATTCCTCAACATTGTACCACAAGCGCCATGGGCCGCTTCTCCACAGTTTCAGTGCTCTTCAGCGAGCCGAAAATTCCTCAACGAGGTGGACAAAATGCAAGACCGTAACGGACGGATAGTTTCAGTGCTCTTCAGCGAGCCGAAAATTCCTCAACCGCAGCCAGCAAGTCAACGTGCACAATCTCATCCACGTTTCAGTGCTCTTCAGCGAGCCGAAAATTCCTCAACCTAATCACCAGCCACGCCCGGAAACCCAGACCAACAAGTTTCAGTGCTCTTCAGCGAGCCGAAAATTCCTCAACAGTACTTCATCATTCTGATCACGTCTCGAACGTCGACGGTTTCAGTGCTCTTCAGCGAGCCGAAAATTCCTCAACGCGGATTGGTTTCAAAACCGAACCGTCGCGCGCTGGCGAGTTTCAGTGCTCTTCAGCGAGCCGAAAATTCCTCAACTACCGTACTCGCGTTCGCGGCGGACGCGAGGAGGTGTTTCAGTGCTCTTCAGCGAGCCGAAAATTCCTCAACCTGAGAGCGTTCCCCTGTACAGCAGCTTGCCCGCCCTTCGTTTCAGTGCTCTTCAGCGAGCCGAAAATTCCTCAACACTTACGCTCGTAATTCAGAACGTACCAACTGGAACGCGTTTCAGTGCTCTTCAGCGAGCCGAAAATTCCTCAACCGTAATCCCTGCTTCGTTCCAGTGTTCCGCTTTCCAGTTTCAGTGCTCTTCAGCGAGCCGAAAATTCCTCAACCCAACTTGATCATCATTTCCGTAGCGTCTTTGGTTGTGTTTCAGTGCTCTTCAGCGAGCCGAAAATTCCTCAACGGTTTGTCCAGGCAAGACGTGGCCGGCGTGTCGTCTGTTTCAGTGCTCTTCAGCGAGCCGAAAATTCCTCAACCGCATACTCACCTGTCACCTACCAGCGCAAGTATTTGTTTCAGTGCTCTTCAGCGAGCCGAAAATTCCTCAACCAATGCAGTACGTCATTGCGACGCTCTACGTTCTTCTTGTTTCAGTGCTCTTCAGCGAGCCGAAAATTCCTCAACCGTAATCCCTGCTTCGTTCCAGTGTTCCGCTTTCCAGTTTCAGTGCTCTTCAGCGAGCCGAAAATTCCTCAACGGAACGGTGCTGCATACGGTTCAGATATGTTCTGCGTTTCAGTGCTCTTCAGCGAGCCGAAAATTCCTCAACGCGTACCGGCGACACACCCGTACCCCCTACGCGCCAGGTTTCAGTGCTCTTCAGCGAGCCGAAAATTCCTCAACCGCAACGGGCGCGATGGTACGAATGCGTGGGTCGAAGTTTCAGTGCTCTTCAGCGAGCCGAAAATTCCTCAACAGGGCACAAGGGTCGACGTCGGCGTGCGGGTCAACGTGTTTCAGTGCTCTTCAGCGAGCCGAAAATTCCTCAACGAAAGCCGCTACCAAGCCATGCGTGAAGCCGCGATGGTTTCAGTGCTCTTCAGCGAGCCGAAAATTCCTCAACCATTCCCGGCGACCCGCACGACGCCCCAGCCATCAAAAGTTTCAGTGCTCTTCAGCGAGCCGAAAATTCCTCAACTCCATACCAACCACGCGCGCCGCTTGGATGTTTGCCCGTTTCAGTGCTCTTCAGCGAGCCGAAAATTCCTCAACCTCCAGTCTGGCGCGTGGCGGAGACGCTGAAGGTGCCCGGTGTTTCAGTGCTCTTCAGCGAGCCGAAAATTCCTCAACCGGGACAATGGCATGCTCATGTATCAGGCTTCTGGTTCTTGTTTCAGTGCTCTTCAGCGAGCCGAAAATTCCTCAACCTTGCCACGTCGTCCCCCACCATGTGTTAATCACGTTCGTTTCAGTGCTCTTCAGCGAGCCGAAAATTCCTCAACCCGGCAAACTATATCGCATTTGTACCGTTCCAACCGGAGTTTCAGTGCTCTTCAGCGAGCCGAAAATTCCTCAACGCTCTATGACGGTTATCTCACGCCCATACTCATCCCGGTTTCAGTGCTCTTCAGCGAGCCGAAAATTCCTCAACCGGGATTGGAACAGCTGCGAAGCGATGATGCCGGTGCTCTGTTTCAGTGCTCTTCAGCGAGCCGAAAATTCCTCAACCGTACGTTTTCATCACCCGACGCCATGACCATCTCAAAGTTTCAGTGCTCTTCAGCGAGCCGAAAATTCCTCAACTGTCGTCTGGATAGCGAAGCAACCAACCCGATTCGGTTTCAGTGCTCTTCAGCGAGCCGAAAATTCCTCAACGGTAGGCGTCCAGTTCCGGGCCGCCCGCGGGATCAAGTTTCAGTGCTCTTCAGCGAGCCGAAAATTCCTCAACTGTGGTCGTCTCTGCTGTTAGAACATATGTGCCAAAGCAGTTTCAGTGCTCTTCAGCGAGCCGAAAATTCCTCAACAGATGTGGTAAGATCGCGCTGCCACCGCTGTGGTAACAGTTTCAGTGCTCTTCAGCGAGCCGAAAATTCCTCAACATTATTGCAGTTTGGGCAAGTGGTACGTCCTGCGTAGCCGTTTCAGTGCTCTTCAGCGAGCCGAAAATTCCTCAACGCGCCCGTGAGGCAGCGGCCCTTGCGTCGCTGTGGAAGTTTCAGTGCTCTTCAGCGAGCCGAAAATTCCTCAACGAAAAGCGCCAGACACCCGCATAGTGCCAGTAATACGGGTTTCAGTGCTCTTCAGCGAGCCGAAAATTCCTCAACGTCGAGTACTGTCTGTTCGTCCGCAGGTCGGTTGCAACGTTTCAGTGCTCTTCAGCGAGCCGAAAATTCCTCAACCATGTAGACGTACATTTGTTTGACCGTTACAATAAGTTTCAGTGCTCTTCAGCGAGCCGAAAATTCCTCAACTCACGGGGGGTCAGCAATGCCAAAAGCAGCACGTGATGAAGTTTCAGTGCTCTTCAGCGAGCCGAAAATTCCTCAACCTTGCGGAGCGCCGGCACGACGCAGTGCACCAGCCAGGTTTCAGTGCTCTTCAGCGAGCCGAAAATTCCTCAACGCCACGCGCCGAAGCGGTTGTCGGTCAAGCGCGTCGTTTCAGTGCTCTTCAGCGAGCCGAAAATTCCTCAACCTGGCGTTGGCGGCGGACGCGAGAAGGTCGGCGACGTTCGGTTTCAGTGCTCTTCAGCGAGCCGAAAATTCCTCAACCAGGGGGATCAACAATGCCAAGAGCGAGCAGGGATGAGGTTTCAGTGCTCTTCAGCGAGCCGAAAATTCCTCAACAGGCGAATACCTCGATCGCCAACGAAGCCGCGTGCACCGTTTCAGTGCTCTTCAGCGAGCCGAAAATTCCTCAACTTACGCAAGCCATCAGCCCGACCCTGCACCAAGAGATCGCCGAGTTTCAGTGCTCTTCAGCGAGCCGAAAATTCCTCAACCTATCCAGCGCAACTGGGGACTGGACGGCATGGCCCGTTTCAGTGCTCTTCAGCGAGCCGAAAATTCCTCAACCGCGGCGTCGCGGATGCTGAGCGCCGCGCGGTCTACGGTTTCAGTGCTCTTCAGCGAGCCGAAAATTCCTCAACGCGCGGCGTAAGCACGCTATGCAGCGCTTCATATGCGTGCGTTTCAGTGCTCTTCAGCGAGCCGAAAATTCCTCAACTAACCTTGTAGACGTGCAAAAGGGTACGCGCTAAAATTAGTTTCAGTGCTCTTCAGCGAGCCGAAAATTCCTCAACAGACTGCTGGCTGTCATTGCACGGCACCAGCAATCGGCGTTTCAGTGCTCTTCAGCGAGCCGAAAATTCCTCAACTTTGCACGTCAATGCGTGCAATCGAAAGCGTTTCCGTTTCAGTGCTCTTCAGCGAGCCGAAAATTCCTCAACGTTACCATACGCTAGCGCTGGCCGTGTGTGCACCACAGTTTCAGTGCTCTTCAGCGAGCCGAAAATTCCTCAACCCGGCCGAGTTGAGAGATGTCTCGGTTGAACTGGTGGTTCGTGTTTCAGTGCTCTTCAGCGAGCCGAAAATTCCTCAACTGCCTAATGCGGTTTTTGTTCTTCAACAACTTGCTGATGTTTCAGTGCTCTTCAGCGAGCCGAAAATTCCTCAACCTTGCGGCAAGTGCTGCCGCGCTACGCGCCGTCGTCAGAGTTTCAGTGCTCTTCAGCGAGCCGAAAATTCCTCAACGGTCAATGCGTTAGCGAGCAACCACGCGTTGATTCGTTTCAGTGCTCTTCAGCGAGCCGAAAATTCCTCAACGCAGCAACACCAGCCCGTGATCAACCACCGTTGGGGTTTCAGTGCTCTTCAGCGAGCCGAAAATTCCTCAACTCGGCGTCGCGGTCAACGTCGATGCGCTGCTGGCGGATTGTTTCAGTGCTCTTCAGCGAGCCGAAAATTCCTCAACCGGGCGCTGGGCGTCGGTGCGCGACGCGGCAGAGGGTTTCAGTGCTCTTCAGCGAGCCGAAAATTCCTCAACTCGTCGCACTTGTTCCCAGACCGGAAGCATCAGTTTGTGTTTCAGTGCTCTTCAGCGAGCCGAAAATTCCTCAACCAGCAGTTCGTCAACGGTCATTTGCGGTAGAACGTCTGTTTCAGTGCTCTTCAGCGAGCCGAAAATTCCTCAACCGACGACGCCGATAGCGATGCGCTGTTCCCGTCCGAGGTTTCAGTGCTCTTCAGCGAGCCGAAAATTCCTCAACCCGTCAAATACGCGCCGGGGGAAGTCGCGCGTCATCGTTTCAGTGCTCTTCAGCGAGCCGAAAATTCCTCAACCGTGGCGCAGCATCTCGCGGCGCTGCGCGCGGAACGGGTTTCAGTGCTCTTCAGCGAGCCGAAAATTCCTCAACATTGCGCGGGAGGCGGTGGCTGCCGGTCTCGATCCGGTTTCAGTGCTCTTCAGCGAGCCGAAAATTCCTCAACCCACACCAGCGCGCATTTCGGCGCACGAGTACGGTATGGTTTCAGTGCTCTTCAGCGAGCCGAAAATTCCTCAACCAGCGTACAAACCGCGCGCGCGTCGATCCTTTCCATGTTTCAGTGCTCTTCAGCGAGCCGAAAATTCCTCAACGCACACAAAATGCTGCAGACGTACAAAATCTGGGAGTTTCAGTGCTCTTCAGCGAGCCGAAAATTCCTCAACCATCCGCGCTATCGGGACGAGCGGGCAGTAGAAATCGTTTCAGTGCTCTTCAGCGAGCCGAAAATTCCTCAACCGCTAATCGCAGTTGAGGAACTGGAGAGCGCAACGGTTTCAGTGCTCTTCAGCGAGCCGAAAATTCCTCAACCGCCCCGCGCTGCCGCCAAACGCGCTTTTCATCCGCGGTTTCAGTGCTCTTCAGCGAGCCGAAAATTCCTCAACCGTGTTGTGACACTGCTGAACAAACAGAAACCGCCGTTTCAGTGCTCTTCAGCGAGCCGAAAATTCCTCAACTCGCGTACAGCGAGCACCTGCCGACCGTCACCGGCGCGTTTCAGTGCTCTTCAGCGAGCCGAAAATTCCTCAACACGTTCTGCCGCAAGCAGTGTGCGGGCTTGCAGCAGCGTTTCAGTGCTCTTCAGCGAGCCGAAAATTCCTCAACCCCACTCGTCCGGCGTGAGCGTCAGCGCGTCTACATCGTTTCAGTGCTCTTCAGCGAGCCGAAAATTCCTCAACTTGGGATCGTGTACGTGATCGTTCCGTTGGTTGCGGGTTTCAGTGCTCTTCAGCGAGCCGAAAATTCCTCAACCTGACGTTCACCGCCCGCCTCCGCCGCTGCCGCCCCCGCCGTTTCAGTGCTCTTCAGCGAGCCGAAAATTCCTCAACCTCAAGCGCGCCGAACGCGCCGCGCTGCGCGTCTGGTTTCAGTGCTCTTCAGCGAGCCGAAAATTCCTCAACGGTGTCCGACGGACAACACGCGCTTGTAACATTTCGGTTTCAGTGCTCTTCAGCGAGCCGAAAATTCCTCAACGTATAGTATAACCGTAATCGATAAGCACTTAGCACCAGTTTCAGTGCTCTTCAGCGAGCCGAAAATTCCTCAACGTTCATCAAGCACGCGCCGGGGGAGCATCACCCACTCCGTTTCAGTGCTCTTCAGCGAGCCGAAAATTCCTCAACTGATGCCGCCGCTCCGCGCGCAGCGCCGCAAGGTGTTTCAGTGCTCTTCAGCGAGCCGAAAATTCCTCAACCTCCACAATATCAACGAGCGTGCTAAACGACATCGGTTTCAGTGCTCTTCAGCGAGCCGAAAATTCCTCAACCGGCTCGTAATCATCCCCGGCGCGCCGTAGATCGTCCGTTTCAGTGCTCTTCAGCGAGCCGAAAATTCCTCAACTCACAGTAAATCAACACTATCTCAAAGGAGGCGCACAAGTTTCAGTGCTCTTCAGCGAGCCGAAAATTCCTCAACCTCAGCGCCGCCGATCCCGTCGCGGCGCTCGCGGCGCAAAGTTTCAGTGCTCTTCAGCGAGCCGAAAATTCCTCAACAGCGCAGCGCCTCGACCAGTCTGCGCGCTTCCGCCTGTTTCAGTGCTCTTCAGCGAGCCGAAAATTCCTCAACACGACAACCCCGCCTTCGTCAGCGAGTCGCCCGCGAGTTTCAGTGCTCTTCAGCGAGCCGAAAATTCCTCAACACGACGCGCAGGCGGTTGCGGAACTGATGCTCACCGTGTTTCAGTGCTCTTCAGCGAGCCGAAAATTCCTCAACCTCATCTCGTCTCCTCCTCTTATGAGAGATTAGTCGGTTTCAGTGCTCTTCAGCGAGCCGAAAATTCCTCAACCGCCGCCGCCGTTGTGCTTCCAGAATGCGACCAACGCGGTTTCAGTGCTCTTCAGCGAGCCGAAAATTCCTCAACCCCCAACGGTTTCGCTTCAAATACGTGAAATACGACGTTTCAGTGCTCTTCAGCGAGCCGAAAATTCCTCAACACAGCGGGCTGACCGCAGTCGATTACGTCTGGAACGGTTTCAGTGCTCTTCAGCGAGCCGAAAATTCCTCAACCTTTCGGCGTCCCGGCGAGGATCGCGCGCCCGCGCGTTTCAGTGCTCTTCAGCGAGCCGAAAATTCCTCAACCCTTGTCGTCTAGCACCTCGACCATTCGCTTGATCGTTTCAGTGCTCTTCAGCGAGCCGAAAATTCCTCAACTAAACATAAATCGAGGCAAGCGTCGCCTCGTTTTGGAGTTTCAGTGCTCTTCAGCGAGCCGAAAATTCCTCAACCGTGAACTTATCGAACAGAGTACTGATGAGTATGTGCGTTTCAGTGCTCTTCAGCGAGCCGAAAATTCCTCAACGTTCCAGACGAACACACCGTCGGTTGGGATGAGGATCAGGTTTCAGTGCTCTTCAGCGAGCCGAAAATTCCTCAACCCGCGTCCTTCATCGCCTGCCCCATCTCGTTGTAGCGTTTCAGTGCTCTTCAGCGAGCCGAAAATTCCTCAACTGTGACACCCGCGCCCGCGATCTGGTGTACGAAAACGGTTTCAGTGCTCTTCAGCGAGCCGAAAATTCCTCAACGTTGAAAGCGATTGTCAACGACCGCAACCTGAAGAGCGTTTCAGTGCTCTTCAGCGAGCCGAAAATTCCTCAACTTTGAAGACCGGCGACGCCAGGCGCTGGCGTCGCGCGGTTTCAGTGCTCTTCAGCGAGCCGAAAATTCCTCAACCGGTCGCCAACGGCGACAATCCCAGATACCGCATCGGTTTCAGTGCTCTTCAGCGAGCCGAAAATTCCTCAACATTGACGTACCGGCGTCGGCGGCGCTGCTGAACGAGTTTCAGTGCTCTTCAGCGAGCCGAAAATTCCTCAACGCGTCGAACTCGGCGCGCTGGGGCGGGTGCTTACCGGCGCGTTTCAGTGCTCTTCAGCGAGCCGAAAATTCCTCAACTGCTTCTCCCAGTCGTATGTCCAGCCGTCCAGCACCTGTTTCAGTGCTCTTCAGCGAGCCGAAAATTCCTCAACTGATCAGTGTCGTGCACCGGATTGCACGACTTTCCTGTTTCAGTGCTCTTCAGCGAGCCGAAAATTCCTCAACAATCTGGCGCGAGAACCTCATCCCCGCACTGCTTGACGTTTCAGTGCTCTTCAGCGAGCCGAAAATTCCTCAACGCCCACGAGGAGTCAGCACGCTATGCAGCGCTTCGTGTTTCAGTGCTCTTCAGCGAGCCGAAAATTCCTCAACTCAATCTTCACCGTCGCGTTGGAAACCGCCGTCCAAGGTTTCAGTGCTCTTCAGCGAGCCGAAAATTCCTCAACGTGTGAGGTGCCCCACGCGCCCGGTCGAAGTCAAAGTTTCAGTGCTCTTCAGCGAGCCGAAAATTCCTCAACCGGGCTAATCAGATTGTTGTTCTGGTCGTTCTCCGAGAGGTTTCAGTGCTCTTCAGCGAGCCGAAAATTCCTCAACTGGTGCTCGATACGCAGCGCAGCCGGCAGCGTGGTCGGTTTCAGTGCTCTTCAGCGAGCCGAAAATTCCTCAACCGTCTCGTTCAAACCGGATGATTTTGTGACCGCGCTGGTTTCAGTGCTCTTCAGCGAGCCGAAAATTCCTCAACCGCGAACTGGAAGATGACTTCCGCATTTCGCGCGCGAAGTTTCAGTGCTCTTCAGCGAGCCGAAAATTCCTCAACCAAGCGACCGTCGGTCAACTTGACGCTGACGGTTGTATGTTTCAGTGCTCTTCAGCGAGCCGAAAATTCCTCAACCCGCGTTGGTGCGCAGCATCAGCGGGCCCCTCCCGGGTTTCAGTGCTCTTCAGCGAGCCGAAAATTCCTCAACGCCGCGTCCGTCCAGTTCGGCTGTGTCGTCAAACGTGTTTCAGTGCTCTTCAGCGAGCCGAAAATTCCTCAACCCAAGCCAATCCACTATCCAGCGCAGCTCCGGGATGGAGTTTCAGTGCTCTTCAGCGAGCCGAAAATTCCTCAACCGCCAGCTGCACGAGCACCGCCGGCAACGCCCAGATGTTTCAGTGCTCTTCAGCGAGCCGAAAATTCCTCAACCTGGTGATGAGGCATGGCGCCGTCCGCGAGCGTGAGCGAGGTTTCAGTGCTCTTCAGCGAGCCGAAAATTCCTCAACGCGCCGCAGAACAGATCTATCGCCCGCATAGTCGACCTCGTTTCAGTGCTCTTCAGCGAGCCGAAAATTCCTCAACGGAATGGATGGATGGATGCCCTCCTCCATCCCGCCCGTTTCAGTGCTCTTCAGCGAGCCGAAAATTCCTCAACTCAGGGTTCCTACGCGCCGCCTCCTGCCCCGGTCGTGTTTCAGTGCTCTTCAGCGAGCCGAAAATTCCTCAACCGACAGCAGCGTCGGCGGCGTGATGACGCTCCAGAGTTTCAGTGCTCTTCAGCGAGCCGAAAATTCCTCAACAATTGAAGTGTTCGCGTATCTGCTGGCGGCTCTACCGAGTTTCAGTGCTCTTCAGCGAGCCGAAAATTCCTCAACCCAGAATAGTGTTACAACGACAAAAAGCGTCAGAAACGTTTCAGTGCTCTTCAGCGAGCCGAAAATTCCTCAACTCCGGGCGTCGCTCGACGACTCCGGTCTCTATGGCAGTTTCAGTGCTCTTCAGCGAGCCGAAAATTCCTCAACGGGTATGGCGCGCTCAATCGAACAACCACTACATGCAGTTTCAGTGCTCTTCAGCGAGCCGAAAATTCCTCAACCGCCGGTTGCGGTGGCGCTCGCCGAGCGCTGGTCGCGTTTCAGTGCTCTTCAGCGAGCCGAAAATTCCTCAACTTGTTCTCGTGTGCGCGCGCGGTGTTCGTGTTCACGCGTTTCAGTGCTCTTCAGCGAGCCGAAAATTCCTCAACATGCTCGTACAACGTTGTGCAAGGTGTTTCAACATGGGTTTCAGTGCTCTTCAGCGAGCCGAAAATTCCTCAACCTACATACGACATCGAAGCATCAATACCGCTTCCGTTTCAGTGCTCTTCAGCGAGCCGAAAATTCCTCAACTCCACCGTCTCGCCCGCGCCCTGATGCCTCGTGAGGTTTCAGTGCTCTTCAGCGAGCCGAAAATTCCTCAACTCATCTC
>Ga0308405_1001498_pt1 | contig 11748 bp, 14 predicted proteins | sample HotsprSampleMS13_FD_203473 | JGI IMG/M metagenome (GOLD analysis project Ga0308405, IMG submission 203473) | Hot spring phototrophic mat microbial communities from Mushroom Spring, Yellowstone National Park, Wyoming, United States - 20060912_MS13 ...
CACCGTGTCCAGGTGGATTCGCCGCGTTTCTCGTTTTTGGCACACCAATGGCACATCGGAGCAGGCTCACGATTGTGTGAGCCACTCACTTCCGGGGCAGGCTCACAAGTCCATGAGCCTCTCGCCCCTCAGCGCCCCGATCCTCTGACGCCCCGCAACGCCCACACCACCCGCCCGTGCGGCAAGTGCTGCATGAATGCGGCGCCGTAGCTGCTCCGGCGCCCGGTCGCCTGGAGCCAAGCCGTCAGCGTGTCGTCGTGCTCCTTGAGGTACGCCCGCCGCAGGTGCCCGCGCCGCGAGTACACGCGCCGGAAGTGGCCGGCATGCGCCTCAACCCAAGCGCACGGTGCCCAGCCGATGAGCCGGCCGTCAGGGGAGTACAGGGGGATCTCGGTGCTCACCCGAAGCAGCGCTCCGGCGCTCCCGCAGGTCCTCGGCGATGCGGCGCAGGCCGTCGTGGATGAGCCAGCGATCCAAGTCGTGCCGCTCGAACCAGGCGGGCGTGATGCGCCGGCGAAGCGCAAGGTCGCGCCGGATCTCGCGGCGCCGATCAGGATCGAGCCAGGGTGTGTTGGCAGGCATCTCTCGCACTCCATGAAAAATCGGGGCGGCGGCGAGACCATGGAAGCACCGCCGCCCCAGGGCAACCCCGCCAGAGGAGGAGCGGGGAACTTGTTCGCCTCGCGCCGGGGAGGCGCCATCGGGGAGGTGGAATCCGCCGATGGCGCATGGGTGGCATCAAGCCTCCGGCGCTTGGCCGGAGCTTGTTACGCCGGGCCAGTAAGCCCGTGCACGCCGAGCTTGACGATAACGGTGGTCGCATTCGCAGCCGCCGGCTTGGTCGCCACACCCACAAGTGGCTTCGAGCCCGTGCCGGCAGTCTTGGTGCAGGCGGTGCCGTTCCAATACAGCAGGTCGCCGGCGGCGATGTTGTCGGCGGCCACCTTGGGCAGCGTGAAGACGCCCTCGGTCGCCACCTCCACCGGCTCGCCCTGGGCCGCGTCGAACGCCGCAACGCCGCGGATCGCGCCCACAACGACGTACTGCCCGCTCACCACCACGGCAGGGGCGGTGACGGTGATAGTCTTGCCTTCCTGAACGTAGTTCTTCATCAGTCAAGTCCTCTCGAGGTTTTGATCACGAATACCTTCTGCTCGCCCGCCTGCGTCAGCTTCGCGATTTCGCGGTCGATGAGTTCCAACGCCTCTTTTTGCCGTCCGTACTCGACGCTTCGCTCGCCGAACTGCACGCGAGTGACGCCAAGGGAACGGACAATTTCCTCGCGGCGCTCTTGCAATTCAGCCAGCGTCATCAGGCCGCCCCCGGATTCTTGAACCCGCCCCGATGGTCAATCGCACCAGCGCCGCAGTGCCACGTCACGCGGAATTCGCTGCCGAGCGTGTTCCAGCCCGGCCGGCTCTCGACGCGCGGCCCCTCATAGCCTTGCAATTCGGCATATTCGAAGACCGGCGCGTCGCTCGGATCGCAGAAGACGTACCATGCGGTGTGATTCTTCAGATCGAACCGCGGTTCGACCAGGGGAACCAGCCCCCGCGCCGCGGTCTCGGCCTGAGTGCTCGAGGTCGGATACAGCTGCGCCAACAACTTGCCCAGGACAACTTCGTCGTGCGCGCCGACCAGAATGTACCGCGGTGTCGCACCAATCGGGTTGCCAGAGGCGTCCACTTGCCGGCGAATGGCGAGCTTCGCGGCAGCAATGGCGGTATCCGACGGCGCCGTGCCCGTGCTGGCAAGGTTGTTGTGGTCGGCGTGGAAGACACTCTTGTTGTCAGCCAGCCGCGGGTTTGCGATGATGACGTCCGCCAGGAAGCTAGCGAACCAAGCGCGCGCCCCGCGGGCGATCTTTTCGCTGATGTCACTCAACGCGCCAACATCGTCGTTCACGAGCGTCTGAAAGCTGATCGAGAAGCCCTTGGCATACGAGCCCAGCTTGTACGACGCGAGCGCTTTGCCTTCGATGGTGCCAAACGTCACCTCGCCACCCTCGTTCACGAGCTCGAGTGCCGGGCCGTCGCTGACTTCAAGGACGTGCCGCGCGCGGAAGTCCGCCATGCTGGTGCGCCGGAAGACCTGCGTGATGGGGGAGGGCGCCGCGCGCAGCGTGAACAGCGATTTGTTGAAGAGCTCCGCCAGCAACACCGAGAAGTCGCTCGTCGTATGCATGGCGCGCGTCAGCAGCTCCGTCGGGCTGCCCAGCGTGCTCAAGCCTCGCTCCTGAAGGATGCGCTTCGCCAGGTCGCTGAACCTCGAGTAAGCAAACTCGCGCCCCTCGCGTGGTTCGTGCGCGGGATTGATCCGCGAGTACAGCCCGTCCGCCATGCGGCTGATGAGCCCCTCGCTGGCATCCCGCACCACCACGGCCGGCCCGCGGTTGTCGATGATCGGCTGCCTCCGTGCAGCCTCGCTGATCAGCTCGCTGCGGATCGAATCAAGGTTGTTGTGGCGGGCAGCCACTTCGTCAGCCGTCGCCTCCGGCAGCGCCAGAGCGGCGGCGATGTTGCGCGCCTGCACTTGCAGGTCGCTCTGATTTTCCTGCATTTCTCCACCTCCATGTGAACGAATAGTCGCCGCCGGATCGGCTCCGAGCGGTACGAAACTGATTTCTCGCGGCGTCCACCGCGTCGCGGTCTTGATGCGCCTGCCGTTCTCGCGCGACTCGCGCCACTCCTCTACCGAGTAGCCCACGCTGACGTTGCGGATAATGCCCGCGCGAATATCGGCGATAATTCCGGCAATTTCCGGGCGATTTCCGAAGCGAATTACCGCCTCGCCGCGCTGGCCATCCACGTGCGCGTCCTCAACCACGCCCAAGATCGCCTCGACGCCACTGTAGCGGTCATGATTGTTCAAGACGGGGGCACCTCGCAGCATTGACAAGTCCACGGCCTCGGGCGCAAGGCTCAGGCGCTCGATGTACTCGCCGCTCAGGTCGCGCCGGGCGACGTCCGCGCCGGCAGAGAAGACGACGCGGATGGTATTAGTTGACGCGTCAAAGGTTGTTGGCTCAAATGTCGCGCGGCGGGTGAGAAGGTCGGTCACCGTTGATTCTCCTTTCCGCTTCGAATTTCTCCAGCACGTCGCGCAAATCTGCGAGACGCCCCAGCCGGTGCTCCGGCAGGCTCCCCAGCACGGCTCGCAGGCGGTAAATCAGCTCCCACGCATGCGCCACGGGCCCGCGGCCGCGGTGATGGCGCCAGTGATTCGGCTCGTACTGTGCGGCGGTCATCATGAGTCAGCTCCTTGTCCACCATCTGCTGCCACCACGTCAGGCGTGGGCTGCCCTTGCTGGGTTCGCTGGCGCGGATCGCTGTCAAAGACGAGCCCCAGCGCATCCGCCCGCGCGTTGTCTTGGGCGATCTCGCTGTCCACGTCCTCCGCACGCCAGCCGGTGCGGCCGATGATTTCGCTGCGGCTTGCAAAGCCCGCCCGCACGCGCAGAAGGTCGGTCAAAACTTCCGCCCGGCGGTCGAGCATTTCAATTTCCGGCGCCACCCATCGCCGCGCCTCCGTGTCGGCGTCCGGCGTCAGCACGCCCACGGCACGCGCGAGCTCGCTCCACCGGCGAAGCACGGGCTCGCAGAGCATCGGGATGAGCAGCCCGTACTGGATGCTCTCGATGGTGCGCCGGAACTCCAACAGGCCAGCACGGCCAGAAGCGAAGGTGACCTGGCTCAGGTCGCCGGACAGGATCTCGTAGGGGATTCCCAAGCCGGCCGCGATGCGGCGCAGTTGGGTGCGGACGAAAGGATCGAAGGCGCTGTCCGTAGCCGGAGGCTCAGTGAATTCGATGCTCTGCCCAGGCTCGAGCTTGATGACGGAGCCGGGCTCAAGAGTCGGCAGCTCCTGGTTCGGCCCCCAGGGGGCGATGCCGTCGGGCGTGGTGATGAATGCGGTCAGGATGGCGCCCACCTTCGCGCGGACAAGCCCGGCCTCGAGATAGTCCGCCAGTTCGCGCAGGGCGATCAGCACCGGAGCCAGCCACGATTGCCCCCGCGTGGCGCCGGGCAAGAGTGGGCGGTAGATGTGCAGCACCTGATCCGCCGGCACGTAGACGGATTCGGCCGATGCGCCGGCCAGGGTGGGGTTCTGCTTGTAAAGCCAGTATCCGGCCGGGCGCAGGCCGTCGTACCGGATGCCGGCGATGGTTGTCGCGTCAGTCTTTGACTCGTCGAGGAACTCCGGCCCCAGCACCTGTAAGGTGAGGGGTACGCCGGGCGCCTCTTCGTCCAGGCGCAGCACCACGAACGCTTCGCCGGCAACGATGACGCTGGTCAGGACCTGCATGCCGACCCCAATCCAGTCCAAGCGCCCCGATGCGTCGCACGCGCGAGACCAGCGCTCCCAGAGTGCCTGCACCGCGCGGTCGCGGAACAACGGCGTGATGCCAGAGCCGCCCCAGGCGGCGTTGACCAGCGACTCCACGGCCCGGCGGGCAAGGGGATTGTTGGCGAATTCCTGCGCCGCCCGGGCGCGCAGCACGGAGGGATTGCTCCACGGCGAGTTCGGTGCGCCGGGGGCGGGGCCCCAATCGGTGATGCGGGTGACAGGACGCGCGGCGTCCCACTGGAGATAGCGCTTCTGCGGCGGCGAGCCAGTCAGCTCGCGCCAAGCGCGTTGAAGTCGGTCAATCATCCTTTGTGGTTATCATGCCACACATGTGTGTCAAAAGCAACACGATTGTTGCGCGTGCTGGCGCGCCCCGCAATCGCTTGATTCCAAGGTGTTTGTGCCACGTTCGTGGCACTTTCGGCCACTTTTCGGCATCTGCGGCTAGCGCGCGCGTGCGATAGCCCCCACCCGCCGGCAGCGCCGCCAAAAAATCCTTTGGCATCTCAGTATCCTGTTGATCTTAAAACAGTTTGCCTTGCTCAGCACCATGGACTACAGGCTCAGTACACCTTGAACCGGTGGTACAAGGTGGTGTGTCAAGCTCGCCACGCTCGATGAGCCACGCGCGCCGCCAGCGCGCCCACAGGACGGTTGCCTCGGGGAAGGTCGCAGGGTCGGCCAGCACCATGCGCATGCAGGCGTCCAGGCGGCGGCGCCACTCGTCGGCGTCCACGTAGGTTCGTCTTCGCATCACTCGCCCGCCTCCCTGGGGCTGGGGCAGTCCTATATAAGGAGCCAATTTTTTCGTTTCTCTTCTCCACCAGAAGAATTTCCACCATCGGGGTCGTGACGATCCGCAGGTTTTGGGGCAGTTGGGGCAGTGGGGCACCTTGGTTTTTGGTCGTTTTTCTGGTGGAGAAGAAGAACGGAATTTTTCTCCTATATATAGGTGCCCCACTCAGCCCCGCAGCCCTGGCCATCGGAACCTCCATTGCCCTGCGGGCTCGCACAGGTAAACTTCCTCGCGGGCTCTTGTAACCGCAACATAAAACGTGCGGATCACCGAATCGCGATCCTCGTCGCCCCGCTCGTAGCCCGCAGCCCCAGCCCGGCTCAGGTCGGGGAAGACCACCACGACATCGGCTTCCCCGCCCTTCACGGAGTGAATCGTCCCAACCACGGCCCGCGGAGTCTCTTGCAACGCCTGTGGTCCCCGGGCGGCGGCGATCGCAATGGGGAACGCGGCGCGGTCCTGCACACTGGCCAGGAGCCGGGCTTGCCACCACCTCAACAGCCCCACATGCCCGTCCCCAAACGCCCGGCAGAACCCGGGCCATGCTGCGGGCTCGAAGATTTCGTGCAGGTCCTCGGGCCTTACCAGCTCCATGGGGCCGAGCTTGGCGAAGTAGCTCTTGCCGTTCGGCCGCAGCAGCCCCTTGCTGCTGAGCCATTCGAGCCAGTTCGACGCATCGGTCGAATTCCAGAGCGCCTCCTCGCCCTCGAGGAAGGGCGCCAGCAGCCCCAGCACTCGGTTCACAGCCGCCCCTGGCTTGTCCCGCCGCAGCGGATTCCAGGCGCCGTTAGACTTGCGGTAAGGATTATGGAACGGGACGCCTCGCTTTCGCAGCCCCCGGATGATCGGCTCCAGCATGTAACTGCAACTTGCCAGCACCATGGCGGTCTTGTTCCGATCAAGGGTTCTCTCCACCAGGTCGAGGACGGCATCCGGGCGCGTCCACGTGGCATGCAGGAACCGGCAAGCCCCGTCCGCCTTGCGGGGCTCGTACTGCTTGGGCTGCCGGCGGGAGACGCGCGCAATGATCTGCTGCGCCAGCCCATGCACTGCCTTTGGGAGGCGATATGACAGCCCCAGTACCTTGATGCGCTCCTCTGGCAGGGGAGGGTCGAGCAGGGCATCGACGCTCGCGCCGGTCCAGGAATAGATGCATTGATCGTCGTCGCCGGCCAGGACAAGGTTCTCGGTGTGGCGGCCCCACTTTCTGAGAAGCGCCATCTGAAGCGGCGTCAGATCCTGTGCCTCGTCGGCGAAAAGCATCTTGGGGCGGCCCGGGGCAGCATGGGTGTCGCGCAGTGCCGCCTCAATCAAATCGCAGAAGTCCATCAGACGGTGCGCATCCTTGTAGTCGGACCATGCCCGCTCGAACGCCCGCACCGATGCCGGCCAGTACTCCTTGGGCAGCATCAGGCCCCGCAGACGGTTCAGCTGTTGCAGCAGCGGATCGCCCTCGCGGCCGGCCGCGTCAGCATCACCATCGTCGGCCGGGGGCTCATCCAGGGCCGCTTTGTCGCGCTTCGCCGTCAGCGCCATCTCGGGGTGAGCTTTGTTCCAGTCTGAGACGTGCGCCTCGGCAATCTCCGGCCCGCCGAGGGTCCTGTAACAGACGCTGTGCAACGTTCCCACCTGCTCGGAGTCGATGGCCAGGTTGCGCGCCACCAGCTCGGCCGCCGCGGCCTTGCTGAAACTTGTTACCAGCACCGCATCAGAGCCCCACCGCCTCGCCGCTTCCTCGATCCAACGGCTCAGCGTCGTCGTCTTGCCCGTGCCGGGCGGCCCGAAAATGCGGAACTCGCGCGTCTCGGCCGGAAGAGGCAGCTCGTCCGGCGCCATGCATGCGGCTGTGCTCATTGCTCCTCCTCCTCGTCCTGCTGCACTGCCTCGAATCCAGACCAGTAGCGCATCGGCGGGAATTCATCGGCCGGCAGCAGCCACCGGGATTGATCGCGCACCAGCCCCCGGCGTACCTTGAATCGCTTGCTCACAGCGCGGATGGCGACCAGCGAGGAAGCAAGCTCGTTGACGGAAATACTCGCGCCGCAAGAGCGCAAAAGAAACTGCTGGAAATCCGTCAGGCAGATCGTGATCACGCCGTCAATTACAGCCGGTTTGCGGCGTAAATGTGCGGGCAATTCCGCCTCGTCATCGTCAAGGCGCACGAAGCTGGTCTCGGACAAATACTGATCCAAATACACGGCTGCGCTGCCTGCTCGGTGCAGTTCTTCGCCGGCATCCACGGTGATCAAAGCGTCCAGCATCATCTGCACCAGCGCTTCCCACTCGTGCCCCTTGAATTTCGGGATGATGCGGTTGAGCCCAGCAGCCACCACCGTGCGGAATCCGCGCTGCTCGATCAGCTTCGAAACCGAGGAGAATTCGAGCGTATTTCCCTCGGCTGTGGCCAAATGATACACCGGCTCTTTGCCGAGAATCTTGCGGATTTCCGCCACCTCGAAGCCGAGCCGGGAGGAAATTTCGGCAAGTAAATGCCGTCTTTTTCCCTCATCGGTCGCGCCTGGCGGCGGGCTCGGCGCCGGTCCCGGCTGGGGCGGCGTCTCGTGCCGGCGCTCTCTCGGCCGAGTCTGCGCGATGAGCCTCTCGAAGTATTGCAGCTTCGTTCGCGGCCGCTGCGCATGAATGCGCCGATGGTGAACAATCAGGTCGATGATCTGCTGGTCGCCAAGCCCGGCCCGAACGCCGAACTCGGCCAGCGCCTCGTCGTAGGCTTCCTGCCCGCGCTGGTCGAGGTCCGCCCGCTGGCGGCGCCAGATGGCGGCGAAGGCAGGGTCCTCAAGCCACGCCTCAAGGTGCGTGCCTTCGATCGATGCGTTCAGATTGACGTGCAGCCGCTGCTCGATGCCCAGCGCGCGCATTGCCTCGGCCGCAGCCGCCTCGCCGACAAGCTCCTTGAGCGTCGTGAAGCCTATCGTCTCTTCGCCGGCTGCGAACTTCTCGTACGAGGCAGCCACCTCACGCGCCGCCTGTGCATAGTCGGGATCGCTCGGCCAGAGCTTGCGATAGATCCGCCGGGCGAGCTCCTCAGCCGTCTCCTGCGGGATGCCAGCTCTGGCAAGGGCCCCGCTCAGCGCGAGGAAGCACCTGTTCCTTGAGCCCGGCTCGGGCCACGCGGCTGCAAGGACGTCGGCGGCCTTCTCAATCGCGTCGTGATCAGCCGGCCCTGAGCTCGCCTGATGCTCGGGCTTCGGCTGCTCGCGCCGCGCGCCTTCATACACCCAGTCGGGCGCGGCGGCGATGTTCTGCAGGTCAGCGATGGGATCGGCTCCATCCCAGCGGTAAACGCCGCCGGACGGATGCACGGACGGCGCTACCAGCGCATAGCTGCCGGCCCCGGACTTGCAGTCAATGCCCTTCCCCAGGCTCGCGCGGGGCTTCCAGCCCGGGCGTGCGCGGAAGAAGATGTGCCGGCCGCCAGAGCCGGAGACTGCCTCAGCCGTCTGCGGCCATCCGCCGGTTCGCTCCCAAAGTTCCTCGCGCGTTGGACCCTCATTCCGAGGGTCGAGGTCCACCAGCACGAGCCCGTCCAGCGCCAGCCCGATGTTGGCGCCGGGCCGCTCGCGCCAGGTGCGGCTCACCTGCTCTACGTCGTTGGTTGCAGCATGAACGCCGCCCTTCGCCGCCGGCTCTTTAGCCCGATGGCCGCAGGGGAAGACCCTGAAGCCGAGGCTCGCGTACAGCTCCGCCGCCTGCCGTAGTGACAACGCGTCAAAATCGTGGTATTCTACAGGTGTAAGGGTTTCCACCATAGTTCCCGCCCTTTCCGGCCCGCCCCGCCAGGCGGGCCCCGCCGTTTCTGGGTACATCACCGACGCTCCTGGGGCTGGAGTGCCTGCGGTTCGCGCTCCTCGGTCGCATCCAGCCACGCCAGAAACTTGTGCCGCGGGATGATGATCCGCTTGCCGAGTCTCTTATGCGGAATTTCGCCGCGGGCGATCGCCGCATAGAACCCGCCCCGCGAAATCACGCCCGGCCCCAGCAGCGCATATGCCTGCATCGGGCTCAGAGCCGCCCCATGATTGTCCTTTGTGTCCACCATGTGCCCTCTCCTCTTGACTTGAGATCGTCCAAGTGATATTCTGCACTTGTGACATCTCCAGTAAAACATAACCGCTCGGATATGTCAAGAGGGGAGACTCCCATGATGGACGTCCGTGATGCTCTCCGGGAACTCCGGCGCCGCCTCGGGATGACGCAACAAGATCTTGCAGTTCACCTGGATAAAGCCGTCGTCACCGTAGCCCGTTGGGAGACCACCCGCCCCCCGCGCGGGGGCGAACTCTCCACGCTGATGAAGCTCGCCGTCCAGCACGGCTGGCCAGACCTCGCCGGCGTCTTCGCGCACTGGCTCGGGGAGGACCTCGAGATGCGGGGCGAGCGCTTGCCCAGGACAATCGAGGAGAACACCGTCGCAGATTTGCTATTCACGACGATGCGCAACCGCCACCTGCCCGAAGTACAGGCGGCGTACGATCAGGCACTGCGAGCGCTCCTGTCTGGTCTGGAAGCCGTAGGGCGCGCCCTTCGAGACGAACAGAAGGTGCTCGGGATCGACGACTACGGTTTTCAGATATTGGAGTCTGAAGCCCGCGGTCTAGCGGAGGAGCTCAGGCGAGAAGCGGGACAAAAACGGTCAGGGGAGGGAGCATGAAGGGATCAGTGTTCAAGGTTCGCCTTCGTGATGGCCGCGTGGTTTGGAGGTTCATGATCGACGCCGGCCGCGGCCCGGACGGTCGCCGACTCCGCATCACGAAGTCCGGGTTCGCGCGCGAGCGTGATGCTGTTGAAGCGATGCACGCCGCGATGCGCGAACTGGATGCCGGAAGTATCACGGCGGCGCCTACCACGCTGGCTGAATGGCTCGACGATTGGCTCCCACGCCATGCGGCGACCAAGCCGCTTGAGCCAACCACCGCGGAGCGCTATCAATCCCTGGCGAACCGCGCCAAGCGCGCCCTCGGGCAGGTCAAGCTCAAGGATCTCAGCACCCACATACTGGACAGGTTCTATGCCAGCCTTCAAGGCGAGCTCGCGCCGAAAAGCATCCGCGAAATCCACAACGTTCTGCACGTCAGCTTGCGCCGCGCCGTGAAGGCGGGGCTAATCCCGCGCAATCCCGCCGATGGCGCGGACCTGCCGCGAGTCGACCAAAAAGAGCCCCGGGCCCTGAGCAGCGAGGAGCTCGCCAAGCTCCAGCAGGCCGCGGCCGGCACCTGGCTGGACTTGTTCATCCGCCTGGTCGCGTCAACCGGGTTGCGCAGGGGCGAGGCGCTCGCTTTGAGGTGGAGCGATGTCGATTGGTTTGCCGGCACGCTGCGCGTCGAGCGCAGCCTTTACCAGACCGCTCAGGGCAAGCTGGGCATCAAGTCCACGAAGACGCGCCAGAACCGGACGATTGCGCTACCCCAGTCTGTGCTGTCCGCTCTGCGCTTCCACCGCGACCAGCAGGAGCAGGACCGCGCCTTCTTCGGGCCGGACTACCGCCACGATCTTGATCTGATCTTCGCCACGCCCTCCGGCGAGTATCGCCGGCCCGATTCCGTCTCATGGGCTGTGCGGGATCTTGCGAAACGCGCCGGGCTGCATGATGTCAGCTTGCATACCCTACGGCATGCGCATGCCAGCGCATTACTCGCCGCCGGAGTCCCGCCGGCAAACATCGCCCGCAGGCTCGGTCATCGAGACGTAGCCACTACGCTCAAGATCTACAGCCACGCTCTGCCGAATCTCGATGGCGCCGTGGCGTCGCTCTGGGACAAGTTTTTGGCGGGAGACTTGCGTTTTGGCACATCGTGGCACATCGGAGGGGGCGAAGAAAAGGCTATGTCACTGAAAGATAAGGGGGATAGGTGGCGTCCCCAGCGGGATTCGAACCCGCGTTATCGCCGTGAAAGGGCGGTGTCCTAGGCCTGGCTAGACGATGGGGACGCTGTCAACTCGCGGCCTGGAGCGCCGCGGCATTTCTCATTCTAACGGGCTGAACCCGGCCGGGTCAAACCCGGCCCTGGCCGGCCCGGCTCGAGGACGCGAATGGCTGCTGCCGGCGGTCGGGTCGGCCGGTATTCGCGCCACTTCAGGCATTGAACCGGCCGCAGGGCGGCTGGAAAGGCCGGCTCGGCTGTGGATGGAACGGTGACTCAAAGGAAACCGCAGCGCCGGGACGCCGTTCGCGGCCGACCGCGGATCCCCCCGGGGCCGCAGCCGTTTCGTCCTCCCAAATCCGCTCCGGCAAAAGCAGCCAAACTTTCGCCGTCGCAGGGCTGTACGCTCGGCCGGCCGCCGAAAGCAGACATGTCCAATTGGGGCAGCCGGCAGGCCCGCTTCGGGGAGCGGCCCGCTGCGCTGCAAGCATCGGCCATCGGCGACAGCGCGGCTGGCTACAGCGTTTTCAGGTAGGCCAGCAGGTCGGCCTTTTCCTCTTTGGAGAGGATATCGGCGAAGCCGGGCATGGTCCCCTTGCCCTTGTCGATAATCGCCATGACATTGGCCTCGGTGGGCTTTTGGCCGTTGGTCATTTTGGCCTTCTTGAAAAGCCCCTTGAGCGACGGCCCCATTTTTTTCTCGTCGGTCGTCGCCGAATGGCAGAC
>Ga0308405_1001500_pt1 | contig 11743 bp, 15 predicted proteins | sample HotsprSampleMS13_FD_203473 | JGI IMG/M metagenome (GOLD analysis project Ga0308405, IMG submission 203473) | Hot spring phototrophic mat microbial communities from Mushroom Spring, Yellowstone National Park, Wyoming, United States - 20060912_MS13 ...
AACTTTTTTTATAATAAGCAAATATTGAGAAACTCAAATATTTTATCAGATGAATATTTTACAGAGTTGAAAATATTTAAGATTCAGCCTCTACATCCCTGGTTCCGGCTAAAAAGACGGGCAAGTATTTTAATGCAAAATGAGACGCATATGTACTAAAAAAGGTAATTGATAGAAGATGCCGCCCAAGCACTTCACACAACAGCGGCTATGCGGTTCGGGCGGAGTACCGCCCTCTCTGCTTAATAAATTCAACTAACATTCTTCAGTAGGTTTTTCAACTCTATTGCCCATTTTCACCATAACGGTTGTCTTACCCCAAACGGAGCGAACATAGTCCATTTTGTACTCTCCCCGAAGAATACTAATTGAGTCATAACCTAAAGCATAGGCAGCTTCCTTAGGCAATTCAACATCTGAGTCTACGTATAAGACATCGCCAAATTTACGAGGTCTTTCTAAAAACTCAATTTCGGCTTTTTCACATTTCTCTATCAAAGCAAGTTTTGTTCTTTCTCCCAAAGAAATGTCAATGCTGATTTTACAAATACCAAAGCCGCAACAGTCACATTTTTTTCTGCCGACAGCAATAGTAATTACAATTGTTGGTCCTGTTTCCATGATAATAATGATTTAAAGGTTAATACTACACAAAAATACAAAAATTATTTCAAACTACAATCTTTTTTAAACATTAAGCATAACGTCCCGCCGCTATGCAGCGTGCTGGAGTTAGAACTTAATTGTTTTATTTTATTTGTTTTTTTTGATTTGTTTAAAGAAGGAGTTTCAATGAAAATAGCAGTTTTGCATTTCTTTTTATTTAGATTTCTAATACTAGGCTTTCACAATAACCCCTAAATCCATTTTTCTTCCAGAATCCTTGTGAAATTGGATTTTTTAATGCTACTTTGTATTCCACTCTTGTAATACTTTTTTCTTTAGCCCAATATAATACATCCTTAAGCATTGTCTCTCCAATTCCCTTTCTTCTTTGGTCCTTTCGTACAACCATTTCAATAATTTCAATAAATCTCTTGACAGGATATATTGGTGGATACTCAATAATGTCTGCCAAAACATATCCGACTATATAATTTTTTTCATCAAGACATACTTTGAAAAAGTTGCTCCCGCTTTGAATGTTCTCTTTAGCATACTTCTGATATGCCTTTTCTGCTTTTTCTTCTAAGCTAAAGTATCTGTCATATTTTTGATGCAGAAGCATCATATCCTTCCATAGTCCTGTTATTACATTTATATCTGATAATACTGCTTTTCTCAATTTCATGGTTTTATCCTCCAATCATGCTAAGTATTCAATATGCCGTATATAACTCCTTTCAAGCAAAATTTCGCCTAACGTTTTCAGCATAAAAGAAGTTCCGCCGAAGGCGGAATTTGGGTGAGTGCTGTAAGGCACGAACCTTTTATGCTGTGTTATACGCCGCCGCTTAGAATTCAATAACATAAACCAATTCCTCGTCAATTTTTTCAAGATCCAATAGAACCTTTTCTCTTCGTGGAGAACCGTTAGCATTTCGGAAATCTCTTTGAAACGAACCATATTTAACTAAAGTATCATCCGTGATTTTAATGAAAGAAATTTGCTGTAAATCAAAAGATACCTTTCTCAATCTCGACCATGCACCCCTTTTTATTCTCTCAATGGAGTAGTCTGACAAACCACCTTTCAATGCTTCATGCCATCTCTGAAATGTTCTGTCTTCGTCATTGTACAAAACTTTCCCCAGAGCAAGTATCAAGCCAACCGCTCCATAATCTTTAATCCCGTTTGATGTTGCTTCACTATCATTAACGATAATCTGGTGACTGCTTGTATTCATAGCATGTGCCTTGAAATCCCACGGTATATCTTTAAAACCGTCAAATCTGACATTTCCATATTTAGTCCCTGGTATTTCTATAAAACCTGACAAAAGCTTTTCACAGAGAAATTGAAAATAAAACCCAATCCATTCCATCTGTTTCCAATGTGGATAGCCGGCATCTTTCATAGCCAAAATTGATTTTCTTCCATCCCACATCCTAGGAATTTTTCTCAATTTCTCTCCAATCTGTTTAGCAGATATTGAAAAAGTCATTTTCTCTCCTCCGTATCGAATAGCGTCAATAATGTTTGGTTTTTAGAGTCTTCGTTTATCTCTTTAATTCTATATATATTTTCATCTAACCTTTTTTGGGCAAATTCATAATATTCTTTTACAATCTCAAATCCAATATATTGCCTTTTCATCATCTTACTAACAATTGCTACCTGTCCTGAACCCAAGAATGGGTCTAAGACAACATCTCCTTCTTCGCTGGAATATTGCAGTATCTTTTTTATCAATTCTGCTGGTAATTTTGTAGGAGTCTTTTGGTCTCCTGTCCAATATTCTCTTTTTATTATCCAGACATCCTCTTTATCTTTATAATGTAAACTGCCACCATCTTTATCATCATCTTTTCCATATCGTGTATAAGGGAAAAATTTCCTCTTTTTATCGTTTTTACAGACATAAAGGCAATGATAATGCGAAGTTACGAATTTCCTTTTGGTTACCACTCCAAATTGGTATTTCCAGATAATATGATTAACTGTAATAAAACCAATTTCGTCAAGTGCTATTAAAATATCCTTTAGATTATTCCACCCTGAAAAAACATACATGCTACCAGACTCATTAAGAACCCTATAAACCTCTTTCATCCATTTAGTTGTAAAATTATAGTATTCTTCTTTAGGAATTTCATTATACCCTTCTATAACTCTTGATGCTGTTCTATGATAATTATTTCTTTTTGCCTTAAAATCTATCGCGAAAGGAGGGTCTGTAATAACAAGGTCTATTGTATTATTGGGTAAATACTTCATTCCTTCAATACAATCCATATTGTATATCTTATTAAATTCTAACTTTTCCATTTTTTTCACTCCCGTATCATAAGCGATGGCGTATAACTACTTTATATACGAAATTTCGCATTATCTAATCTTTTTACTATTATACTAAACCCTAAAATTTTTTCAAGCAAATTAAATACCTTCACTTTTCACCTCCACTCATTGGATTATTCATACTAAATCCCCTTCTTTTTTGGTGCAAGATAAACATAATAAGATAAGGGTGAAAAAAAATAAAAGTATTCAAAATATTCTTCATATATTTTCTCCTATTTAATTATTTTTTTTATTTTTTATTTGTATTCCAAGTATCCTTACTCCTTTTTCAGAAAACATCGAAAAATTTGCTGGTTCTGAAATTAAACAATCTCCTTCTTTGATAATAGCCTTTTCATCATTTGCCTGAATGCTTGCCTCTCCTTTAAGGACATAAAATATCACATTTTCATGCATTTTGCAATCTAAAAGTTTCTCCCCTGGTGCAAAACCCGTGTTATAGGGAGTTTGATTTTCATTGAAGCTCTATTTCCTATATTTTAGTTACTTTATCATTTTCGTAGTTGACTATTGTCAAATAGTTTACCTTACCTGAAATAGAGAATTCTTTTTGGTTCCACTCATCAACCATTTTTTTAACAAGAAATTTGTCCTTAGAATTGCCAATTCCAATATGAGGAACAAAATCGATGTCAAGCCTTAAATTGTTTTTTAATTTATCGCTATACAAAATATCGTGAAGTTTTACAAACCTACTATATCCTTCATCAGGAACTAAAAATGCATGAAAATAATCATTGAATGCATCTTTATTGATAGTGGCACAACGAATTGTAAAGTTAAATTTTTTAATTTCTTTTGATTTTTCCTTCACTTCATTTACAAAATCATCCTTTAAAACATCAAATACTGGAAAGACAATAGTAAAATGAGGATTAACTACTTTGAAATAAAGTTCGTCATTATTCTTACGATAATCCTGAATCTGTTTAAAATCCTCGTCTCTAACCTCTGGGTACGCTAATACTAAATATGCCATCAGTCTATCTCCTTATTGGTTTAATAAGGCTTTATAACGGAAGGAAGTTATGCGCCGTTTTAATGGCGTATAGCCGCTGTTAGATGAAGTCCGCATGCTTTGCTTCTTGATTTATTTTCTTTCTGCATAAATACCATATCCTATATATTCTGAGTTGTTGGAAAAGAAATTAAAGATCGCCTTCATCCTCTTTCTTATTCTCTCATTAAATAGCCACTTAGACATCACAAGGAATAATTCTTTCCAACCATCAAAAGTTAAAGCGTTCTGAATACAGTATGCACACGCCTTAGCTACTGCTAGATCCAAGAATTCTTGAGTCGGGTCTTTTTTAAGACTAAGTTCTATCCAGCCAACATAGCCTCCTAGTTTAGTTATCCTCAACGCTTCTGAAATGGCACATATCAACTTCTCCCAGCCTTCGTTAAATATCTCCTTTAGAAATTGTGAAAAAGCGTTCAAAGAACAGAGTCAGCTTATTTAATACGCTTTCGCGTTTTTTCGACCGTTCGCCCGTGGGTGAAAAACGTGAGATAGGGGGTAAAACCTTTGCTAAATCGGTGCCTGTGGTTGTAATATATCCATTACGAAATGCATTTTGCATAAATTTATAGGTTTCTTCGGGGTTAAGATTTTCCTGCTTGATTATTTCATCCAGTTCGTCTCTTCTTTTTGTTTCGATGTATGTTTGCCATGCTTCATCTACTACTGAACTTTAGTCAATTTTGTAAAATATTAGTTAAGCAAAGAATTTTTCTCAAACTCTTCTGGATTTCTGTAACCCAGATAAGAATGAAGTCTTTTTCTGTTGTAAAATATTTCAATATACTGAAAAATTATACTTTTTGCTTTACCAATTGAGTCCAGAGTATGAAAATACAGTTCTTCTGTCTTCAAGGAATGAAAGAAACTTTCAACACATGCATTATCCCAACAATTCCCTTTTCTGCTCATACTCTGCATAAATCCTTTCCCTTTAATCCTTCTCTTAAGTTCTTTGCTGGTATACTGAATCCCACGGTCAGAATGAAATATTAAACCTCTGTCAGGATTTCTGTTTAAACATGCCATTTCCAGAGCACAAATTACCAACTCAGTATCTGGCTTACCAGACATAGACCATCCTACAACCTTTCTTGAATATAAATCAATAATCACGCACAAAAATAACCAATCATAGTATGTAGAAATATAAGTTATATCAGATGCCCATATTTGGTTTGGCCTTTCAGGATTAAAGTTCCTGTTCAGTATATTTTTTTCTACTTCCTCCTCTCGTCCTACTTTATTGAAAATTTTAAATTTCTTCTGCTTCGTTCTGGCTATAATTCCATTCTCTTTCATAAGTCTTGCAATCCTTTTCTGTCCATACTTTTCACCTTTTTTCCTCAATTCAGCCGTTATTCTCGGACTTCCATAGATTTTTTTACTCTCTTCATATACAGCCTTTATCTTAATCAATAATTCTCTGTCGTCTTTTATCCTTTTACATTCTCCCCTCCTCCTCCACGCATAATAAGCTGATTCTTTAACTCCTAATACAGAGCACATTCTCCGGATTTCAAATTCATTCCTATACCTCTCTATAAACATATATTTTATCCGGGAGTTTTTGAGAATATGCTGATTGCTTTTTTTAATATTTCTCTCTCTTGACGGAGTATCTCATTTTCCCTTTTTAATCTCGCAATCTCCCTATCCTGTGGCTTTAAATTCCCATTACCCATAAATGAATTCTTAGGGTCTTCTCCAAATTCTTTTAACCAGTGGTGTATACGACCATGACCTATACCTAATTCATTCTCTAAAGCATGGGCACTCTTACCACTATTCTTCAATAAATCAAGCGTTTCAAGTTTAAAAGACTTATCATATTTCTTCCTACTTTTTCCCTCCATAGTTAAACCTCCATTTAAAATCTTCGGCTTAACTTCTTTTCTACATTATCGACTAAAGACCAGTTTGGCGTAATCGAAGTTGGGGTCAACTTTTCTTTCTTGCTCGTTGATATAATGGGTAAGGTTTTCGCTGATAAAGCGGTAAAAGAGCATGCCCAGTACATATTGCTTAAAATCCCAGCCGTCGACGCTGCCGCGCAAGTCGTTGGCTATTTGCCAGATAGTACGGTACAGCTCGGCACGTTCCTGTTCTCTGGTATTGTTGTTATTGTTTGCCATAGTTTCTCCTAATTTACGTTCTTTCCATAACCCGCCAGGGGCAATAGACATCCTAAGTTAAAATTAAGAAATTTTTTTACAATTATATTTCTTCCATTATCGTATATCGTGGCGAAATGTCTTTAACACAACGGTTATGGGTTGGCGCTGTTTTAATAATAGAAGTTTTTTTTGCTGTGTCAAGAAAATAACCTTTCACACAAGAGTATTAAATGATTGAACATTTAAAAATATAGAAGATGTGAAATATCATGTAGATTATTTTATAGAATTCTATAATGAAAGGAGACTTCATCAAAATTTAGAATTATTAACACCAAATAAGATGGATAGTTTAGATGAAAAGTGTTCATAAATTATCCAATAAAAAGCATTGAAATTTGTCTTGACAAATGGGGGTCAATGCAAGCGACACACGGACGGCGGGCGTTCTTGGGGGCGGGATTAAGAAATTGTTTTATCATACATATCATATATTCAACCAAAAAGTCTGGCGCGGTTTTTCGTCTAACGGTGGCGGTATGGCAAGTAAGGGATTGCGGGCGATTTCCTATCAAGTTACAAGAAAAGTTGAAGCGGGCTACAACCCTTCGCATACCTCTGAAACCCTTATTTGCTATACCGCGTGTTAGCGCCTCGTTTATTTTTTGTTTATCAATCGTTTAACTTCTTCAACCGGAACATGAGTTCGAGCAGAAACTTGTTCAATTGTCAATCCTTGTCTATAGAATCTACTTACAAACTGTTCTATTGATTCTCCAATCTCAATCAAATGATTATCTGGGTCAAAAAATCTAATCGTTTGTTGTCCCCAAATCTCTTCATGAATCTCGTGAAGAAACGAAACGTTTTTACTTTTTAAATCCTTAAAATCTTGCGAGATATTATTGGATTCAAAGTACAATTCAAATCGGTTAACCGAATAATCACGTATTTTGTCTAATCTAATTTTATCAGGTATAATATGACTATCACGAATTTCCCAAATTGCAAATCCTGCTTTAAAAATCACATTTTTCCCAAAGTCTAAATCAATTTGCTGCTGTAAAATATTGATATAAAAACTCTTTGAAATCTCTATATCCTTTACAAACAAAGCAATCGACAAGTTTTTTAAATCCATATAAATCCTATTTTAACAATTGAATTACTGCTGAATACGCGGCGTGTAATATGTGCGCTAACGTTTGCGGCTATGCAAAGTTGCCGTAGCGTAGCGAAGGCAATTTGGGAGAGGGCGGTACTCCGCCCGAACCGCATAGCCGCTGTTGTGTGAAGTGCTTGGGCGGCATCTTCTATCAATTACCTTTTTTGGTACATATGCGTCTCATTTTGCATTAAAATACTTGCCCGTCTTTTCAGCCGGAACAAGGGAGGTAGAGGCTGAATCTTAAATATTTTCAACTCTGTAAAATATTCATCTGATAAAATATTTGAGTTTCTCAATATTTGCTTATTATAAAAAAAGTTGACTTTATATCTATTACAACAGCGAGCCATATTTTCTCACATAAAGATTCTTAATAAGGGTGGCAAGTGTCATATAACAAACAATAGTCAAGGCAAGCCAAGCAAAGTAAACTGCCGGTAATGCTGTAAGCCCGATTGCTTTGCCAAGCGCGGTAAATGGGATGATCGTCAAAACCGCAATACCTGTGAAAGTAAGAAGCGTAACAGGTAGTGATGCTCTGCTTTGAATAAACGGAATTTTAGGTGTGCGGATCATATGAATAACCAAAGTCTGAGTCCACATCGACTCAACGAACCATCCTGCTTGAAACAAGGCAATATAATACTTTTGTATAGTTGGGTCGGTTATTTGGTGAAAAAGCTGTCCACTCGTCATTGCAGGACAAATTATAAAATACATAAGCAAATAAGTTGTAATGTCAAATACCGAGCTTGTCGGGCCTATCCAGAGCATAAACTTGCTGATAGAGGAAGCGTCCCACTTCCTTGGCACCCTGAGGAACTCTTTATCAACATTATCCCACGGAAGCGATGTGCACGAAAGATCATAAATCAAGTTAAGTAAAATCAGATGAACGGCCGCCATCGGCAGAAATGGCAAAAACGCACTTGCGATAAGTACTGAGAACACATTGCCAAAGTTCGAGCTGGCAGTCATTTTAATGTACTTGATCATATTGCCATAAGTTTTTCTGCCCTCAATGATACCATTTTCCAAAACCATCAAATCTTTTTCGAGCAGAATAACATGAGCAGATTCTTTTGCAATATCAACAGCCGTATCTACGGAAATTCCGACATCTGATGCTTTCATAGCGTTGGCGTCATTGATTCCATCTCCCATATACCCGACAGTATGACCATTCTCTCGAAGGAGTGATACTATGGTTGCCTTTTGTTGTGGTGAGAGTTTTGCAAAAACATTGGTTACCTCAACAGCCTCTTTTAGTTCATCTTTGGACATTTGCTCAATATCTGATCCAAGTAGCATGTTGACAACCTTCAAACCAACTTGTTTGCAGACGCAGCGTGTAACGCGATCATTGTCTCCCGTGAGGATTTTCACCGCAACACCGTGTTCGTTGAGCGCTTTGATTGCCGCAGCTGCTGTTTCTTTAGGCGGGTCAAGAAAAGCAAGATATCCGATTAAGATCATATCCTCTTCATCCTTGACTGAAAATAATTCGCCAGGCTGCACATCATGTTTATGGGCAACGGCAATAGTTCGCATACCATCTTCATTAAGACGGTTAACTGTTGAAAGAATTTCATCTTTAATTTCATCGGAGATCGGTTCGACTTTCCCCTTGTATTCCACATATTTACAAATGGATAGTATTTCCTCAACAGCACCCTTAGTGATCAGCTCTGTTTTTCCGCTCTTGTTGGAAATTACAACACTCATTCGACGGCGTTCAAAGTCGAAGGGAATTTCATCAACCTTGACATAGGTATCAAATAAATTTTGTAGAGTAATTTCATTAGTGCTTAATTCTTTTGTCCGCTCAATGATCGATATATCCATCAAATTTTTAAGCCCGGTTTGATAATAGCTGTTCAGAAATGCGTGACGGAGCACCCGAACATCTTCTTTACCATGAACATCCCAATAATACATTAATACTACTTTGTTTTGAGTCAACGTGCCTGTTTTATCAGTACAAAGAACATCTATAGCTCCGAGATTCTGTATGGAATTCAAATTTTTAATAATTGTCTTTTTTCTTGACATTGCCACAGCGCCTCTTGCAAGACTTGTGGTAACAATCATGGGTAGCATTTCCGGTGTCAATCCTACCGCAATGGAAATTGCGAACAAGAAGGCTTGGAGCCAATCACCTTTTGTAAATCCATTGATAAATAATACTACAGGCACCATAACCAGCATAAAACGAATCAGAACCCAAGAAACGGAGTTCACACCTTTTTCGAAGCTCGTTTGAATTGGTTTAGCTGTTAAACTCTTTGCAATAGATCCAAATAATGTATCATTGCCTGTGGCAATAACCACGCAGGTTGCAGAACCGCTGACTACATTAGTGCCCATAAAAGCAAGGTTGGGATATTCGGTTATAGAATCATATTCTCCTTGCTGTACTATGTTTGATACTTTCTCTATCGGTTCGCTCTCGCCAGTTAGAGCTGACTGGTTTATGAATAAATCTTTTGCTTTAAGGATGCGTACATCAGCCGGCACCATATCACCGGCAGATAAATAAACAATGTCACCAACAACTAAGTCTTCCAGCGGGATTTCCTGGATGCCATTTTCCTGACGCTTTACAGTAGCTGTGGTTTTTATCATCTTGATCAAGCGCTCTGCGGCATTTCCGCTACGAGTTTCCTGAATAAAGCGAAGAAGGCCACTGATCACTACCATAGTCATAATAATGATAACAGTTATCCAATTTTGGTCCCCGGTATCAGCCAAAAGAACATCCGTTATAAAGGATACCAGAGCAAGAACAAATAGAATGGTGGTAAATGGATTGATAAACGCATCCAAAATTCTTCTGAATAAAGACTTCTTTTTGCCATAGCTTAATTTATTGCAACCGTATAGGTCACGCATTTCATCAACCATAAACTTACTAAGCCCTTGTAAAGATGTGTTCATTTCTCTGAGTAAGGCCTCGGCTTCTCTGACTGAGGCTTCATAATATCTTTTATCTGTAATATTAGTCCTTACCACATTTGTCGCAAGCGATGCAGCGTTTTTCTTGTTTGACTCTTTCATTGATTCATACCTCCATTATTTCCATGCCCAACACGGACATTGGGCATTCTTGACGGACAGCAAGTTTTATTCTTTGGAGTAATTGTGAACCCTTTCTCTATTTTTGAACCATCCTTTGCTGTTGTGGTAGCAGTTACATAAGCCGAGACAGAAATAGGTGAAATAACCTTTACTGTAACAACATGGCCTGTGGTTGGGGTAACTTCAAGTCCTCGATCTGCTTTCCAGGTTACAACCACATCAGCAGGTAGCTCAAACCATTTACCTCCTGTTTCTATGCTACTGCATCCCCTGGCGTAAATGGTTACAGTTTCACCCACACTAAGTTTTGCCATATCCCGAGCAACTCCAGTCATCTGCTGAGGATCTTTTGTGAGATACAAATCATAAAGGTCGTAAGTTTTCGGCGCCTCTTTGACAATTGGCGTCTCTTTTACAACTGGCATTTTCACCTTTGTCACACTTGCGCAACCGACTAATAATGCGATTGCGACCAGTGCCATCATCATTGTTGCGATTTTGTTTTCTATAGTTTCCTCCTTTTTGTTTTTTTGCCGCCGTTTCGCCTAATTACTTATATACGAAATTTCGCATTATCTACGCTTTTTATCATTATACTACACCCAAAATTTTTTGTCAAGCAAATTAAATACATTCACTTACTTTTGATTCATTTTTCATAATTTCTCCTTTATTATTGCTCGCCACTTTCGTCTAACGTTTTGCAGCCACCCGAAGTTGGCGATTTTGGAGCACTTCGCTGTCACCCAGCACAAATATTTTGTAAGCAGCACTCAGCTTCAGTTTTACACGTCACTGCCAATTGCGGCAATACGCTGTTATAGCCAGTGGTTCTTCGCATTCTTTAATTTTCATTGTATCCAAATTGTCGGGTCTGCAAAACTTCTTTCCACCAGTTTTCTCTGTCAATTATAATTTGGTCGTCTGTTGTTGATTTAAAAATTTCGAGTATCGAGTATTTGAAATTTTGCTTTATATGGTCAAAGGGCAGTTTTTTAAGTCCTACGTTTCCGCCGTGTCCAGTTTCGATATAAGCTTTCCAACGTCCCCAAATCATATTTTCACCGTAAGCCGAACCAACATACATTTTTCCATTTGATTTGTCAGTAATCAGGTAAACCCCTTTTTGATTTTGTAAGGCAGTTTTCCAGCTTTCCTTATCCAATACTCGTTTCAATTCTTCCCATGAAATATTCACCTTTTCATAACCAGGAAATACATCTTTGTCAAAAGTGTCGGGCAAAATTTGCCATACGTAACATTCGTCTATTACAGATTCAGCATTACGAATCATTGTTTGTGATTTGTTCTTATATTTTATGATTAACCGTCCAACGAATTTTTGATATTCAGGCAAATCTTGATACTCGTAACCAACTCCATTCAATTTATTT
>Ga0308405_1001510_pt1 | contig 11709 bp, 9 predicted proteins | sample HotsprSampleMS13_FD_203473 | JGI IMG/M metagenome (GOLD analysis project Ga0308405, IMG submission 203473) | Hot spring phototrophic mat microbial communities from Mushroom Spring, Yellowstone National Park, Wyoming, United States - 20060912_MS13 ...
GACGGAGCCACCCAAGAGGGCCTGGAGCGACTTTGCTCCTCCGCCGAAATCGTTGATCTCAATTTTGAGTCCTTGTTGCTCGAAGAAACCTTTGCGTTCGGCGATCGTAAGCGGCAGATAGTAGAGAAGCGCTTTGCCGCCGACGCCGAGGATGATCTTGTCCTTCTCGAGTTTACCAGCTGCGGATACGGAACCCCTTAGGACCATCCAAACGCCACCCGCGAGCGCCGAGCCCACAAGCGTTCGCCGTTGCATGCGAGCCTCCTTTCTCTCTCCGCGGAGGTTGGTGGCTTCGACGTCCGACGGCAAGTCCGAGCCGCACCGGCTCAGCCTTGAAGGCCGGTCGAAGCTGCTCGAGGACGCCACACCAGCAAGCGCCGTTCGACCAGCGTCACGAGGCCGTCGATCAGCAACACGAAGATCACTAAGACCAGCATGCCGGAGAAGACGCCGGTCACATCGAAGCTCCCTTCGGCTTGCTGGATCCGATAGCCGAGCCCAGCCGCCGAACCCAGATATTCGCCGACCACGGCACCGACAACCGCGAAGCCCACGGCCGTGTGCAGGCTCGCGAACATCCAGGAAAGAGCCGCTGGGAAGTAAAGGTGACGGAGCATTTGCCGCTCGCTCATGCCGAGCATGCGCGCATTGGCGACAAGTACGGGGTTAACTTCCTTGACCCCTTGATAAACCGCGAAGAAGACGATGAAGAAGACGAGTGTCACCCCGAGGGCGACTTTCGACCATATCCCGAGCCCGAACCAAAGCGCGAAAATCGGCGCGAGGACGACGCGCGGCATCGCGTTCACCGCCTTGAGATAAGGCTGAAAGATCGTGGAGAGCAGCTCGCGGCGAGCGAGCCAGAAGCCGGCCAAAACACCACCGACGGAACCGATCACGAAAGCGAGGACCGTCTCGACCAAAGTAATCCAAAGGTGCCGCCAAATCACTCCAGAAACGAAGTCATTCCAAGTTCTGGCCATGACATCCCAAGGACGAAAGAAAAAGAAAGAATCCAGGTATCCCAAAACGGCGCCGAGATGCCAAAAGATGAGAAAAGTGAGGATAACGAAGATCTGAAGGAAAGTGAGCGCAAACCGTGATCTCAATCGATCTCCTCCCCTCTCTGGTAGCCTTTGATCACCTCAGCCCGGAGTTCGTGCCAAAGGGTTCGATGGATGTCGAGGAAGGCCGATGTCAAGCGAACTTCGGGGATGTCGCGCGGCCGCGGAATCGGTACCGGATGATCACCGATGATGCGAGCCTCGGGCCCGGCCGACATGATCACGACCCGGTCAGCCAGAGCGATTGCTTCCTCGAGGTCATGCGTGACGAAAAGGACGGCCTTTCGGGCGGCGCCCCAGAGCTCGAGCAAGAGGTCGCCCATGATCGCTCGTTTCTGGGCGTCGAGTGGCCCGAACGGCTCGTCCATGAGCAGGATGGCCGGATCGCGGCACAGGACTTGGGCCAGACCGACCCGCTTTTTTGACCGCCGGAAAGCTGGTGCGGATACCGGTCGGCGAAGCCACCGAGACCGACCCGTTCGAGCCAGAACTGCGCCCGTCTCCGGGCCTCGGTTTTCGGAATCCCGCGGAGCTCGAGCCCCACGCTCACGTTGTCGAGAGCCGTCTTCCACGGGAACAAGGCTTCCTGCTGGAAAAGATAACCGGCACGCTGGTTGATGCCCGTGAGGGCGACGCCTTCGATCCACACCCGTCCCGTCGAGGGTGAGACGAGGCCGGCCACGACGTTGAGCAGGGTCGATTTCCCGCAGCCGGTCGGATCGACCAGAGCCACGAACTCACCCGCCGCGACGCCCAAATCGACCGGGGCCACGGCAGGATAACGGGTACCGTCGGGGAGCCGGTAGCTGATCGCCACGCGTTCCAGCCAGACCGCTGCGGTGGTTTTGCTCGGCTCCGCCACCTGACGTTCCGTCAATAGCCTCGGGACGGATCGACCAGGTGGAGAAGTGGCTGGCCCCGCTCCAAACGCCGCAATTGTTCGACGATGACGTTGGTCGCGGTACGTGGGTTCGTGATCCCGGCCGTGTGCGGTGTCACGAAAATCTTGGGGTGCCGCCAGAGTGGGGAGCTCCTGGGTAGAGGCTCGTGGGCGAACACGTCGAGCATGGCCCCTTCGAGCCGACCACTTTCCAGTGCGGCCAAAAGGTGGGGCACCACGAGGTGCTCGCCGCGAGCGGCATTGACCAGGTAACTGCCGTGCGGAAGTTGCTCGAAGAGACTTCGATCGAGAATGCTCGCGGTTTCGGCGGTCAGCGGCAGGAGACAGATCAAGATGCGCGTTCGCGCCAAAAAAGCAGGGAGACCCTCTGCACCGACGAAGACGGGCACTTCGGCCTCGGGGTGGGCAGAACGGGCCCAGGCCGCTACATTGTATCCCAGCTGGCGCAGCAGCCGGACCGTAGCGCTGCCGATCGCGCCGAGACCCATCACCCCGACCCCGATTTCCGCCGGATCGGGATGCTGGTGTCGTTCCCAGCGGGCTTGCGCCAGTTGGCGCTCGTAAAGATCGAACCGGCGATGGAAACGGAGGGTGGCGTAGAGGCAATATTCGGCCATCCGCCGCGACATGACGGGATCGACGAGGCGGGCCACGGGTACCGAGGGCAGTTGCGGGTGGAACCGTAAAAGACCGTCGACCCCAGCTCCCAGAACCTGGATCAGGCGCAAGTTGCGCATCCCGATGAAAAGGTCCGGCGGTGGCTGCCAACACAGCACGACGTCGATTTCGGCCGGATCGCCGATCTCCGGCCAGACCCGGACGTCCAAGTCTGGAGCTTGGCGGAGGAGCTCGGCGCGCCAGGCTGCCGTCGTGTTCCAAGTGGTCTGCAGGACGACCTTCATATCCTCCCCCCGGCCCCGGCCCGTGAGCTTTGCCCTCCGGTTCGAGGATCGGCAAGCCCGGGATGCCGGCGCAGGAGGCACATCGGGCTGCTTCCGGCCGTACTCACGACTCGCCAGCCGTCACGCCGCTCACGAGATTGACGGACAGCAGGAAGGTCGGATCCACGCGGCCGCCACGGCGGAGAGGCGCGAGCGAAGCTCGTGCTTTCTCGATCGCACAACGCGTTTCGGCTCGCGCACGAAGGGCCTCCTCGAAACTCACGGCGCGGAACCGGACGATGCCACCAGCAGGAATTTGCGCGAGGCGCCCGATATCCGCACTGATCACGGTTCCGATCTTGGGATAGCCCCCAGTGGTCTGACGATCGGCCATCAAAACAATCGGCTGGCCGGACCCCGGCACTTGGATCGCTCCCGTGACGATCCCGTCGGATACGATGTTGGGTGACCGGGCATGCTCGATCCGCGGACCTTCCAGGCGATAGCCCATGCGGTCGCTTCGGGGCGAAACCCGCCAGGTGGTAGCGAGCAGCGCGGCGACGCCCGCTTCGGTGAACCACGCTTGTTGTGGTCCGAGTAGAATGCGAATTGGCCCCGGTGGCTCGACCGGAGGCTCGGCCAGAGCGAAATCGGGGAGATCCGGCACGATTGGGGAATCCGCGAGTGGTAGGCGGTCTCCGCCGCGCAGCGGTCGACCCTCGAGCCCCCCGAGCCTGGTCAAGGTGTGCGTCGCGCGGCTGCCCATGACCGGTTGAACAGCGAGCCCCCCGGCGATTGCGAGATACGACCAGACACCCCGAACGGCCGGGCCGATCTCGATCCGCTGGCCGCCGCCTGAGCTGACAACCGACCACCAGGGTACCGCTCGACCATCGACCGCGACCGGTCGCTCGGCGCCGGCGAGCGCAATTCTGACACGCTCCGCCTCCACACGGAGAACGAGGCTTCCCGGGCCGAGCTCGACTCCGACCTCATGGTCGTTCTGATCGAGCATTCGGTTGGCAAGCCGGAACGCCCATGGATCCATGGGCCCGGCCGGCGTCACGCCGAAGCGCTGATAGCTGTACCGACCGCCGTCTTGGACGGTCGTCAGCGGACCGCAGCGCTCGACGACCAGCGCAGGTGGGGTCTCGCTCATCCAGGTTCGGGTGCGATGAGGGGGTCGTGCATCGCAGCGCGGCGATCGAGCTCGACGAACCTTGCCGGGTCGATCGGGACGAACCGGACGCGATCGCCCGGCTCCAACAAGACCGGCGGCGTGCGCTCGGGATCGAAGGTTCGGACCGGGGTGCGGCCGAGGAGATGCCAACCCGACGGTATCTCGACCGACGCGATCCCGGCTTGGATACCGCCGATCGAGATGCTCCCGGCCGGTGTTCGCTGCCGCGGATCCTCCAGGCGGGGGGTATGCAGGCGCGGATCGAGACCACCCAAATAAGTGAAGCCCGGAACGAAACCGACCATGTAAACGCGGTAGGTCGGTCTCGTGTGAAGCCTGACGACCTCTTCTGTAGAGAGGCCGTGGCGACGGGCAACTGCTTCGAGGTCGATCCCGAATTCGCCCCCATAGGTTACGGGGACGGTCCAAAGCCGTCCCTCCGTCGCCGGTTCTTCGACATCGATCCGGAGCTTGGCAAGCTGTGCGAGGAGGGCACGGCCGTCGACTCGGTCCGGGTCGTAATGGACGAGAAGGGATCGGTAGGTCGGCACGAGGTCGACGACGCCCTCGATGGCCATGGCTCGTATTCGCCGATCGAGAGTGATGACGGCGGCGTTTATCTTTGAGTCGATCGTCTCACCGAACTCGATTAGTATCGCCGTATCACCGACCGGAACGATCCGAGGTAGGACAGTGTCGCTGGACGGCTCGTGCATGGGCAAAGAGTTAGTGCGCTCGAGTCGCTACGTCAGCGTCGGTCCGACTTGCTCGAGCGGATCGAAAGGCTACGCTTCGCAAGAGGTGGGTGGAAGGGTGTCCGATGCAAGCGACCGTCGACCTCAATAGTGATCTCGGAGAGAGCTTCGGAGCGTGGCGGATGGGCGACGACGAGGCGATGCTGCGCATCGTGAGCTCGGCCAACGTTGCGTGCGGATTCCACGCGGGCGATCCCCTCGTGATGTGGCAGACCTGTGAGCTCGCCAAAGCCAACGGCGTCGCAATAGGTGCGCACCCGTCGTTCCAAGACCTTTGGGGGTTCGGGCGGCGGCCGATCCAGGGCGAGCGACCCGAGGACGTCAAGCGGCAATGCGTCTACCAGATCGGTGCTCTGCAGGCGGTAGCAGAGGCGGTCGGCCACCAGGTGACCCACGTGAAACCGCATGGGGCGCTCGGCAACATGGCAGCCGAAGACGAAGGGCTTGCCACCGCAGTGGCGGAGGCGACTTGGGCCTGTGGGCGTGAGCTCATCCTCGTGGCGATGCCGGGGAGTGCTCTCGAGCGCGCCGGCGAACGCAAGGGTCTGCGGGTCGCGCGCGAAGTGTTCGCCGATCGTGCGTACGACGATCGCGGCATGCTCGTGAGCCGCAAGCTTCAGGGAGCGGTACTACACGATCCGGAAGAGGTTGTTCGTCGGATCCTTGTGATGCTCGACGAGCAGGCCATCACGAGCCAATCGGGCAAGAAGATCCCGGTTCGGATCGATTCGATCTGCGTGCACGGCGACAATCCGGCAGCCGTGGCCATGGCACGCGCACTTCGCCTCGAACTCGAGCGGGCGGGTGTTTCCATCCGGCCGTTTCGCGACCGCCTCGGCTGAGCGACTCTCGGCTTGGTCGCGGGCGTTCAGGCGCGGCCCGTCAGCCCTGCGACCTCGAGCGCACGTGCTTGTCGAGCCGTTACCGCCTCGACGTCGAAGCCTTCGATCAGGCTCATGAACAGCTCGTACCAATTGACCTCAGCAGCGAGGTGGAGAAAAACCGATCCCAAGCCGATGGCAGCTCGGTCCATGAAGACGAATTCGCGAGGAACCGTTACGCCGCCTACCTCACGCAGTCTCCGGTGAACGTGCTCGACGACTTTTCGACCGACTTCACCAACGTTGGTATCGTTGATTTTTCGTGTCCGATTTTCCATGAGTGGTCCGTACAGGAACCTGGCCCATTCGTTCAGTACCTCGATGAGCTCGCGGGTCAGACCAGAGAAGCCCCAGCTCTCGTAGGCTGCAACGGCCAAATCGTGGTCGTCACGGACGAGTGCCCAGTAAAGGTCGATCACGCCTTTGACGAAGCTCGGGGGAAAAATGCGCACACATCCGAAATCGAGGAGGTTGATCGACAAATCGGGTCGCACCGTGTAGTTGCCGAGATGTGGATCGCCGTGGATGACGCCGTACTGGTAAAACGGCACGTACCACGCCCGGAACATGCCGAGTGCGAGCCCGTTTCGGGTCTGCTGATCCGCCGTTCTGAACGCCATGAGGGGCTGCCCAGCGAGCCAACTCATGGTGAGGAGTCGTCGGGTCGACAGCTCCGGAATAGGTTCGGGTACATGCACGCAAGGCTCGGAGGCGAGCATGTAACCGTAAAGCCGCATGTGCTTGGCTTCGAGCGTGTAGTCGAGCTCCTCCCGTAACCTTGTCGAGATCTCCTCGTAAATTCGGCTCGTGTCGATCGCGTTGTCGAAGCGACGCCAGATCGAGAGGATGATACCGAGCTGGGAGAGATCGGCCTCGACTGCCGATTCGATGTCCGGATATTGCAGCTTACAGGCGACGATCCGACCGTCGCGGAGCCGCGCACGATGAACTTGCCCCAAGGACGCCGCCGCCGCGGGCTCCAAAGGGAACTCGGCGAAATGGCGCTGCCAATCGGGACCGAGCTCCGCCGCCATACGCCGACGGACGAACGGCTTGACCATAGGTGGGGCGTTCGCTTGAAGCTGTGCGAGCTCGGCGGCGTATTCCGCGGGAAGGGCGTCGGGAATGGTCGCCATCATCTGGGCGACCTTCATCAAAGGTCCCTTGAGAACGCCGAGTGCTGCTTTGAGTTCGGCTGCGTGCGCACTGCGGTCGAAGCCTCCCATGAGCCGTGCGCCGGCGAGCTTAGCCGCCTGACCGGCAACCGTGGTGCCGACCTGTGCGTAACGGCGCACGCGACCTGCGAGCCGGTTCTCGCTGCGGGTTCCGGGGCCAGTCATCGACTCTCTCTCACAAGTGGCGAAAGCTCGGCTTCGAGGCGGTCGATCAACCGCTCCAAGAGACCGAGACCCTTGGCCCAAAAGGCGGGATCGGATGCGTCGAGGCCGAACGGCGCCAGCAACTCCCGGTGCTGCAACGTCCCGCCTGCACGCAACAAGCCGATATACTTCTCCTCGAAGCCTGCAGGCTCTTGTTCGTAAACCGCATAAAGCGAGCTCGCCAAGCAATCCCCGAATGCATAAGCATAGACGTAAAATGGTACATGAAAAAAGTGTGGGATATAGGACCAGTAGACGCGATAATCGTCCCGAAACTCAAATGCTGGGCCCAGACTCTCGGTCTGTACGGCAATCCAGATGTCGCCGAGTTCGTCAGGCGTGAGCTCGCCTTGTCGACGACGATCATGAACCCGGCGTTCGAACTCGCAGAAGGCGATCTGCCGAACCACCGTGTTGATCTTGTCCTCGATCTTCGCGGCCAAGAGCACACGCCGACGGGCAGGATCGTGTTCGTGATCGAGCAGAGCCTCGAAGGTGAGCTGCTCGCCGAATACCGAGGCGGTTTCCGCGAGCGTGAGCGGCGTCCCCGACATGAGAAGACCTTGCTCGGCGGCCAGCGTCTGGTGGACGCCGTGGCCCAACTCGTGCGCGAGGGTCATGACGTCGCGCGTTTTCCCGTGATAGTTCATGAGCACGAAGGGGTGTACCGAGGGCACGGTCGGATGGCAGAACGCGCCACTGTCTTTACCTGGCCGGACCTCCGCGTCGATCCAACCTTCGCGAAAGAACCGTTCAGCGATCGAGGCGAGCCTCGGTGAAAATCGACGGTAAGCGTCGAGCACCACAGCTTCGGCATCTCGCCATGGGCGGCGTCGATCGTCGTCCTCGGGAAGCGGAGCATTTCGGTCCCAGTACTGCAATTTGTCGAGACCGAGCCAGCGCGCCTTCAGAATGTAGTAACGGTGAGACAGTTTCGGATATGCATCTCGCACGGCGGCGATCAGAGCCTCGACGACTTCGTCCTCTACGTGATTAGCGAGATTGCGTGAACTTATGGGACAGGGAAACTTACGCCAATCATCTTCGATCTGTTTATCTTTGACGAGTGTGTTCATGATTCGAGAAAAGAGTTTGATGTTGGTACTGAGGACTTTACCGATCGAGCTGGCTGCCGCCTCACGCTGAGCACGGTCTTTCGCCGACAAAAGATCGAAGGCCTGCTGCGCGGTGAGCTCACGCCCGTCGAGCGGGAACCGGAGAGCTGCGAGGGTCTCGTCGAACAAGCGAACCCACGCGGCTCGCGCGATGATGTTTTTTTCGTGGAGCACCCTTTCGATGTCGTCCGCGAGCTGATGCGGACGGAAAGCACGTACGTTACGGATCCAAGGGCGATATCGGGAGATTGAGGCGCTCTCTTCGAGCTTCTCGTCGAGCGCCCGGTCATCGAGTTTGTTGAGCTCGAGGGTCACGAACAACAAGCGGGTCTCGATCTCGTTCACCCGCTCTTCGACGTTCTGATAGAAGCGGCCCACCTCGACGTCGTCCCGGTGCGCAGCGAACAGCAGCGACGCGTAACTCGAAACGCGCCCGAGCTTCTCCTCGATCGCCTCGTAAGCTCGCACCAAGGATGCGAGCTCGTCACCGGAGAGGCCCGCGAGTTTCCCTCGGTAGTTTTCTTCGAGACGGGCAGCCTCTGCCGCTGCCTCGTCCAAGATCCGTTTCGTACGTGGGTCGTCGGGACCCGCGAAAAGGTCGGAAAGATTCCAGCGGGGGGCTTCGTACCTGAGCTCCTCGGTGGTAGGCGCGAGCATGGCTGCCCCGGCGATCATCGACGGACTCCAACCTTCCAGCTACTGCTCATATATCCCCGCGGCGGCCCCGATCCAGGCGGCGGGTCGCCCGCCGGGGAGAGTGGACGTGGCAGCACCCTATCTCGGCGACAATCTCTGGCAGATGTTCGTGCGGAGCGCCCAGCGCGGCGGCGATCACCCCTTTCTGGCGCGGCGCGAGCGCGGAACTTGGCGTTTCCGCTCTTGGAGCGAGATCCGCGCGCAGGCCATTGCCTTGGCGCGGTGTCTCGTGGCGCACGGAGTTCGGCCCGGCGATCGGGTCGCGATCGTCGCCGAGAACCGACCGGAATGGTGCGTCGCCGACCTCGCCTGCATGGCGCTCGGCGCAGTGACCGTGCCGGCTTACGCGACATGGACGGCCGAAGATCACGCCTACCTGATCGGCCACGCCGAGGCTGTTGCGGTGATCGTAGGGGGTGGTCCGATCGCGGACCGGATCGAGTCTGCATTAAGGGGACATCCACCTCGCCGCTTGGTGGTAGCCTTGGAGCGACGGCCCGACGTACCGGTGGGAACGCCTCTCCTCTCTTGGCACGAAGCGCTCGCCCTGGGCCGAGATAGCGGTGCGGAGCTGGCCGGTGAGCGAGCCTCGACCGACGATCTCGCCTGCTTCATTTACACGTCGGGAACCGGTGGTCGGCCCAAGGCCGTGATGCTAACTCACGGGAGTATCATGGCCAACCTCGAGGGGGCGTGGAGTCTTCTCGAAGAGGTCGGTATCGGCGACGATGTCTTTCTGTCGTTTCTTCCGCTGAGCCACGCCTTCGAGCACACCGTTGGCCAGTTCCTCCCGATCGCCGTGGGAGCCCAGATTTGGTACGCGGACGGGGCCGAGCGGTTGTCTCAAGACCTCCTAGAGGCTCGGCCCACGATCTTCACCTGCGTGCCACGCCTTCTCGAGGTGATGCGCCAGCGGATCATTGCCCAGGTCGAGCGCCAGGGACACGTGCGAGGGAAACTCTTCCGAGCTACCCTGGCCCTCGGGCTGCGACGGCTGGCGCTCGGCGGCCTCGATCCGGTGCGTGCTCTGGTCGATAGCTTGCTCGACCGTCTGGTTCGCACGCAGGTACGAGCGCGCTTTGGTGGTCGCCTCAAAGCGATGGTCTCGGGCGGTGCCCCTTTGAACCCCGAGGTCGGCCGGTTCTTCCTGGCCCTCGGCGTCCCACTTCTGCAAGGCTACGGACAGACCGAGGCGAGCCCAGTGATAAGTGCGAATCGACCTCGCCGCAACAAAGTCGAAACGGTCGGCCTGCCGCTTGAAGGTGTTGAAGTGCGGATCGCGGAGGACGGCGAAATCCTGGTTCGTGGTAAGCTCGTGATGAAGGGTTACTTCAAGGATCCCGAGTCGACCGCGGCCACCTTGCGCGACGGTTGGCTGCATACCGGCGACATCGGCCAAATCGATGGCGATGGTTTTCTCTCGATCACTGATCGCAAGAAAGACATCATCGTGCTTTCGGGCGGGGACAACGTGGCGCCCCAAAAAGTCGAAAGCATACTCACACTAGAGCCGGAAATCGACCAGGTTCTCGTCTATGGGGATCGGCGCCCGCACCTGGTTGCTCTGGTAGTCCCATCCAAAGAGCTCTTGACCGCGGCGGCAGCTCGAATTGGCGCCCCAATGGGCAGCCCACAACTCGCCTCGGACCCTGAGCTCAAGCGAGCCGTGGAGGAAGCTGTTGCCAGAGCGAACGCCAAGCTTTCCCCTATCGAAAGGATCCGGCGCGTCGAACTCGTCTGCGAGCCTTTCACGGTCGAGAACGGCTTTTTGACGCCGACGTTGAAGCTGCGCCGCGGGCGTATCGTGGAGCGACACGGCACGGCGATCGAGCGGCTCTACACCGGTTCCCATTGAAAGCCCCGGCCCGAAAAAATTACCGCCCTGGGGGCGGCTCAAGGGAGGGACTTCGATCCGAGGCCGGCAGGGGCGCCAGCATTTTCATGGGCAAGGGAACGTCGGTCCGCGAAAACCGCGTCACATTCGTGCACGCGCAGCCGTGTCGGCTCGGCTGCGGACCTTTCCTTGTGGTTCTCCTCGCCGCGATATCCTCACAAGATTTCGGGCGAGTCAACCGTCCTGGACACAAGCTCTAGGACTTATCCACTGAAAGTTGCGCGTGTGGTGAGGCGACTTCGGTCTCGCGGCGAGCTCGATCATATGCGAGACCGAAGTCGATCACTCGAGCGGCACCAGAGCCCGTCCGGCTAGCGTCACCAACCGGTTCGCTTCAAGGGGCTACAGGCCTGGTGGAAGCGGGGGACTCGACGCAGCCGCCTCTCCATCCGGAGTTGAAAACTTCGACGAAAAGGTGTCGTCCCTTCTCCTCGACGATAGGGTCGGCAACAACGGCGGGAGATCGAGACAGCGAGGGCCTCGCCAGGATTTTCCCACGAGAGTGACCGTGAACGTCGAGCAAGCCTGCTCGACATCGATAGGCGGCCTCTTCGTAGGCACAGTGATCTGGGTCGCTTCGCTGTACCTGCCGGTCGCGCGGCCAGCGCGCTGCGAGACTGAGAGTGGGACCGGGCGGAAGCAATACGATCAGTCTGCGTCGGCATGCCCAATGAGGCAACGTACTCCCCTGCGTGGTTCTCGAGCGATGACCGGTGGACACTTTCGCTGCGCTCAAACACCGGTCCGGCGGCGCGCGCGGACATTACGAGCCGCCTCAGCCTTTCGGCGCTTCTCTTCACGAATGTTCCGCCGCTGCGGGGAAAGGGTAGGCCCTTGCGAGGGTGTTCGGACGGGAATTCCCAGCTCCAATTGCTCGAGGCGGCGGATCTCGTCCCTCAGGCGTGCTGCCTCCTCGAACTCCAGTTCGGCCGCAGCCTCGCGCATCTTTCGCTCGAGTTCATC
>Ga0308405_1001520_pt1 | contig 11660 bp, 8 predicted proteins | sample HotsprSampleMS13_FD_203473 | JGI IMG/M metagenome (GOLD analysis project Ga0308405, IMG submission 203473) | Hot spring phototrophic mat microbial communities from Mushroom Spring, Yellowstone National Park, Wyoming, United States - 20060912_MS13 ...
CGAGGCCTGGGTCTATCTGGGCATGCTACGATTGTTGGTGAAGCGGCTGGCCAGGGCCGCGTAACTGCCTGTGGAGGACTTTTACGACAGCCTCTAATACCCTCCCCTTCCCCGAGGGGCCACCCTGGCCCGTATAACCGAGGTCCTTTTCCAGGGAAGGACCGGCCACCCTGTCCTTCGCGAAACCAAGCTTTCACGAATAAGGAGCACCCCATCTTCCGGTGCTAAGATGAAGGCATGCCGCGAGGGCAGAACCTGGACCGGGCAAGGCAACCCCGGGAGGAGCGGGCCCGGCTCCTCGGGGTGAAGCTTCTGGGGCCGGGAGAGGCGGCTCAAAGCTTCTGGGTGCGGGGGGAGAAGGCCGTGATAGAGGCTTTCCGCCGCCTTCCCGCTGAGGAGCGCGGGAAGGTGGTCAAGGCGGGCCTCGAGGCCCTGGGCTACCTGAGGGGGGAGGAGCGCCGTGAACCTTAGGCAGCTGTGGTCCTGGCTTCGCTTCGCCAAGATGCTAGCCCGGGGCCGGGTCGGCAAGAGGTGGGCCATCCGCCGGGTGAAGTGGCTTTGGCGTGGCCGCAAGAGGAGGAGGTGGTGGTAGGTGAAGAGGCGGGGTAAGGGAGGCGGAAGCGTCTTCTACCACGAGGGCAAGGGGAAGTGGGTAGCCCAGCTCACCTGGGTAGACCCCGCTACGGGCCGGAAGCTCAAGCGGGAGAAGCATTGCGCCACCAGGAAGGAGGCCGAGCAGGCCCTGGCCCAAATGGTGGCCGAACAGGCCCGGGGGCTCCTCATGGACCCCTCCCGGCTCACCACAAGGGACTTTGCCCTGGAGTACCTGAGGCGCCTGGAGCGGGAGGGGCTGAGGCCGAACTCCATCCGCCTGGCCCAGGGGGAGCTGGCCTACGCCCTCCCCTCCCTCAAGGACCCTAAGGCCCATGACCCCCTGGGCCGCATGCGCCTCCAAGAGGTGAAGCCGGTCCATGTGCGGGCCGCCGTAGACCGGGTGATAGAAGCGGGCTACGCCCCCCGCACCGTGGCCCGGGTGCTCATGCGCCTCAAGGCCCTCTTCCGCGAGGCCCTACGCCTGGAGCTGGTGGCCCGGAACCCCGCGGAGGCCATTCAAGTGCGGTTGCCCAAAGGCGAGAAGGCCGCCCGGGCCCTGGAACCTGAGGAGGTGGCCAGGCTCCTGGAGGCCGCGGAAGCCTCCCGTAGCCGGGACATGGCCCTGCTCCTCAGGCTCATGCTGGAAACCGGGTTGCGCCGGGGGGAGGCCCTGGCCCTGCAATGGGGGGATGTTGACCTGGAGCGGGGTGAGGTGAGGGTGTGGCGGGCATGGGCCAAGGTGGGAAGCAAGGGCGCTTTCACCCCCCTCAAGACCCCCACGGCCAAGCGGGTGGTGCCCCTCCCCCTCGGGCTCCTGCGCCGCCTGAAGGCGAGGAAAGAGGAGCTTCTGGAGCGCCTGAACCCGGAGGAGGTAGACGGCCTCCACCTGGTGGGCGGGGTGAAGCCGGTAGACCCTGACGCTTTCAACCACTACCTGCGCCGCCTGGCCGAAAAGGCGGGCCTGGGCCGGGTCAGGGTCCATGACCTCCGGCACACCTGGGCCACGCTGGCCCTCTCCCGGGGCATCCCCCTGGAGGTGGTGAGTGAGCGGCTGGGCCACGCCTCCCCCACCATCACCCTGAACGTCTACCGCCACCTCCTGGAGGAGGAGCGCCGGGGGTATGTGTTGGACCTGGAAGACCTCCTCTTTCCCGGCCCTCGGGCCATTTCGTGAACCGATAGACCGGCTGATAAACCGGCTAAAGGGATTCCCCCCACGCTACCGTGGGGGGAAGTATTGTGTCCTGGACGTGGTGGGCGGCAGAGGACTTGAACCTCTGGCCTCTCGCTTGTAAGGCGAGCGCTCTGACCAGCTGAGCTAGCCGCCCATGGTGACCCCAGGGGGAATCGAACCCCCGTTTCGGCCTTGAGAGGGCCGCGTCCTGACCGCTAGACGATGGGGCCACGCAAACCCAAAGGGCCCACGCGCCTACCCAGTTTAGGGCCTTGGGGCCGGACCCGCAAGTCCCAAAAAGCCGGGCCCCCTAGAGGGGGCCAGGTGGTGGGCCGTGCAGGATTCGAACCTGCGACCTACCGATTAAAAGTCGGTTGCTCTGCCAGCTGAGCTAACGGCCCAAGGCCTTCCCGATTATAGGGGGCTAAGAGGACCTGCGCAAGGTTTCCATGATGAAGAGGCCCAAGGCCTCCTCCCGGGCCCGGGACCTCAAGGCCTCCAGGTCAAAAGGGCGGGGAGCCAGGGGCTCCAGGGCCTCCTTGGGAAGGGGGGCCGACTCCAAGAAGGCGAAGAAGGCTGGATCCACCCAGGGAGGCACCCAGGCCCCGCTCCGGCAGAGGAAGACCCGGTGGAAGACCCCCTCCACCCTGCCCCCTGGGTCTACCTCCCGCCTTAGGGGCACCCTGGGCTCGGGCTCCTGGGCCGGGTCCCGCCAGGGCGGGTAAAAGACCTTTAGGCGGGCTCCCAGGCGGTGGTAGTAGACCATCCAGTCATCGCAGGCGGGCTCTGTTCCCAGGGGCCGGTAGCCCGCGTCGTGGTGAGCGTCAAAGAGAACCACCTCCTCCACCCCCTGGCGCACCCTCTCGTGAAAGGCCAAGGCGTTGGAATCGGCATAGTAAAGCACCGCCCCGGGGGCGAAGGCGAAGCGGTCCCAAAACCCCTCCCACCCCCGGGCCTCCGGCAGGGGAAGCCCCCTCAAAAGAAAGGCCAGGGCCCGCTCCTCCCAGGCCTCGAGGAGATAGTAGGGGGTCTCAAAGTGGGCCCAGGCGAAAAGGGGATCGGGGCCCTGGGGCAGGGGGAAGAAGTAGTCAAAGTCCACCACCAGAAGCCGCATGCCTCAAGAAATAGCAAAGCCCCCCGCCCCTAGGGCAGGGGGCCTGGGTAGGACCGCTACCAGATGTAGAAGAGGACCACGATGAAGAGCCAGACCGCGTCCACCAGGTGCCAGTACATGCTGGCGGCCTCGAGGGTGCCGTGGCTGTGCAGGGTGATCTTGCCCCGGAGAGCCTGCAGGTAGGCCAGGATGAGGCCGAAGCCGCCGATGACCACGTGCAGACCGTGGAGGCCCACGACGGTGAAGAAGGCGGCGGTCCAGAGGTTCTCCTGCCAGGAGGAGTGGTGGTGGAACTGGTAGAACTCCCAGGCCTGGAAGAGGAAGAAGAGAACGCCCAGGATGATGGTGACGAGAAGCCCAAAGCGGAAGGGGTTGAAACGGCCCCGCCTCAGGTCGTGGTGGGCGAAGTGGACGGTGAAGGAGGAGCTCACCAGGAAGAAGGTGTTGAGGAGGGCGAGCCAGAGGGCGGGCCGCTCCTCAGGGGGCGTGGCCGCCCCGGTGAGGCGCAGGTACAGGTACCCGGCGATCAGGATGGCGAAGAGGCCCACCTCCGAGACGATGAACCAGGCCATCCCCATCCAGGCGTTGGACTTGCCGGTTAAGGTGTGGTGCTCCACCGGGTGGCTGTACTCGTCCTCGAGGGCCCAACGGACGAGGCCGTAGGCGAAGAGGGCCAGGAAGACCCCCATCCAGACGTTGGGCACCGGCAGGGCCGCCACGCTCACGAAGAAGGCGAAGAGGGTGGCGGCCGAGTAGAAGGGCCAGAAGGAGCTGTTGGGGAGGTGGATGTGGCCCGGGTCCTCCGCTTTCAGCTCCACCCCCTTCTTCTGCCAGTCGTAAAGGGGCCGCTCGGAGGGGAAGTCGGCGGGGAGCTTCACGTCAAAGTTGTGGGCCTTGGGCGGGGAGTCGGTGAGCCACTCCAGGGTGTAGCCGCCCCAGGGGTTGGCGGGAGCCTTCTCCCCGGAGCGCAGGCTCTTCCACATGTTGTAGATCCAGACCAGGCCGCCCAGCCCCAGGATGAAGGCCCCGATGGTGGAGATCAGGTTCAGCTCGGGCCAGCCGGCGATGTCGGCGTTGTAGGTGTAGTAGCGCCGGGGCATGCCCAGGTAGCCCAGGACGTACTGGGGCAGGAAGGTGACGAGGTAGCCCACCAGGAAGAGCCAGAAGTGGAGCCTGCCCAGGCGTTCGTCGTACATGCGGCCCGTCATCTTGGGCCACCAGTAGTAAAGCCCGGCAAAGGCCCCAAAGGCCGAGCCCGCCATGAGGACGTTGTGGAAGTGGGCCACCACGAAGTAGGAGTCGTGGAACTGGTAGTCCAGGGGAGTCATGGAGAGCATGACCCCGGTGATCCCCCCGAGGAGGAAGTTGAAGACGAAGCCCAGGACCCAGTAGAGGGGGGTCTTCATCTGCAGGTGCCCGCCCCAGAGGGTGCCGATGATGTTGAAGAGCTTCACCCCCGTGGGCACGGCGATGAGGGCGGTGAAGAAGGCGAAGGCGATCTGGAAGAGGGTGCTCTCCCCCACGGAGAACATGTGGTGGGCCCAGACCATGGTCCCCAGGACCACGATGCCCATCTGGGCCCAGACCATCTGCTTGTAGCCAAAAAGGGGCTTACGGGCGAAGGTGGAGGCCACCTCGGCCAGGATCCCCAGGTAGGGCAGGAGCATCACGTAGACCGTGGGGTGGGAGTAGAACCAGAAGAACTGCTGGAAGAGAACGGGATCCCCGCCGATCTCCGGGTTGAACCAGGTGAGGCCGATCTTCCGGTCCAGGAGGACCAGGAGGGTGGCGGCGGTGAGCCCCGCCAGGCTGAAGAGGTTGAGGACGCTGGCGGCGAAGACGCTCCAGACGTAGATGGGCATCTTCCAGAGGCTCATCCCCTGGGCCCGGAGGTTATAGATGGTGGCGACGAAGTTGGCGTTGCCCAGGAGGCTGGAGAAGCCCAGGAGGAGGATGGCCGCCATGTAAAAGTCCACCCCGCTCCCCGACTGCACGGAGAAGGGGTAGTAGAAGGTCCAGCCCACCGCCGGGGCCCCGCCGGGGAAAAGAAAGCTCATGAGGGCGAGAAGGATGGCCCCCAAAAAGGCCCAGTAACTGAAAGCGTTTATCCGGGGCAGGGCCACGTCCCTGGCCCCCAGCATCAGGGGCACCACGAAGTTGCCGAAGCCGGTGAGCCCCGCCTGGATGATGAAGAAGAAGAGCATGGTGGCCCCGTGCAGGGTGAGGATCTGGTTGTACTGCTCCCCGGTCAGGAGCCCGTTGTTGGGCACCGCCAACTGCGCCCGGATGAGGAGGGAGAAGACCCCCGCCAGGGCGAAGGCGAAGAAGGCGGTGACCGTGTACATGAGGCCGATCTTCTTGTGGTCTACCGTGGTTAAGAGGTCCCAAAGGACCGCCCAGAAACCGGCTTTTGGCTTGGCAGCGATGGCCATCTCTCTCAACCCCCTTAGAACTTGGGCAGGGCCTTGAAGTCCAGGCCCTCCACCTTAAGCCCCTCCAGGTAACGGACCAGGGCATCCAGGTCTTCTTCGGACAGCTGGGGGAAGCCCGGCATCTTGACCCCCGGCTTCATGCTGGCGGGGTCTTTGATCCAGGCCTTCAGGTTCTCCGGGGTGTAGTCCACGATCCCCGCCCCCAGGCTCACGCGGTTGCCCGTGAAGCCCAGCTCGGGCCCGATGACCGCCGGGGGCATCTTGCCCTGGACCCCGTGGCAGGCCATGCAGTTTTGCTGGAAGACCTCCTGGCCCCGGGCGTCGGCCACGGGGGGCGTGTAGGCCCTGGCCGCCTCCACAAGGCGGTCAAACTCCTCCTTGGGCACCACCAGGACCCGGAAGAGCATGCGGGCGTGGCTGGGGCCGCAGAGCTCGGCGCAGAAGCCGTAGTAGTTCCCGGGCTCCTTGGGTGTGAAATGAAGAAGGGTCTTTTGTCCCGGAATGGCGTCCCGCTTGCCCGCAAGCCCCGGCACCCAGAAGGAGTGGATCACGTCCTTGGAGGTGACCTCCAGCTCCACGGGGACCCCGGCGGGCAGGATGAGCTCGTTGGAGTTCCTGAGGCCAAGGGCAGGGTAGTGGAAGTCCCACCAGAACTGGTAGGCGGTGACCTCCACCTTCATGGCCCCGGGAATGGGGCGGTTCACCTGGATGAGGGCCTTGGCCGTGAGGCCGAAGAGGACCAGGATGATGAGAAGGGGGATCAGGGTCCAGATGACCTCGAGGCGGTCGTTCCCGTGGACCTGGGGCGGCTCCCCCTCCTGCCCCGGCCTGGCCCGGAACTTCCAGGTGACGTAGGCCAAGGCCCCGGCCACCACCAGAAAGATCACGATGGAGAAGAAGTAAACCCATGGCCAGAGAAAGGCCACCTCCTGGTTGAAGGAGCCCCCGGGGCGGGTGATGCCCACCCGGTGCGCCTCCTGGGCCAGACCCAGACCTAAAAAGCTCAGCGCCGCTACACCTCTTCTCATCCACTCCCTCCCTAAAGCGCCCGATCCACCGCCATGCCCAAGAAGAGCAGGGCCAGATAGAGCATGGAGTATTTATACAGCGAAACCGCCGTCCTGCGCTCCGGCTGGCGGTAGAGGGCCAAGCTCTTTAGGATAAGCAAGCCGTTAAGGACCAGGCTGAGAACCAGGTAGAGGAGGCCAAGCTCCCCCATAAAGAGGGGCATGAGGGAGATCATGGCCGTGAGGAGGGCATAGAGGGCGATCTGCTTCACCGTGACCCGCTCCCCCAGGACCACGGGGAGCATGGGCACCCCCACGGCCCGGTAGTCGTCCTGGATCATGAGGGCCAGGGCCCAGAAGTGGACCGGGGTCCAGAAGAAGATGAGGGCGAAGAGGTACCAGGCGAAGAGGTTGAGCTCCCCCGTCACCGCCGCCCAGCCCACCAGGGGCGGGAAGGCCCCCGCCGCCCCCCCGATGACGATGTTCTGCCAGGTGCGCCGCTTCAGGTAGAGGGTGTAGACCAGGACGTACCAGATGAGGCCCATAAGGGCCAGGGTGGCGGCCAGGAGGTTGGCCCCCCACCAGAGGAGGAGGAAGGCCAAGAGGGCCAGGACGAAGGCGAAGAGAAGGGCCTCCCGGCTGCCGATCTTCTGGGTGACCGTGGGCCTTTGGGCGGTGCGCTTCATGCGGGCGTCGATGTCCCGGTCCACCACCATGTTGATGGCGTTGGCGGCCCCTGCCATCATATACCCGCCTAGGGCCACCAGGAGAAAGAGGCCCGTGCCCGGCCAGCCTTGGGCGGCGATGATCATGGAAAGGAGGGTGGTGAGGAGGAGGAGGCTGATGACCCGGGGCTTGGTGAGGGCCAAATAGTCCTTAAAGGTGGCCCCCCCGGTTCCCCGGTGGACCTCCCCGCCCCCTTCTCCTAGCTCCACCCGCCTGGCCCCCTGGGCCAAGGCGGCGGCCGAGAGGAGGACGAAGAGCACCCAGACGGCGTAGGCCAGGAAGAGGTGGAGGATCTGCATCCAGACCGGGGCCTTGAGGGCCACGTTCACCAGGCCCGCCAGGAGTTGGGCCCCGTAGAAGTAGGCCAGGAGGTGGGCGAAGAGGCGGGTCTTTTCCGAGGGGCGCAGGTGGGCCACCAGATACCCGGCGAAGACCACGTAAAGCCCCACGCTCACGGCGATCAGGGGGTGGAGGACCCTAAGGCGCACCAGGAAGTGCTCCCCCGGGGTCAAGGAGCGCTCCAGGGCCTCGAGGGTGTTCCGCACGGGGAAGAGGAGGTCGCCAAGAGCGGTGACCGCCCCGCTCATGCCCAGAAAGAGGAGGGCGAGAAAGCCCAGAAGGAGGGCGAGGCCCACCGCCCCCTGGCCCCGAAGGCGCAAGGGGGCACCCCCAGAGGCCCACCAGGCGGTGAGGGTGAGGGCGGCCAGGAGGAAGTAGGTGTTGGCCAGGTGGACCATCTGGACCACGGCCCGCTCCGGGCTTACGTTGTGGGCCACCCAACCGAAGAGGACCAAGGAGGCCCCCACCAGGCTTTCCGTGACCATGAAGAGGAAGGCGAGGCCCGCCCCAAAGCGGGCGGGATGCCCCTTGGGCAGAAGCCGCAAGGACAGGGCGAAAAGGGCGAGAACGGAGAGGAAGGCCAGGCCCGAGGTGGCCCGGTGGGTGAACTCAATAAGGGTCTCCACCTGGGGAGCCCGGGGGACGATCTCCCCGTTGCAGGTGGGCCAGTGGGCCCCGCACCCGGCCCCTGAGCCCGTGGCCCGCACGTAGGCCCCAAAAAGGGCCACCAGGGCGTTCCAGACCAAGACCCCCCAGGCGTAGCGGCTCAACCAGGTTTGGCTCATAGCGGCACCCTTCCCCAAGGCGCTAGCGCCCTCCATTCTGCCAAAAAGAGGTCCTCGAGGGTGAGGTACATTTGTCCCTTCGCCCCACACCGGCCCCAAGCCTAATACCCCCGGTCCCTATTGGACAAGGGCCGGGCCCACAGACCCGACCCCCAAAGGCGCGCCTACCCCGCCTTAGGACCCGCCTGGCGCACGGCCTCGGGTACCCCGTCGGCGTACTTCTGGAAGTTCTCCTGGAAGAGCCGGGCAAGCCTCCGGGCCTGGCGGTCGTAGGCTTCCTTGTCGGCCCAGGTGCCCCGGGGGTCCAGGAGCTCGGCGGGTACCTCGGGGACCTCGAGGGGCACCTCAAAGCCGAAGACCGGGTCCTTCCGGTAGGCCACCCCGTCCAGAAGACCATTCAGAGCGGCTTTTAAGAGGGCCCGGGTCACGGGTAAGGGAAAGCGGTGCCCCACCCCGTAGGGCCCCCCGGTCCAGCCGGTGTTTATCAGGTAGACCCTGGGCCCGTGCTGGGCGATCTTCTCCCCCAGCATCCGGGCGTAGACCCCGGGGTGCATGGGGAGGAAAGGCGCCCCAAAGCAGGCGGAGAAGGTGGCCTTGGGCTCGGTGACCCCCCGCTCCGTTCCCGCCACCCGGGCGGTGTAGCCGGAGAGGAAGTAGTACATGGCCTGCTCCGGGGAGAGCCGGGCGATGGGGGGCAGGACCCCGTAGGCGTCGGCGGAGAGAAAGAAGATGGCCTTGGGGTGGCCCGCCCTTCCCGAGTCCACCACGTTCTCCAGGTGGGCGATGGGGTAGGAAGCGCGGGTGTTCTCGGTCTTGGTGTCGTCGTCCCACTCCACCCGGCGGCTTTCCGGGTTCACCACCACGTTTTCCAGGATGGCCTCAAACTGGTTGGCGGCCTTGTAGATGAGGGGCTCAAACTCCGGGGAGAGGCGGATGACCTTGGCGTAGCACCCCCCCTCAAAGTTAAAGACCCCCTCTTGGCTCCAGCCGTGCTCGTCGTCCCCGATCAGGGGGCGGTCGGGGTCGGTGGAGAGGGTGGTCTTGCCGGTGCCGGAGAGGCCGAAGAAGAGGGCCACGTCCCCCTCCTTCCCCACGTTGGCGGAGGCGTGCATGGGGAAGACCCCCCGCTTGGGCATGAGGTAGTTCATCACGGTGAAGACGCTCTTCTTGATCTCCCCGGCGTACTTGGTGCCCACGATGAGGACCAGGCGCCTGGCGAAGCTGATGCCCACGAAGACCTCGCTCCGGGTGCCATCCCGCTCGGGCTCCGCCTGGAAGTGGGGGGCGTGGACCACGGTGAAGCCAGGGGCGAAGCGCTCCACCTCATCGTCCTCAGCGAAGCGGCGGGGCAGGATGAACATGTTGCGGGCGAAGAGGGCGTGCCAGGGGCTTTCCGTGACCACCCTCACCGGCAGGCGGTAGCGGGGGTCGGCCCCGGCGTAGAGGTCCTGGACGTAGAGGTCCCGGCCGGAGAGGTAGGCGGCCACCCGCTCGTAGAGGGCCTGGAAGGCCTCGGGCGGGAAGGGCTGGTTCACCTCCCCCCACCAGATCTCCCCTTCCACTTCCGGCTCCCGCACCACGAACTTGTCCCTGGGGCTTCTCCCGGTGTAGGGGGTGGTGTCCACCACTAAGGGGCCTTTGTGGGCCAAAAACCCCTCCCCCCGGGCCAGGGTGTGCTCCACCAGAACCGGGGAGACCGTGTTCCAGAAGACCTGCTTTTGGGGCCTGATACCAACGCTTTCCAGGCGCTGCATGGCCGCCTCCTCGTGTTTAGCTTATCACGAGCTTATTTCCACGCTTCCAAGAAGGCCCGGGTGAGGCGCTTACCCAGCTCCACCCCGGGCTGGTCAAAGGCGTTGACGCCCCAAAGCTCCCCCAGGAAAGCCGTCTGCCACATGAGGTGCTGGAGGAGCCAGCCCACGGCGTAGGGGGAGACCTGGGAGAGGTAAAGGGCGTAGACCCTCTGCCCCGCCTCGGCCAGGGCCTGGTAGGTGGCCTCGGCCTCGGCCCTCAGAAGCCCGAAGAGGGTCTTGCCGAAGAGGTAGGAGGCGGCCTCGAGGCCCTCAGCGGGGGGAATCCTTAGGTCCTCCAGGAGGGACTCGGGGACGACCAGGGCCAGGAGCTTGTCCATGGGGCCTTCCCGGAAGAGCTGGACCTGGGCGTGCTGGTCCTGGGGCCCTAGGGCGGGGAGGGCGGTGGTGCCCACCCGGTTGCCCTCCTTGTCCCGCTTCCCCAAGGACTCGTCGTGGAGCTGGACGAACCACTGGGGGAGGTGCTTTAGCCTCTCCGAGTAGACCATGAAGACGTGGACGGGCAGGTGGCGGTGGAGGTGGAGGAGGAGGGCGGTCTTCAAGGGGAGGCTTTCCTCCACGGGGGCCAGGGCGGTCTCGTTGGCCTTGCGGGCCCCCATGAGGAGGGCCTCCAGGTCCGCCCCGGCGAAGGCCAGGGGGAGAAGGCCCACGGGGGAGAGGACGGAAAACCGCCCCCCCACCTCCTTGGGGATGGCGAAGGCCCTCAAACCCTCCCGCGCGGCCAGGGCCCGCAAGGGGCCCGCCTCGGGGTCGGTGGTCACCACCAGGTGGCGGCGCCAGGCCTCCCCCAGAGCGCCCTTGAGCCAGTCCAGGAAGAGGAGGAGGCCGGCCAGGGTCTCGGCGGTGGTGCCGGATTTGGAGACCACGTTGACCAGGGTCTTCCTGGGGTCCAGGGCGCGGAGGAGCTTGATGACGGGCTCAGGCTCCACGTGGTCCACGTAGTGAAAGCGCACCCCGCTCCCGTTGAAGGCGGCCTCGAGGGCCTTGGGCCCCAGGGCGCTTCCCCCGATGCCGATTAGGACGAAGTCCTCCACCCAAGGGTTCGCCTCCCGGTAGCGGCGGATCTCCCTCAGGGTTTCCGTGTCCTCGGGGAGGTCCAAAAAGCCCAGCATGCTCCCCGGGGTCTTGCGCTTGGCCAGAAGGCTTCTTCGGGCCTCCTCCAAGAGGGGGGCGTGGGCCTTCAAGGCCTCGGGAAAATCGGGCAGAAAGCGGGTGTCCAGCCGCAGCATGGGGTCAGTCTACCCCACCCGCCCCCTGGGGGAGCACCTACGTCCTGGTGAGCCAAGCCGCTGAGGAAGCCTTACTGGAAAATCCTTACACGACCCCCAAAAACCGCCCCGGGGGCCGCCGCCCCCGGGGTTTCCCTTCCCCCTAGAGGGTGATCACCTGGTCCACCTTGCCCGCCAAGGCGGCGTAGAGGTCGGGGAAGCACCCCACCTCCACTCCCTCCACCACGTGGGGGGCCACCCGGCAGTCCCCAGGTTCCTTCCGCCCTTCCCCTCCTGGGGTGCACCACCGGGGTTCCCCGGTGGCCAGACCCCTTTCCAGGGCGCACGAGTCGCACATCATGAGGAGGATACCCTTCTCCCGGGCCACCCGGGCGAGCCTCTCCCCAATGGGGTTCCCCTTCTGCAAGACCATGGTGTTGTCGTCAAAGAAGAAGATCCCTGCCACCTCC
>Ga0308405_1001528_pt1 | contig 11637 bp, 10 predicted proteins | sample HotsprSampleMS13_FD_203473 | JGI IMG/M metagenome (GOLD analysis project Ga0308405, IMG submission 203473) | Hot spring phototrophic mat microbial communities from Mushroom Spring, Yellowstone National Park, Wyoming, United States - 20060912_MS13 ...
TACCGTGGCGATCGGCGCGGGAAGCCGCGGCATTGCCCACATCGACACGATCGTCGCCACGCTGGTGGCGTGCCTGAAAGAGCGGGGCCTGCGCCCGTTTCTTTTCCCGGCCATGGGCAGCCATGGCGCCGCCACCGCGAAGGGGCAGGCCGCCGTGCTGGCCAAGCTCGGGCTGACCGCGGAGCGCATCGGCTGCCCGGTGCGGAGCTCGCTGGAGGTCATCCCGCTCGGCCGCACGCCGGAGGGCATCGACGTGGTTGGCGACCGGCTGGCGTTCCGCTCCGACGCCATCGTGCTTGTTTCCCGCGTCAAGTGGCACACGGACTTCGCCGGCAGGCTGGAAAGCGGCCTGTTCAAGATGATGGCGATCGGGCTGGGCAAGTACGCGGGCGCGCAGATCTACCACGCCTTCGGCCACCGGCTGGGGCTCGAGACGGTCATTCGGTCCGTAGGCCGGACGGCGCTCGCAACGGGCAGGATCGCCGGCGGGCTGGCCATTCTCGAAGACGCATGGCATGAAACAGCCCATGTGGAATTTGTTCCGGCGGAAACGATGGAGCGGCGCGAGGAGGAGCTGCTCGAGCAGGTCAAAAGCTGGATGCCGCGCCTCCCCGTGGAAGCGGTCGACCTGCTGCTGGTGGATGAGATCGGCAAGAACTGGTCCGGCTCGGGCATGGATCCCAAGATCATCAACCGCGACATCCACGGCAACGTCAATCCGTGGCCGTTCGCCCCCAGGGTGGGCCGCGTCATCGCCCGCGGGCTGCATCCGCTCAGCTACGGCAACGCCATCGGAATCGGCATGGCGGATGCCGTGCATCAACGCCTGGTGCGCGCAATGAAGCGCCGGCCGACTTATGTCAACGGGCTGACCTCGGGCGCGCTGGCGTGCCTGAAGATCCCGGCCACATTCCGCTCGGACCGGGAGTGCCTGGCGGCGCTGCGCCGCAGCACCGGGAAGCTGCGCCCGGAAGAGCTGGGCATCGCCTGGATCCGCAACACGCAGGACCTGACGGTGCTGGCGCTCTCGGAATGCCTGCTTGCGGAGGCGTTGTCGCACCCGCACGTAGAATTGATGGCCCCGCCGCGCCCGCTGGAATTCGACCCGGCGGGAGACCTGAAGGAGTGGCTGAAGGAGGCTGGCGGATAAGGAAAGGGCCGGCGGCCCCTCTTCGAGGCGCCGCCGGCCCTGATTTCCGGTTGGAACGAAGGGGGTTACTACGGGTTGCCACCGCCACTACTGGGTGTTGGTGCTGTTGCTGAGCGCCCCATTGATCCTCTCGAAGATGCTGCGGATGCTGGTGACCACGTCGGGGACGACGGCGCCCGCCGCCACGGCGATAAAGCCGACCATCAGCGCGTATTCGATCAGGTCCTGGCCGCGGGTGTCCTTGTAAATCCGCAGCTTCCAGATCAGGGTGTTCAGTTTCTTCATTTCTCTCTCTTTCTCCTCTCCCGAATTCGCAACTTTTTGTTCGTTGCTAGATCAAGCGTAACGGTACCGAGGTTCTACTCAAATCCGTGTGAAACCTTAGATCGACGGCGCAAAAAGTCTCACCCGGAAACCGCTAATGACCGGGTGCGCTCCGGCCGATGGTGAGAGAGGTGCAAGCGAAGGCCGAAGCGCGTGTTTCATTGCCCGCCGCCATGCTGTTGGCGGCCGTGATGATTCCGTCCCTTTTTGGCCCGGCGCTCTCCGACGAAGTGTTCACGCTGGAGGCCGCGAAGCTCTCCGGGCAGGCGCTGTGGCGGCATCTGGAGGCCGATGTCCACCCGCCGCTCTACTATTTTCTGATCAAGGGCTGGCTCGCCTTGGCCGGCTCCAACCTGGCGGCGTTGCGCGCCTTTTCCCTGCTGATGGCAGCGCTGGCCGCGCTCCTGGCGGCGTCTGTTCTGCCGCGCGCCGCCGCCGGGCGCGGCTGGGCGGCATGGTTCTTCGCAGCGGACGGCATCGTGTTGATGATGTCCGTATACGGCCGGATGTATGCCTTGCTGGCGGCGCTGTGTCTGCTGGCCTGGCTTGCCTCAGACCGCCACCTGCGCGAGGGCGGGCGGAGTTGGGCTGTCCTTGGGGGCGCAGCCGTGGCGGCGGGCCTTGGCACGCATCACTTCTTCGCGCTCTTTCTGGTTTCGCTGGCTGCGTGGCTGGCGCTCGCACACCGGGGCGCTGCGCTGCGGCTGCTGCCGGGCTGGGGCGCCGGCCTCGCCCTTTGGGCGCTCGTCTGGGGCCGGACTGCATGGGAGCAGCTCACCCGCCGCCCTCAACACCTGGCCTGGGTACAGCCGGCAACGCTGGAAAAGTGGGCCGAGATGGTTGGCGCCCACGTCGTATTTATCCTTGCCGCGCTGCCGCTTGGTCTGGCCGCACTGGCCTGGCGCGGCCGCAACAGGAATGAGTGGCCGTCGGAATCGCGCGCCGCCGCCGTGGCCGCCGCCATCGCGCTCGCCCTGCCCGGGGCGATCTCGCTCTGGAAGCCCGTCCTGAACCCGCGCTTCACCATCATCGCCGCGCCTTTCCTGGCCGTGGCTCTGGCGCCGCTGGGCAGGCTGACGGCAGGGGTGCTGCCCGTGACCGCCTTCGCTGCGGCGGCAGCGTGGCTCTGGTGGCCGGGGGCGCCAACACCCTGCACTAGCGCGGAGGCGGCCAGACAGCTCGCTGCCACCACAACCGGAGCGGACACGGTCGTGTTCTGCCGGCTGACCCGGAAGCCGGTCGAGTACCATTGGCGCAACCCCGTGGCGCAGCGGCGATCCTTCCCGGCCGAAATCGACTCGCACCCCGGCTACGAGGGCAGGCGGCCGGAGGAACAGCTGCTTCAGGAGGCGCGATCTCTCGCCGCTTCACTCAACGGCCGCGTCTTCGTTCTCGCCGACACAAGCCGGCCCGCGCCGCAAATTCTGCTGCGAACCCTCGAAGAGGCCGGTTTCCGCCCGCTCGAGCCGCTGCTGGCCTGTCCCTCGGCCGGCAAGCACTACTTCGACCGCCTGCTCGTCTTTGACCCGCCCCTCAGGCAGACAGGATCCCCATCCGGCGCGCCACCCGGGCGAGAATCTCCACGGCCCGGTCCAGCTGCTCGCGCGTATGCGCCGCGGTGACGATTGTGCGCACGCGCGCCTTGCCGCGCGGCACCGTCGGGAACCCGATGCCCGTAGCCCACAGCCCTTCCTCGAACAGGGCCGCGGAAAAGCGGTGCGCCGTGGCCGCCTCGCCCACCATGATCGGCGTGATCGGCGTCTCGCTGGCGCCTGTGTCGAAGCCCTGGTCCCGCAACGCGGCCTTGAAATAGCGGGTGTTGTCCCAAAGCCGCTCGATGCGCTCCGGCTCCTGCTCGAGCAGCTCGAACGCGGCCATGCACGCCGCCGTCACGGCAGGCGGGTGCGAAGTGGAAAACAGGAACGGGCGCGCGCGGTGGTAGAGGTATTCGATCAGATCCCGGCTGCCGCAGACGTAGCCGCCGAGCACGCCGATGGCCTTCGACAGCGTCCCCACCTGAATGTGCACCCGCCCGTGCATCCCGAAATGGTCCACCGTGCCGCGGCCGTTGCGGCCGAGCACGCCCGAGGCGTGCGCGTCGTCGACCATCATGATCGCGCCGTACTTCTCTGCGATCCCGACGAGCTCCGGCAGCGGGCCGATGTCGCCATCCATCGAGAACACGCCGTCGGTGATGAGCAGCTTCCGGCCGGGCTGGTCCTTCAGCCCCTCGAGAATCTCCGCCGCATGGGCGGCGTCGCGGTGCCGGAAGATGTGGATCTTCGCCTTCGACAGTCGGCAGCCGTCGATGATCGAGGCGTGGTTCAGCTCGTCGCTGATGATGTGGTCTTCGGGGCCGAGAATGGCGCTGACCGTGCCTGCATTGGCCGCGAAGCCGCTCTGGAACACCACGCAGGCTTCCGTGTTCTTGAAGGCCGCGATGCGGCGCTCCAGCTCCATGTGAATGGCCATCGTGCCGGTGATCGTGCGCACCGCGCCCGTGCCCGCGCCCAGCTGCTCGATGGCGCGAATGGCCGCTTCCTTGAGCTTCGGGTGGTTCGCGAGTCCAAGGTAGTTGTTCGAAGCCAGATTGATCACCTCGCGCCCGTCGGCGCGGCAAACGGGCTCGCAGGCGCTCTGGAGTTCGCGCAAACGGTAGTACGTTCCGGCGGCGCGCATCTCGTCGAGCTGCGCGCCCAGCCAGGCAAGAGGATTGGAATGCGACATGGCTCTCCCGCCCCAGTATATCGGGTATCATGGAACCATCTGCATGAAACGGCTTTTCGTAATTTTCTGCGCCCTCGCCTTTTCCACCCTCGCCCAGACGAAAACCGAAACAGCGCTGGACCGCTACGTCCACGCCCCGGATCCCGCTTTTCGCTGGCGCGTCGTCAACACGATCCCGGGCGACGGCCTCACCACCTTCGTCCTCGAGATGGTTTCGCAGAACTGGCTCACGCCGGAGGAGGTGAGCCGCACCGAGTGGCGGCATTACCTCACCGTCGTGCGGCCGGACAAGGTGGAATCCGATGTCGCGCTGCTGCTGATCGGCGGCGGGCGCAACGGTTCCGCCCCGCCGAAGGAGGCCGACCCGATCGCCACGGCCGTGGCCCGGCGCACCCGGACCGTCGCCGCCGAGCTTCGCCAGGTGCCCAACCAGCCGCTGAGCTTTTTCGGCGAGAGCCGCCAGCGCACCGAGGATTCCATCATCGCCTACACATGGAAGCGATTCCTAGAAACCGGCGACGAGCGCTGGCCCGCGCGGCTGCCGATGACCAAGGCTGCCGTGCGCGCCATGGATGCCGTCGAGCAGTTCCTCGCCACCGAGGCCGGCGGCCGCGTGAAGGTGGCCCGCTGGGTGGTCACCGGCGGCAGCAAGCGCGGCTGGACCACCTGGACCACGGCCGCCACCGACCGCCGCGTCGTCGCCATCATCCCGGTGGTGATCGACCTGCTCAACATGGAGCGCTCGTTCGTCCACCACTGGCGCGTGTACGGCTTCTGGGCTCCCGCCGTCAGCGATTATGTCGAGCACGGCGTCATGGAGTGGATGGGCACGCCGGAATTCGCACGCCTGATGAAAATCGTCGAGCCGTACAGTTACCGCGACCGGCTGGCCATGCCGAAATTCATTGTGAATTCCGCCGGGGACCAGTTTTTTGTCCCCGACTCCTGGCAGTTTTATTTCAACGACCTGCCCGGCGAAAAATACCTGCGCTACGTGCCGAACACGGACCACGGCGTCACGCGCCGCTCCGACGCGGGCGAAAGCATCGCCGCCTTTTACGAATCCGTCGTCCGCGGCTGGAAGCGGCCGGAATTCCGCTGGGAAATCACCGCGGACGGCCGCATCACCGTCGAGTGCAAGGACCAGCCTTCCGCCGTGCGGCTCTGGACCGCGACCAACCCCGATGCCCGCGATTTCCGCCTGGAACAAATCGGCCCCGCCTGGAAAAGCGTGGAAATCCAGCCGGAAAAACCGGGCATTTATACAGCGCAGATCCGGAAACCGGAGAAAGGGTTTACCGCCGGGTTTATCGAGCTGGCTTTCCGCACCCCGGGAGGATCCACCTGGAAATTCACCACCGGGGTGAAGGTGGCGCCGGACATCTACCCCTTCCCTGCCCCGCAGCCGAGACGCGCGGCGGAAGCCGCCGGGCCCACGGGCAGGTAGGCCCCGGCGCCGGGCCGGGGCGCGCCGTGGACCCCGCGCGCCCCGGCCTTGGCGGGGCCGCGCGCCGGCCGGCGCGCGGGCGGCCTCAGAGCTGCTCGGGCGTCTGCGGGGCGCGCGTGGCTGCGCCGTCCAGCAGAGCCCGCCGCGCCAGACGACGCTGCCGCCGCAGCTCGCGCCGGCGTTCCCGCTCCAGCCGCAGCAGTTCGATCCGCCGGCGCTCCTTCACGCTCGCATCGATCTTGCGCCAGAAGTGGCGGGCGTATTCGGCCGCCGAGACCAGCCCGAAGACCATCGCCGCCCACAGGGCAGCCGTCGCCGCCGGGTGCACGGCGGGCCAATCGGCGGCGACCAGGGTGAGCGCGATAGCCGCCACCTGCATCACCATTTTCGACTTGCCCAGCTCGCTCGCCTGGATGGTGAAACCTTCCGCGGCGGCGATGCTCCGCAGCCCGGAAACGGCGAACTCCCTGCCGATGATCAGCACGGCCATCCAGCTCGGCACCAGATGGATCTGCACCAGCGAGATCAGCGCCGCCGACACGAGCAGCTTGTCGGCGACCGGGTCAAGCAGCATGCCCACCGTGGTGATCTGGTTCCACCTGCGGGCCAGGTACCCGTCCAGCAGGTCCGTCCCGGCCGCCGCCAGGAAGATCGCCAACGCCGCCATCTGGTTGCTCAGCTTCAGCCCGGCAATCTCGATGGCGGATTTCTCCTGCACAAGCACCGCCACGAGCAGCGGGACGAAGAAGATCCTCAGCAGCGTCAGCGCATTCGGCAAATTCATTGCCCTGTGGACAAGATAAAACAATCCCGCCGCAATTCCTAGCTCGGCGGCAGAAGATTGTGTCCCCCCGCGCGGCGCGCCCCGCCGGGGAGCACCCCTCCCATAGGCGCCCACGCGATACTCACAGGGATTTCCACAGGCTGTGGAAATCAGACCCTGTAAGCGGCCACCCGGGGCAGCAGCGATGCAGGCACCCGCGCCACCACCTCGCAACTGTCGTCCATGTAACGCTCGGCCAGGACACTGCCGAACTCGTGCACGAGGTGGATGGCCGCCATTTCCGACAGAGGCACCCGCAGGCGCACCTCGGAAAGCGGGTCGTCGGGCAGGCAGCGGTCGATCGTCTCCAGCAGCTCGCCGATGCCCTCGCCGGTCACGGCGGAAATCACCACCGCCGGCGCCCCGCCCGCCTCTCCGGAAAGCCGGCGCGCGAGCGAGTCCGCATCGGCGCCCGCTTGCCGGAGCAGATCCGCCTTGTTCAGGGCGAGCACTTGCGGCGTGTCCAGCGCGCCGATCTCGCCGAGCACTTGCCGGACATGGAGGCAATACTCGGCCGCAGCCGGCGAGGAAGCGTCGACCACGTGCAGCAGCAGAGACGCTTCGGTCACTTCCTCGAGCGTCGCCCGGAACGCTTCCACCAGCGTCGTCGGCAACTGGCGGATAAAGCCGACGGTGTCGGACAGCAGCACGCGGCGGCGCGAGGGCAGCACCAGCTGGCGCACGGTCGGGTCGAGCGTGGCGAACATGCGGGCGTCGGCCAGCACGGCGCTGCCGCACAGCCGGTTGAACAGCGTGCTCTTGCCGGCGTTGGTGTAGCCGACCAGCGCCACGGTGGCCAGCGGCACCGCCTGCCGCAGCCGGCGCTGCGTGGCGCGCGCCCGGCGCACGGCCTCAAGGTCTTCCTGGATGCGTTTGATGCGGGCGCGGATCCGCCGGCGGTCCGTTTCCAGCTTGGTTTCGCCGGGGCCTCGCGTGCCGATGCCGCCGCCGAGCCGGCTCAGCGCCGTGCCGCGCCCGGTAAGCCGCGGCAGCAGATAGCGGAGCTGCGCCAGTTCCACCTGAAGCTGGCCTTCCCGGGTGCGCGCGCGCCGGGCGAAGATGTCCAGGATCAACTGGGTCCGGTCGAGCACCTTGACCCCGAGGCGGCTTTCCAGGTTGCGCTGGACCGTGCCGGTGAGTTCGTGGTCGAAGATGACCAGATCGGCCTGAAGGGATTCGGCCAGATTCCGGATTTCTTCCACCTTGCCCGCGCCGACAAGCGTCGCCGGATCCAGCGAGGGGCGCGTTTGCAGGATCTTCTCGACGACCACCGCGCCGGCGCTTTCAGCCAGCGCGGCAAGCTCCTCCAGCGACTCGGCGGCGTCGGGTCCCCCTCTGCTCCGGGGCGTTTCCACCGCCACCAGGATGGCGCGCTCGGGATCGGTTCGCAACGTCAGCGCGGTTCTACCTCCTGCGCCTCGGGCGACGGCGGCGGGCCGGGCGCAGCGGCTGCGTGAGCGGCGGGAGCGGAGGCGCCCGAGTGGGATGGCCGGGTGATAACCACGGTGGAAATGGCGTGCTTGAAGATCAGCTGCTCCTGGTTGTTCGTTTCCAGCACGACCGAGTACTTGTCGAAGCTCTTGATCCGGCCGGAAAGCTTCACGCCGCTCATCAGATAAATCGTCAGCAGGATCTTTTCTTTTCTCGCGTTGTTCAGAAACGCTTCCTGGATGTTTTGCGCCTGCTTTTCCGTGCCGGGACGCTTGGGCGCCGCAGGGGCTTTTCTTGCATCGTCCATCATTTCAGATGGCCCCTCCTTCCCTGGACATAAGTTCGGGATTGTGCGATATCCGAGGCACACCCAAAATGCCGACGGCCCGCCTGCCGGACTGGCGGCGAACCTCCGGCCGCCCGGCCCGTCATTCCGGCTCGCGCCGCCGTGCACCACCGGGCTGCCTTGAGTGTAATCCGAAACGGCGGAGGCGGGCAAGGGATTGTTTCCGCAGGCGTTGTCCGGCGCGGCCGCACGGTGCGGTACATTCAGGAGGGAGTGGCAAAGGCGGAACAGCAGGGTGCGCGGATCGCCGTCTGGAGCATGGCGGTGAGCGCCGGGCTGGCCGTGGCCAAGCTGATCATCGGCTATCTGGCCGGGTCGGCTTCGGTGATGGCCGACGGCGTGGAAAGCGCGGGCGACGTGCTCGCCTCGGGCGTCGTGCTGCTGGGGCTCACGGTCGCCGCGCGCCCCCCGGACAAGAACCACCCGTACGGCCACGGACGCTTCGAGACGCTCACCGGGCTGGTGACCGGGCTGGGGCTGGCGCTCGTGGGCGCGGGCATCATCTGGAAATCCCTGCAAAACATCGAGGCGTCCCACGCGCCCCCGGCGGCGTGGGCGCTGTGGCCGGTGGCGGTCTCGGTGGTTTCGAAGTCGGTGCTCGCGACGGTGAAGCTGCGCATCGGGCGCCGCATTCGCAGCTCGGCGCTCGTCGCTGACGCGTGGAACGATTCGGTGGACATCCTGTCCGGTTCGCTGGCCATTCTGGCTGTGGGCCTGACGCTCTATGACCCGGGCCGTTTCCTGGCTGCGGACCATTACGGCGGCGCGATGATCGGCTGCATCGTCATCGTGCTGGGCCTCCGCGTCGTTCACGAGACCTCGCTGACGCTGATGGACACGATGCCGAGCGAGGAGATGATGGCCAGCATCCGCGCGGCGGCCATGAAAGTGCCCGGCGCGCTGGACGTCGAAAAATGTTACGCCCGCAAGACCGGGCTTCGCTACCACGTGGATCTCCACCTCGAGGTCGACCCCGAGCTCACCGTCCGCCGCAGCCACGCCATCGCCGAAGAGGTGAGGAACCGGGTGAAGCAGGAGCTCGCCTGGGTGGAAGACGTGCTGGTCCATGTCGAGCCATACGGGGAGAGGGCTTACCATGGAGAATCCTGAAATCGCCAGGCTGCTGGCCGAAACCGCCGATCTGATGGAGATCGCCGGCGAAGACCCGTTCCGCATCCGCAGCTACCGCAACGCCGCCGCGGCCATCGAAAGCCACCCCGAACGGATCGTGGACATCCTGCGCGACCCTTCGCGCGACGTGACGTCGATCCCGGGAATCGGCAAGAGCCTCGCCGCCGCCCTGCACGAAATCGCGGCGCGCGGCAGCTTCGCCCGCCGCGACGAGATGCTTTCCCGTTACCCGCCCACCGCGCTGGAACTGCTGCGCATTCCCGGCGTGGGGCCGAAAACGGTGCGCGCCCTTTGGGAGCACTACCGCGTCAGCACCATCGAGGACCTGGCGCGCCTGTGCGAGGAACACAAGATCCGCGAGCTGCGCGGCATGGGGCCGAAGATGGAGCAGAAGATCCTCCAGGGCATCGCGCATTACCGGCAGGTGGCCGGCAGGTTTTTGCTGAGCCATGCCGCCGCGGTCGCCGCCGAGCTGGCGCCGCTGGTCAACGGCACGCCCGCCGGAAGCCTGCGCCGCGGCAAGGAAACGGTGGGGGATCTCGACATCCTCAGCACGGACCCGGACGCGATCCGGCGGTTTCTCGCACACCCGGGGATTCGCGACGTGCTCGCCCACGGCGAGACGAAAGCGAGCGCGCGCTTCGGCGCCGAGGGGCTTCAGGTGGATGTCCGCGTGATCCCGCAAGAGAGCTTCGGCGCGGCCCTGCAATATTTCACCGGCAGCAAGGAGCACAACGTCGCCTTGCGGCAGCGGGCGCTGAAGATGGGCTACACGCTGAACGAATACGGGCTGTTCACCGTGAAAGGGCAGCGGCGCGCGGCGGGCGAGACGGAAGAGGGCGTCTATGAGGCGCTCGGCCTGGCCTGGATCCCCCCCGAGCTGCGCGAAAACCACGGCGAGATCGAGGCGGCCGAGAAGCGGGCCCTGCCGCAGCTCATCCAGGAGAGCGACATCCGCGGCGACCTGCACATGCACACGCGGGAAAGCGACGGCCGCGCTACGCTCGAGGAGATGGCCGCCGCGGCCCGCGAGCGCGGCTACCAGTATGTCGCCATCACCGACCATTCGAAGGCGCTGGCCATGGCCAACGGGCTGGACGAGAAACGCGCCCTGGCCTTCGCGCGCGAGGTGCGGAAATTCAACGAGGCGGGCCGCGGCATCCACGTCTTCGCGGGCCTGGAATGCGACATCCTGCGCGACGGCCGGCTCGACCTGGCCGAGGACGCCCTGCTCGAGCTCGACTTCGTCGTCGCCAGCGTGCACTCCTACATGAACCTCGAGCCGGCCGAAATGACTGCGCGCCTGCTGCGCGCCATGGAGAGCCCGGCGGTGAAAGCGCTGGGCCACCCGACCGGGCGCGTGCTGCTGCACCGCGACGCCTACGCCTACGAGTTCGACACGGTGGCGCGCGAGGCGGCGCGGCGCGGCGTGTGGCTTGAGATCAATGCCAGCCCGGAACGGCTGGACCTGCACGCCGCGCTCATCCGCCGCGCCCGCGAGCTCGGCTGCCGCTTCGTCATTTCCACCGACGCCCACCACCCGAAGCACCTCGCCAACATCCGCTACGGGGTGCAGATGGCGCGCCGCGGCTGGCTCGGGCCGGCCGACGTCGTCAACACGCTCGATCTGGCCGCCTTCCGCGCGGCGCTGCGAAAATAAAACGAATGCCGATGAAACTGATTTCGAGCCAGGAGCTGCTTTCCACGCCCATCTTTCGCGTGACCATGGACCATGCGGTGGACCCGGACGGCTTCGAGATCCGCCGCGCCATCGTCCGCCACCGCGGCAGCGCGGTCATGATGGCCGTCGACGCGCGCCGCCGCGTGTTGCTGGTGCGGCAGTACCGCCTGCCGGCGCGCGGCTATCTTTGGGAGCTGCCCGCGGGCCGGATCGACGAAGGCGAGACCGCGCTGGCCGCGGCGAAACGCGAGCTGCGCGAGGAGACCGGCTGCACGGCGAAGCGGTGGACGAAACTGGTCTCGTTTTTCCCCAGCCCCGGCTATGTCGAGGAGAAGATGACGATATTCCTCGCCGAGGACCTGAAACAGGGCGCCGCGCAGCCGATGGAGGACGAGCGCATCGAGACCGGCTGGTTTTCGCTCCGCGAGATCGGGGAAATGATCGCCCGCGGGCAAATCTGCGACGCGAAGACGATCATCGGCTGGGCGCTGCTGAAGTGCAGGCTGCCTCAGCCCCGCAAGCGCGCGCAGTAGTCGAACAGTTGCCGCAACGCCGCCCCGCGGTGCGACACCCTCAT
>Ga0308405_1001542_pt1 | contig 11574 bp, 9 predicted proteins | sample HotsprSampleMS13_FD_203473 | JGI IMG/M metagenome (GOLD analysis project Ga0308405, IMG submission 203473) | Hot spring phototrophic mat microbial communities from Mushroom Spring, Yellowstone National Park, Wyoming, United States - 20060912_MS13 ...
GCGGCTCACACCTTCTCCGGCACCGCGTAGGGCTTGCGATACTGGCGCGTGAGCAAGCGATTTGCGCGTGAGTCTCCTCTGCACGTGGCGTGTTCGGCATCAATGTGCAGCTCACGCCCCAGTCGATACTTTGTCTCCTTCAGCACCACGCCGTTCGCGGCGAGATGCTCTTCGAACCGCGCAAAGGTCTCGTACGCCTCCTTGTTGTCCCCGAAGGCTTTCCTCTCTTTGTCGAACGGCACTAAATCGCCGAGCTGATAAGAGACATTGCCCAGATGGCACAGCGCACTGGACAGGTGCCCCTCCAGAATATCGGCGTGCAGGTCGGTGTGCTTGCGGCTGCGCACGGCATCCAGGAAGTTGCGCATGTGGTCACCGCCCGCATTGAACTCGGTCACCTTGTTGCCGTCGTTGTCGAAGACAATCGCCTGATTGTAGCTGGGGATGACCATGATGCCCTTCTCACCGTAGAAGATGTTGCCGACCTTCACACCCTTCAGGTCCGGCGTCTCCAGCCCTCGCACCTCGAAGATAAGCTGGCAGTCGCCGTAGTCGCAGAAGACCAGCTCGGTGTTGGGCGTTTCGCCATCGTCCACATAGCCGAAGCGGCCGCCCAGCCCCAGCACCTTGTTGGGCAGGGTGTTCTTGTTCAGCCCCCAGCGAGCGATGTCCATCTGGTGCACGCCCTGGTTGCCCAGGTCGCCGTTGCCGTAATCCCAGAACCAGTGCCAGTCGTAATGGAAGCGCTGGCGCATTACCGGCTTCTTGGGCGCAGGACCCAGCCAGATGTCATAGTCCACGGTGGCGGGCGGCTCCTGCGAACCAGACACCTTGCCGATGGAATCGCGCCGCTTGTAGCACAGACCGCGTGCCAGCGTTATCCTGCCCAGGTTGCCCTCGTGCAGGTACTGTATCGCCTGACGAATGCCCTCCGAGGAGCGAATCTGCGTACCCACCTGACAGATACGCCCCAGCTGGCGCGCGATGTCCACCGTGCGGCGACCCTCCCACACATTGTGGCTGGAGGGCTTCTCCACATACACGTCTTTGCCCGCCATCATCGCCCAGATGGCTGCCAGCGCATGCCAGTGGTTGGGCGTGGCGATCGTGACGACGTCCACATCCTTGTCTTCCAGCAGCTTGCGGATGTCCTGATAGGTTTTGGGCTTGGGTCTGCCCGCATCCTCCACGATTTTCAGCCCCACGGGCCACACCGCCTCGTCCACGTCGCACAGCGCGACGAGGTCCACATCCGGCTGCGCCAGCAGCTGGCGAATATGGCTCTTGCCCTGTCCGTTGAAACCGATGACCGCCGCCCCGATGCGGTCGTTTGGGCTGGTTTGCTTGCGTGCCACCTTCACCGAAGCGAACACCGGCGCGGGCAACGCGGTTACCGCCAGCAGCGCCAGCGAGTCCTGCAGGAAACGTCGTCTGGATAGCTTCTGCATCGTTTACCCCTCCCGTTTTCACTTTCTCGTTTCGGGCACGGTTTCCCTCTTCGCGCATGAGAAAACATTTCTGGGACAGTCCGTCCTCCACCAGTGCAGGCTCAAGCCTGCGGCTACATTCTGCGCATTCTCGAACACCCGCACGGTTTCCGGAGGTGGCTGAACGCATGGGTACAAGCACGTCGAAGCCTGTCTATCGCGTGCGTCGCCATGCCCGCCACAAGCGGTACAGCAACCCGGTTGCGCCGTCGCTGTAAGCCACATGCACTCGCGGCAGGGTGAGAGGGTTGTCCTGAGGCTTCACCAGCCCCTTGCGCACGGTACACGCCGCCTGGTACCCCGCTTCTCGCACCATCTGCGTGACGGCATCGTTCCAGTCCCCGTAGGGGTAGCAAAAGCTGAGCACCGGCGCGCTGGTCAGCTCTTCGAGTTCGTGGCGGCACTGCTCGATTTCATAACGGGCATCCTCGGGTGGCAGGCGGGTCAGGTAGGAGTGCGTGAGGGTGTGCCCGCCCACTTCCCATCCCCCCTGATGCAGCGCCAGCAGCTGCTCGCGGCTCATCACGCGATGGCGGCAGTCGTCCGTCCAGTCGGTTTCCCCGCCCAGCCGCCGGCTGACGGCAAACACTGTGCCCATCCATCCGTGCCTGCTGAGGATGGGCAGAGCATACTTATAAACGCCGAGCAGGGCATCGTCAAAGGTGAACACTGCCGTGCGGCGCGGCAGCCGGCGATGGTGAAAATGTTCTGCCAGTTCGCGCAATGGCATCACTTGAAAGCGCAGCCGCTTCAGCATCCAGCACTGCCTTTCCAGTCCCTGCGGGGAGACGTTCAGGTGGCGACCTTTATCGCCCACGTTGTGGTACATCAGGATGGCAATCATCTCAGGCAATCAGGGCACGGGCGTAGACGGATTCGATGTGCTGCACCATCTGCTCGGGGGTATAGTATCGGCACACCAGAGTGCGTGCGGTCTCCCCAAGCCGGACTCGCAGCTCGTTACTGGCGAGCAGTTCGTCGAGAGCGTGCGCCAGCGAGGCGGCAGTGAGATCCACGAGGATGCCGGTCTCCCCATCCCGTACCAGCTCGGGCAACCCGCCGACACGGGTAGCGATGACCGGTTTGCCGAGCGCCATTGCCTCCAGGGCCGCCAGCCCAAAGGTTTCGGAACGGGAGGGCATCACCACCACATCCACTGCCTGCATGAGCCGGGCGACATCGGTGCGCAATCCGGTGAAGATAACGTGACGATGCACCCCCAGCCTCGTCGCTCGTTGCTGCGTCTGCCGAGCGAACGCACTCTCAGCGCTGCCAACGAACAGGACATAAACGTCGCGATGCAATCGCAGCACTTGAGGTAGGGCCTCTAGTAACAGGTCCTGCCCTTTGCTATGGGTCACTTTAGCGAAAACCCCGATTATCTTGCTGTGGAGCGGAAGTCCGAACTCACTCCGGACCTCTCTGGGTGCATCTGCGTTCGCGCCATTGAGAGAGACGAAGTCAGTGGCGTTGTAAACGGTCTGTATCACGCTGGCGGGTACGCCGTATTCGATAAGCCAGCGTCGCACCGCATCGGAAACGGCGATGAGCGGGTTGCCCATGCGTGACAGCCAGCGATAGGCAGGGTCGCACGTGAACACATGAACCGTAGAGACCACCGGCTTTCGGGTAAGCAAGCCCAATAGCAGACCGTAGTAGGCGGCGCGGGTGAGGTGGGTGTGGATGATATCTACGCGCTGTTCGCGCACCACACGCGCCAGATGCCTCAGGGTCATCGCTGCGCCCGCGCCACGCATGGGCAACGGCAAAGTGTCCACGCCTGCGCGCTGCAGCTCTTCAGGAAGCCAGTTGTGCGGTGGACAAGCGGTAACCACACGGTGTCCTTGCTGCTGAAGCATCCTTGAGAGTAGCACAAGGTGTCTCTCAGCACCCGAGGTCGCCGAGCTGGAAACCATCTGCAAAATGCGCCAATTCTTGGACAAGCCAGGCACCTTCATGGCTGGGTTGGCATCTGCTGTATTATATCCTGCCCGTCTGCTCGCAGGCAACCTGCAGGCATCTTTCAGTCGCACATCAGGTCGCACACCTGCAGGAACGCTTCCACCACCCGCGGGTCAAATTGCGTGCCTGCGCAGCGTCGGATCTCCGCTTTCGCCTCTTCGCCGCCCACAGGTTCCTTCCACGGCGCTCCATGTGTCAGAATGTCGTATACCTCCGCCACCGCGATGATGCGAGCGCCCAGCGGTATCTGCTCACCAGCAAGTCCGTCTGGATAGCCTGTCCCGTCCCAGCGTTCGTGATGGTGTTTGATAAGCGGCAGGGTAGGCTTCAACGCCTGCACGGCGCCCAGTATCTCCAGCGCAAGGGTGGCGTGCTGGCGCATGATTTGAATCTCCTCCTCGCTCAGCCTGCCCAGCTTACCCAGAATGCTGTCCGAGATCGCCACCTTGCCGATGTCATGCAGTTCTGCTGCACGACGGAGTACCAGCAGTTCCTCGTCACTCATGCCCAGCTTCTCGCCAGTAGCCACCGACAGTACGGCAACCCGTGCGCTGTGCAGGTCAGCGCCTTTTTCGCGCATCGCCGCCACACGCACCAGCGCTTTAACGGTATCGTTAATCGCCCGATGGACCGCATCATGCATGGCTCATCTTCCCTCCTGTACACTGCACCACAGCGCGCTCTACCGCCCGAATCAGCGTATCCAGTTCATCGTCCAGCAGGGTGCGGGGGTCTATAAGCACTTCCTCCTGTTCGATACGGACGAAGACGGCAGGTTCCTGCCAGCGCAGGGCGTGCGCCAGCTGCTGCGCACTAATCTCTGGTGAACCCAGGCACACCAGCACCGTGCGCAGCTGTTGTCCGGGCAGGCTTCCACCCCCCACTGCGGACATCCCCTCGCGCAGGCGAACGGTTACCGTCCCTCGTGGCAGGATAGCCTGCAACCTTCGCTTCAGCCTGTTCGCTCGCCGTCTGATGTCGTCGGCGGACATCGCCAGTGTGCGCAGCACAGGAATCTCACGCAGCGCGTCAGCAGGGTTCAGATACAGACGCAGGGTGGCTTCCAGCGCGGCAAGGGTCAGTTTGTCCACACGCAGTGCGCGGTGCAGCGGGTGCTTGCGGATGCGCTGGACAACCTGCCGCCTGCCCAGAATGATGCCCGCCTGCGGTCCACCCAGCAGCTTATCGCCACTGCAGGTGACAATATCGCATCCCGCCTGCACGCTTTCCTGCAGGGTAGGTTCGTGTTCCAGCCCGAACTGCGCGGTGTCCACCAGGCATCCGCTGCCCACATCGTCCAGCACAGCCAGCCCGTGCCGGTGCGCCAGCGAAGCCAGCTCTTCGGCGGACACCTCCTCGGTGAAGCCCACGATGCGGAAGTTGCTGGGGTGACAGCGCAGCAGCAGGGCGGTATTTGGGGTAATCGCCTGTTCATAGTCCAGCAGGCGTGTTCGGTTGGTCGTTCCCACCTCCACCAGCTTTGCCCCGCTCTGCGCGATGATGTCGGGCATCCGAAACGCTCCCCCGATTTCTACCAGCTGCCCGCGCGAGATAATCACCTCTTTTCCCTGCGCCAGCACGGTGACTGCCAGCAACACCGCTCCTGCGTTATTGTTGACGACGGTGGCGTCTTCTGCTCCGGTTAAACGGCGCAACAGGTCGCGCACATGCTCGATACGGTCGCCGCGCTCGCCGGAATCGCGGTCGATCTCCAGCATCGAGTGCCCCTGCGCCACCTCGGTAACTGCCCGCCGGGCAGATTGCGCCAGCACAGCCCGTCCCAAACCGGTGTGCAAAACCACCCCCGTGGCGTTGATTACGCGGCGAAGGGTAGGTGTCCGCCAGCGTTCCACTGCCTGCAGTACCTCGCTCACGATGGAAGGCAGGTCGGTTGCGACAACCGAGCCTTTCTGGAGATGCTCACGCAATCGGTTCAATACCTCACGGGCACAGTCCACCACCAGCTGCCGCCCGCAGGCCGCTATTGCCTCCTGTACCCGCCCGTCCTGCAGTATGCGTGACACCGCAGGCAGCTGGCGCAGAGCAGGGGGGCTATCTCCTGTGCGTCCTCTCTCCATACGTCATCTTATCCATTTGGTGGAAACTCCACTTGTGCCCACCATTTGGGCTCGATGTCTGGAAAGATGTTGTCGCGCTCTTCCGCCTCGCCCAGCGCGCCCCATTCCTCGGGGGTGGGTTCTTCACCACGCGCCACTCGCTCCAGCAGGTTGACCAGCATCTGGAATCGGTCGGCATGCCACTGCGCGCGCAGTTCGGCGTAGTCTCGCGCCGACCAGGTGCTGATGAGAAACTGCCAGTCGGAGGACTGCAGGAGCAAAAGCTCCCGCGCAATTTGTTTCAGGATGGTCTGCACTTTGGGATTATCGCCGTACTGGCGCGCCAGGCGCACCATCTCCCGCTCGGCAGGATAGATACGCTTCCAGGTCCACTCGGTCCACTCGTTCAGCCACACCCAGTGATAACCGCCCTCTCCCCATGAGCCTTCGGGCAGCTGCACCACCGTTTGCGGGGTATGAAGGTGCAGATACTTACCACAGGTGATGGGCACGATTTCGGGATGTGTTTCCATTTCCCGACGCACCCAGTAGAGCCACTCGGGACCTTCAAACCACCAGTGTCCATACAGCTCGGTGTCATACATGGCGGTGATAATGCCGCTTTTACCGGTAGACTGCACGTGTTCGCTGATCACCTCATGCGCGAGGTCCACGAAGTGTTTGGCGTGCTCCTGAATGCGCTCGAACGCCTTCGCCAACTCGTAAGGTTGTTTTCTGCCCAGGTCATCCTTGGGACGGGAGATGCGCCAGTAGCGCAAGCCGCCCGGCGGCTGCTTTTTGTGGAACTCCAGGTAGTACTCGTCGCCGGGGTAGCCGGAGTCCGCGCTCCATACCTGCACGCCGGTGCGAGGGTCTCTGGTGAAAACGGCGACCGGAGGCTTGGGTTCACCGGAGGAGTTCACCAGATACACGTAATAGGGCGATTTCTCCGTATCCTCGGCACGGTACTGCACGCTGAACTGCTCCCACAGTTCACGCAGGGGTTTGAACCGCTCGGCGTATACGCCTATCGCCTCGCCGCCTTTGAGAAGGTGCGAGTCGATGAAGAAGTATTCGATGCCATTCTCCGCCAGAATCTCCTCTACGCCTTTGCGCAGCCAGGGTTCCGAAGGCTTACCTTCGAAATCCACCGGGTAGTTCCAGCGATAGCGCGGGCGATAGGCGCACTCCGGCAGCCACAAGCCCCGCGGCGCCCTTCCGAACAGCCGCTTGTAGGTCTGCACACCCTGCTTGATTTGCGCCTGCACCGCCTCATCGGTGCCCAGCAGGGGCAAGTAGCCATGTGTGGCAGCGCTGGCCAAAATCTCGATGTGTCCCGCGTCCTGAAGGTCACGGAACGCGCCAATGAGGTCCGAGCGATACCTTTCCCGAAAATCGGTTAAAGTTTTGGTGAAAAACTGATACCAGTATTGCGCCAGCGCCGCCATGCCCAGCTTCTTCTCGCTGAGAAACTCCTTGCGGTTCACCTCAGCCGCAGCGATTTTATCCTTGAGCCACGCTTCGAACTCGGCGGCGAAAGCGGGCTGCACCAGCTGCTCTGCCAGCACCGGAGTAATACCGACGGTGAACTGCGGTGAGATGCCCTCTTTAATCAGTCGGTAGCAGGTATTCAACAGGGGTATATAGGTCTCCGCGGCACTCTCGGAGAGCCAGTCCATGCCGTGTGGACTGCGCCCGTGTGCCAGCACGTACGGAATATGTGAATGCAGCACAAAAGCAAAATAACCAAGTGGTTTTGCGTTTTCCAAAGTTTTCCAGCCTCCTTGCGTGTAGCCTGTGGTAGCTGTTAGCATAGCAGTTTTAGCAAGTGGATGTCAACTTGACAGAGTTGCACACAACAACAGGAGTATGACACAATGGTACGGGAGGTGAGAATATGGCGGATACCGCTTTGCTGATAGTGGACGTACAAAACGACTTCTGCCCGGGAGGCGCGTTACCCGTGCCCGAGGGCGACAAAGTGGTGCCTGTACTGAACAGCGCCATCGAACGGTTCCGGCAAGCGGGTGCTCCTGTCATCGCCTCGCGCGACTGGCATCCCGAAAAGAGCACACACTTCGCGGCGTACGGTGGACAGTGGCCAGTACACTGCGTGCAAAACACGCGGGGAGCGGCGTTTCACCCCGACCTGCATCTGCCAGAGGATGCTATCATCGTGTCGAAAGGAATGGGCGAAAACGAAGACGCTTACTCCGCCTTCGACGCGCGAACAGCGGATGGCACGCCGCTGGAGGAATTGCTGCGGGAACGGGGCGTCCGGCGGCTGGTGGTCGGGGGATTGGCAACCGATTACTGCGTGCGAGCCTCGGTACTGGATGCACTGGAGCGTGGGTTCGAGACGCTGGTTGTGAAGGACGCGGTGCGTGGCGTGGACGTGCAGCTGGGCGATAGCGAGAAAGCACTTCAGGAGATGCAAAGCAAAGGCGCGAGGCTGGTGAGCCTGGAGGAGGTCTTGCTGTAATCAGGCAGCGGGAAGCAGCATCTCTACGCGGTTTCTGCCTCGCTGTTTCGCCAGATACAGTGCCTGATCGGCGGCGGCAAGCAGGGTGCCCTTATCGGCGCCATGGGTGGGGTATTCTGCTACTCCTGCGCTGAAAGTGACGTGAAGCGTAGCCGAACCGTCTACAGTTTGGAACGGATGCCTCTCTACCGCGTCACGCAGCCGTTGCGCCACCGAAGTTGCCTGCGCCAGCGCGGCCTCGGGCAAAATCACCAGAAACTCTTCGCCTCCATAACGGAAGACCAGCTCGGTCTCACGCAGGTTTTGCGCCAGCAATCGGCTGACACCCTGAAGCACAAGGTCCCCTGTCGCGTGTCCCCAGGTGTCATTGATTTGCTTGAAATGGTCTATATCTATGAGTATCAGGCTAAAACGCCTGCTGTATCGCTGACTGCGGCTAATCTCCTCCTCCAGCCGAATCTCCATGTATCGGCGGTTGAACAGCCCGGTCAAACCGTCCGTCAGCGCCAACAGCCCCACCGAACGGGTCAGCCGAGAGACCTCGATGACCTGCGCAAATTGGTTGGCAGTAGAAACCAGTTGCTCCAAGTGGTATTCGCGGAAGTAGCCCGGAGTCGGATGTGCTGCCAGCAACACAGCTTCTGGCTGTCGGAGCACCATCAGCGGAGTCCCTATTAAGCTGGCGAATACGCGCCTGGAAGCGTATCCAATCAGCCTCGGTTCCGACGAGGTATACGGTAGATAGAGAGGTTGGGCGCGTTGGGCGATCCACCCAGCTAACCCTGCGTTCGCCTCTGGTAGATCCTCCATCAGGCGAATAGGTTCTCCCATTGAGGCAACCACCTGAAGAGTGCCAGTATCGGCATTGCGAAGGTAGAGGGTGACGAATGGTGCGGACAACAGGTCTGCCACCACAGACGTGAACCTTTTCGCGGCATCCTCTGTCGAGGAGGAGATAGCAGATAGCCGTCCAATCTCGTACAGTGCGTTCAGAGTTCGGTTTTCCTGCTGCAGGGTGTGGAGGTAATGGGCTGAGCGAATCGCCAGACACAGGGTGTCTCGCAACTGCTGAAGACGTTCCCGCACAAGGGCTTCATCGTTCATATCCTGCCAGCCGAAGAGTGCAACCGCGCCAACGATGCCCTTCTCGTCGTGCAGCACGAAGGTCAGCGTGTTCTCACGCAGCGACTGCGCGGCCTGCTTGAGCCGATTCCCCACATCCGACGGAGATAGTCTGGTCGCCTGCGCGGAAGGAGAAAGAGCCACACTGGACACCACGTCCTGCCTCGACGTAGCGTAAGCCAGCCGCAGAGAAGATGTGTATTCGTCGTAAAGCCACAGCGCGCCCTCCGGCGCACCGGTGACATCTCGTAGGATAGACAGTATTTGACGCGCAAGGTCGTCGGGCTCTTTCGTGGTGAGGGCGGTCTGAAGGATTTGCAGGCGAGCACGGTCCTGCTGATGCCGTGCCATCTGCTGCCGGTGTGCGCCAACCAGCTCCTGATACTGATACCTCAGCTGGCGGTGTGCCTCCCGCTCCTGCTCCCATTGCTCGCGCAACTCATCGGGTAAAGGCAACAGCAGGTCGGCCTGTTCTTCATCTGCGGTTCGTTCCGCCAGGGTGAATCCAAGATACAGCCACAGCACCCCGAACAGCACTGCCCACCACGCAAAGAGGTTGTCCGCCCGCCACGCATAGATGAAAGGAGCCGGCATCAACAGAAAAGCCACCGAACGCGCGTAACGCCGGTGCGCGGCGATGACCCAGGCGCTGAGCGGTAACCACATGGGGGAATGCACCTGCAGGACAGACGCCGCCATAACATCCAGCAACGCTGCCAGCCTGCTTTGCGGCTTCACCGCCACAAGCAGCAATACCCCTCCTGCCACGCCAGTAAAGAGCTGTTGCGCAGGTGTGGCAGACCAGATCCACGCCAGTACCGCCAGCGCAAGCATCAAACGGACAGCCAGTTGGGAGATGTTCATGGGTTCCATTCAGGGTCCATCCAGAGGTCCAGAATATGCTCCTCGTTGAGCGAAGCGTTCTGCAGGCAGTGTGCTGCCACTCCGGCAATCGCGGACGCCGGTGCCACGCCTATCAGCTCCGTTTCCACGACCTGCGCACCTTGCTCGGCTGCCAGCCTCCGTACGTAATCCAGCACCCACCATAATGGGCTCTGTGCAGGCTGTGTGAGATTCAACGATACCTGCGCAACGCCTCGCGAAGCCAGGAATAGCCCCAGTGCCCGCACCCCCGCCAGCTGGGGAATGCGCTCACGTTCATGGAGGATAGTGCGCGCGATGTGCTGTGCTATCTCTACACGGTCGGTGTTGAGGTTAATATTGAACGCAATCAGAGGTCCGCGCGCGCCCACGATGGCCGCTCCCGCTGTAGGGTGCAGGGACGCGGGGCCTGCATCCGGTGCGCGGTCGCCGGTCAGCACGCGCCCTAACCATCTTTCGAACCCCCCGCGACGGATGGTCGGCAGGTCCGCAGGTCTGCCAGGCAATGCGGCGTGTTCGTAGAAATAGACCGGTACCTGCAGCTCGTTTGCAATGCGGTATCCCGTTTCACGGGCGATGTGCGCACAGTCCGACATCGGCACGTTCCGGAGCGGAACAAAGGGCATCACGTCTATCGCACCGATGCGGGGGTGCACCCCCTGATGAGAACGCAGGTCAATACGCTCTACGGCTACCTGTGCACAGCGAAAAGCGGCTTCCGCGACTGCATCTGGCTCGCCCAAAAAGGTCAGCACCGTGCGGTGATGGTCAGGGTCTGCCGATACATTCACCAGCCGAACGCCGGGCACTTCATGTACCGCCTGTGTCAGCGCGTGGATGGTATCACCGTTGCGCCCTTCGCTGAAATTGGGCACACATTCGATCACCCGTCGCATCGGTGTGAGAACTCTCCTCCGCTAAGATATTCGGTGAAAACAGCCAGATTCATGATAACCGATATCGCTCGTGCCTCGTCTGTAAAAATGAAAGACCGCGACAGGGAAAGTGCGGAAAAACAACTTTTTTAGCAGAATCACCGCAAACTTCTTGACGTTTGCGCAAGGTCGTGGTATAGTAGTATTGAACTCGGTAAGGCATTCCCACCGCGAAAGCGGTGAATGCATATCGGGGCACTCTCTCAGAAGAACAGAGGATCGCCTGAGGCGACAGGGAGGCGTGCGCTGGAGGTAACCCTGGAGGCTCCGCGAAGCGAACTCCCCCAGCCGATAGGCAACCCTCGCTGTTCCAGGAAGTGAGTGCTCCGAAAGGTACTTGACACTTCCATTTAGGAACAAGGAGGAGGGTACGATGAAACGTCTGTGGATCGGCTTGGGTGTCGCCATCGCGATGACCTTCGCTGGCAACGCCTGGGCACAGGTGCCTCCCGATGTTCCACCCGGGCACTGGGCTTACGATGCCATCGAGGAGCTGTTTGACCTCGGTGTGCTGAAGGGCTACCCGGATGGGACGTTTAAGGGCAAGGTGCCGCTGACCCGCTACGAGTTCGCCATCGCTATCCGTGATGCGCTCGCAGCGGTTCGGCAGGAAATCGAGGAATTGCGAGCGCAAATATCCGGCAGAC
>Ga0308405_1001545_pt1 | contig 11560 bp, 10 predicted proteins | sample HotsprSampleMS13_FD_203473 | JGI IMG/M metagenome (GOLD analysis project Ga0308405, IMG submission 203473) | Hot spring phototrophic mat microbial communities from Mushroom Spring, Yellowstone National Park, Wyoming, United States - 20060912_MS13 ...
CGACGCGCGGCGGCGGGCCGAGGGCACCCCGACTCGCCGTTCGCCGTGCTCGCCGCGCTCGAGGTCCGGACGTGAGCGAGCCCGTCGCGCTGCGCCTCGACAAATGGCTCTGGCACGCCCGCTTCGTCCGTCGCCGCGAGCTCGCCGCCGGCCTCGTCGCCGAACGTCGGGTGCGCCTGAACGGCCAGCCCGTGGTCAAGACGCACCAGCTCGTGAGACCGGGCGACGTCCTCGTCTTGATCGACGGCGAACGGATCCGGGTCGTGCGGGTCAAAGATCTGGGCGCGCGTCGAGGAGGGGCGGCCGAGGCCGCGGCCCTCTACGAGCTCGTGGCGGTCGAGCCCTGAGCGGCCGGGCGCGGGCGTGCCGCCCGTTCGCCGAAGATCGCGGTGCCGACCCGGACGATGGTCGCTCCGAAGGCGATCGCGGTTTCGAAGTCGGCGCTCATCCCGACGCTCACCTCGGCGAGGCCGTGACGGCCGGCGAGTTTGGCGAGGAGCGCGGCGTAGGGTGCCACGTCCTCCTCGGCCGGCGGGATCGCCATCAACCCGGTCACCGGCAGCTTCAGCTCGTCGCGGCAGAGGCCCAGGAACGAGGCCAGCTCGCCCGGCGGGAGCCCCGCTTTCTGCGGCTCCTCGGCCAAGTTCACCTCGACCAGGAGGCGCCGGGTACGCGCGTCCGGCCGGCCGAGCTCCTTGGCGAGGGCCCGCGCGAGGCTCGGCCGGTCGAGCGTCTGGATCACGTCGAAGAGGGCGACCGCGGGGCGCGCCTTGTTGGTCTGCAACGCGCCCACGAGGTGCAGCTCGACGTCGGGGAAGCGGGTGCGCAGCTCGGGCCAGCGGCTCTGCGCCTCCTGCACGTAGTTTTCGCCGAACACCCGCTGCCCGGCCGCTAGGGCCGCCTCGATCCGCTCAAGCGGCTGGCCCTTGCTCACCGCGACGAGGGTGATCGCACGCGGATCGCGACCGGCAGCACCGGCAGCCGCCGCGATCCGCCGTCGCACCTCTTCGAGCCGCGCGCGGACCGCCGCGGCCTCACCTTGTTCCTCGTCCATCCCCGGCTATCCTCCGGCCGCCCGCGAACCTGCGCTCCGGTCGGGAGGTGTCAAGTGACGTTCGACGAGATCATGGCGCCCCTGGGTGGCGCCCGCTTCCTCGAGGAGTATCTCGGCAGAGCCCCCCTGCATCTGGAAGGTCCCCCGGACAAATGGGCCGCGGTCATGAATTGGGAGGTGCTGAACCGGCTCTTGGGTGCCTCGACGATCTGGGCGCACAGCTCGCTCCTTCTCGTCCTCGACAAAGAGCCGGTCCCCGCGGCGGCCTATTGCACCCCGGCCCCGGGTCGCGACGGCGGCACCGTGCTCCGCCCCGATCCGGCCAAGGTCAAAGCCTTCTTGAAGCGCGGTGCCACGCTCGTGGCCAACGACATCGACCAGCTCACGCCGGAACTGCGGGCGTTCTGCCGGGCGATGGAGGAGGCACTCGGCGGCAAAGTCCAGGCCAATCTCTATCTCTCGAGCAAGAGGCGGCAGGGCTTCGCGGTCCATTTCGACACGCACGACGTGTTCGCCGTCCACTGCATGGGCGAAAAGACTTGGGCCGTGTTCGAGGGACGCGCCGAGGATCCGATCGCCCATCCGATGTTCAAGACCCTACCACCCGAGCATCACGAAAAGGCCAAAGGCCGCCTTTGGAAGGAAGTTCGCCTCGAGCCCGGGGATCTCCTCTATCTGCCGCGTGGGCAGTACCATTACGCCCTGGCCGACGAAGGTCCTTGCTGCCACATCGCCTTCGGCGTGACCTATCCGATCGGGCTCGACGTCGTCTCCTACCTCTTCGAGCGGATGGTGGCCGAACCGCTCGCGCGCGCCAATCTGCCGCGCGATCCGGCGGCGCTCGCGCGCCGTCTCGCCGCCCTCGGCGACCGGCTCGCCGCGGTGACCGCCGACCCCAAAACGCTGGCCGACATCCAGGCCTTCGCCGCGGGCTTCCGCTACGCCCGTGAGGACTACGACCTGCCGGGCCTGATCGAGCGGGCCGAAAGCCGTTGGCGGCGCCGGCACGACGATTTCAAGCTGATCGAGCGGGCCGGCAAGACGCTGCTCGTGCGCACGAGCACCCGCGAAGGCGTCGAGGTTCCGCCCGCCATCAAGGATCTGCTGAGCTGGGTGGTGGATCGGGAGGGGTTCGAGCGCGCCGAACTCGAACGCGCCTTTCCGAGCCGGCCGGCGGCCCAGCTCGACGCGTTCCTGGCCCAGCTCGAAAAGATGCGGGTGATCGAGCCCGCCTGAGCCCGAGAATGAGGCAAGTGCTGCCCGAAACTTCGGCAGTCACCGGCGGACTCTGTTGCGGTGCGGTGACAGGCTGGTCTCGGGCTCTTCGCCGTGCGGTCCGGCATGCTTGCGTGCGGCCGGCGCGAGCGGTCCGATGGCGGGCGTCGCAACCTTCCGCAGGAGACCCACGCCGTGTCCGGACCTTGGCATCGCCCGCCTCTCGCGGGTCGACTTTCGGCGGCGAGTGCGCTCGTCGCGCTCTCGACCCTTCTGGCCGGAGGCCCGGCCGCCGCCCAACAGGCCCCCAAATTGAGCCCGGGCGGCAAACTCGACATCACCGTCACCGGCTTCTCGCGTTTCCTTTGGGCGGTCGGTGACGTCAAGGAGAAGCTGGGGGGCCAGCAATCGAGCTCCGACTTCCGGAACGACACCGAGGTCCACATCGTCGCCCGTGGCAAGGACGAGAGCACCGGTCTCGAGTACGGCGCCACGGTCGAGTTCAAGGCCGACACCAATGGGACCGACAACACCGACGAGACCTGGGTCATCCTGAAAGGCGTGTTCGGCGAGGTCCGCTTCGGCGACGAGGACGGCGCCGCCGACAACATGAAGATCGGTGGCTTCTCGGTGGCGGTCGGAACGGGCGGTATCGACGGCACGGTGGTCGACACCGGCCTCGTCGTGGGCCCGACCAACAGCGACGACGCGACCAAGATCGTCTATTACACGCCCACGCTCGGGGGGTTCCAGCTCGGCGTGAGCTACACCCCGAACGCCAACAGCAACGGCGACAACATCGCCTCGACGAAGGTCGACGGTTTCAAGGACTGGGTCGAGGCGGGTCTCACCTGGACCGGGGAATTCGCCGGCGTCGGCCTGCAGGCGGGTGTGGTGGCCGGTTACGCGCAGACCAATTTCGACAATGGCAACGACGACGACCTGAAGACTGTCTTCGCCGGGCTCCAGATCGATGCCTTCGGGGTCTCGCTCGCGGGCGGCCTCGGCACCGAGAAGGTCGCGGGCGTCGAACGCGATTGGTACAATCTCGGCATCAAGGGGGAGATCGGGCCGCTCGCGCTGTCGGCCACCTGGGGCCGAGCCAGCGTCGACCCCGGCCCGGACCCCAAGAACCTCGTGCTGGGCGCCGAGTTCGCGATCGTCCCCGGGGTGAGCCTCTCGGGGGAGGTCGCCTTCTTCGACGAGAATCGCGGCGCCGACGACGATGGCGTGGTCGGGGTGGTCCGCCTCGGCGTGGACTTCTGAGCCCATGAGCCGGCTCGGGCGGCCATCGGCCTTGTTGCAGACCCGACACAAAGCCGGGGCCACGGCCGGCACGGCGGCGGCGAACGCTTGCCGCGTGGTCCACCGGTCTGAATAAAGGCGCGGGTGCGGGTGGCGCGGCAGTCGACTGCGCCACCGGAACGGGGGGCCGGCTTCGGCCGGTCGACCGACGGTCGGGCTTCGAACGTGCACCTGAACCGAGGTGCGGAGGAGAAACCAAGCGATGACCATCAAGAAACTTCTGTTGGGGACGTCCGCGCTGCTCGGTGCGGGCCTGCTGGCCACCGCTTCCCCGGCTTCGGCGCAGCAGGGGCCGACGGTCAGCCCGGGCGGTAAGCTCAACGTCTCGGTGAGCGGCTTCGCTCGCTTCCTCTGGGTCGCGGGTGACGTGAAGGAGCGCTTCGGCGGTCAGGAGAGCAGCTCCGACTTCCGCAACGACACGGAGGTCCACATCATCGCACGCGGCAAGGACGAGAGCACCGGGATCGAGTACGGCGCGACGGTCGAGTTCGAGGCCGACACCAACCGCAACGACAATACCGACGAGACCTGGATCTTCGTGAAGGGGGCGTTCGGCGAGTTCCGGTTCGGTGACGAGGACGGCGCCTCGGACCTCATGAAGCTGGGTGCCTTCACGATCGCCGCCGGTACGGGTGGTATCGACGGCGCGGTGAGCCTGCCGCGGCTCGTGGCCGGCGAGAACACCAGCGATGCGACCAAGATCATCTACTTCACGCCGCGCATCGCCGGCTTCCAGGCAGGTGTCAGCTACACGCCGAACGCGAAGAGCAACGGCGACAATCTGGCGGTGACCAACGTCGACGCCGCCAAGGACGTCATCGAAGCCGGCTTGAATTATGTCGGCAATTTCGGCGACGTCGGTATCAGGGCCGGCGTGATCGGCCACATCGGTGACAGCACCGATGGCGACAACAAGGAGGACTTCTGGAAGCTCTACGGCGGCGGCGTTTTGAGCTTCGCCGGCTTCTCGGTCGCTGGCGGCTACGGCAAACAGGACGAGTTCGGCAACGAGAGGAAGTGGTTCAACGCCGGTGCCGCGGCCTCGCTCGGGCCGGTCACGCTCTCGGTCACCGGCGGCAAGGTGTTGGATGCCGACGACGGCATCAAGACGAAGGGTGTCGTGCTGAGCGGCACCGTCGGCATCCTCCCGGGTGTCACTCTCGACGGTGATCTCCTCTTCTTCGACAAGGCGGGCGTCGGGGGCACTTTCGACGACGGCAAGGTCGGGCTCGTTCGGCTCGCGGTCGCCTTCTGATCGTCGCGATATTTCAGCCGCCCTCGGGCGGAGTGCGCGGCGGGCCCTCGGGCCCGCCGTAGCTTTTCGGCCCTCGGAATATGCCGAACATCGAATGCGACTCGAACGCCACTCGTCAAACCCGCCGCGCTGTGGTAGGTTCTCGCGGGAGTAGAGGGAACGGAGCATGGTCGCTCGCGCAGTCGTCGCGATCCTGGCAGCATCGATGCTGGCAGCTCCCGGCGCCTACGGGGCGGGCTTGCGCGTCGGCGGTGTGCTGAGCGAAGGCGGCGAGGTGGTGCTCCTTCCCGAACTTCCCCGCGGTCCGGCGGTTGGGCTCGGTCCCGCGACGGGGGAGCTGCGCTTCGGCTTCACGCCGCGCGCGGGCTCGAACCTTTTGCCGGAGGCCGGGGAGCAGGCCGGTCGAGGGCTCGGCCTCGAGATCGGCGTGGCGCCGGTGGGAGCGGCGTTGAGTCGGCTCGACGGGCTGGGTCTCACCACCCTTCCGAGGCCGTTCGGTGCCCCCGCCGACGACAGCGGAGGCGGCCTCTCGATCGGCGGCGCGCTCGCTTGGTCGGGGTGGACCGTGGGCGGCACCTACGCGACCGGGGTGGTGGCCGGCAGCCAGCTCGATCTGTGGACCGGGCGGGTCGGCTACGGACCGGTCACCGCCCGACTCGGCTACGGTCAGGAAGCCACGCTCGGCCGGGTCGACCGTGAGCTCTGGTTGTTCGGCACCGATCTCGTCACCGGCTCTTGGCTCACCCTCGAGGGTGACCTCGCGGTCACCACCCGGCCCGATCGGGAGCCGGACACGGTCGGCCGCATCGGCCTGCGCCTCAACTTCTGAGCCCGCCTACGGTTCGACCGGGCGGCTGGCGCCCGGTGTCGGCCGTGCTAGGATCGCGCCGCGCCCATCGAGCGGCGCGCGGAAAGCGAGCGAAGAGAGCGGCGAACGGGATGAGCAAGGGGACGCGCCTCGGGCGGGTTGCGGCTGCCGGTCTTTTGGCGGGGCTGCTGGGCGGCTGCGGCGCCGACGTGCAGTACCCCGACTGGACGCCCTACGATCCGCGGGATCAAGCGCGCCGCGAGCGCTACGGCACGATCACCGGGAGCGACGGGATCACGCTCTTCAGCACCGGGCGGCGCGGCACCGATCAGGCGGCTGCGCAGGGAGGCGGCGGTGGTGGAGCCGGGTTCGGCGTCAACGCCTATCTGTGGCGAGCGAGCCTCGAGACTCTCGACTTCATCCCGCTCCTTTCGGCCGACCCCTTCGGCGGCCTCATCATCACGGATTGGTACCAGCCCGCCGAAGCCCCCGACGAGCGCTTCAAATTGCAGGTCTTGATCCGCGACGTGGCGCTCAGGGCCGATGCGGTCCGTGTATCGGTGCTGCGGCAGCGGCGCGATCCGCGCGCGGGGTGGGTCGACGTGCCGGCCGATCCGCGGACGGCGACCGAACTCGAAGACAAGATCCTGACCCGCGCCCGTCAGATCCGCATCGCAAGTGCCGGCGGCTGAGCCGAAGCCGCCCGTCGTCGATGGGGCGACCGCCTCTCTCCGCGAGATCTCGAGCCGAGGTTCGATGAGCCGCTACAATTTCCGTGCGAGCGAAGCCAAGTGGCAGCGCATCTGGGACGAGCGCCGGACCTTCGAGGTCCGCGCCGATCCGTCCCGCCCCAAATATTACGTACTCGAGATGTTTCCGTATCCCTCGGGCCGCATCCACATGGGTCACGTGCGCAACTACACGCTCGGCGACGTGATCGCGCGGCTCAAGCGGGCCCAGGGCTACAACGTCCTGCATCCCATGGGCTGGGACGCCTTCGGCTTGCCGGCGGAAGGGGCGGCGATCCGCCGTGGGATCCATCCCAAGACCTGGACCTACGGCAACATCGCCGAGATGCGGGCGCAGATCCGCTCGATGGGTCTGTCGATCGACTGGACGCGCGAGTTCGCCACCTGCGATCCCGAATATTACAAGCACGAGCAGGCGATGTTCATCGCCATGTGGGAGCGCGGCCTCGTCTATCGGCGGGAAAGTTGGGTCAATTGGGACCCGGTCGACCAGACCGTCCTCGCCAACGAGCAGGTGATCGACGGCAAGGGTTGGCGCTCGGGCGCCCCGGTCGAGCGTCGCAAGCTCGCCCAGTGGTTCTTCAAGATCACGGCCTACGCCGAAGACCTCTTGACGTCCCTCGACCGGCTCGATCGCTGGCCGGAAAAGGTCCGGCTCATGCAGCGCAACTGGATCGGCCGCTCGGAGGGTGCTCGGATTTCCTTCGAGATCGTCGGCCGCCACGACCGGCTCGAGGTGTTCTCGACTCGGCCGGACACGCTCTTCGGCGCATCGTTCATGGCGCTCGCCCCCGACCATCCCCTCACCACCGAGCTCGCCGCGCGCGATCCGGCGCTGGCTGCCTTCGTGGCCGACTGTCTCAAGGGGAGCACCTCCGAGGCCGAGCTCGAGACCATGGAGAAGCGCGGCTTCGACACCGGCCTCCGCTGCCGCAACCCGGTCCGCCCCGAGCAGCTGCTACCCGTCTACGTCGCCAACTTCGTGCTCTCCGAGTACGGCACGGGCGCGATCTTCGGCTGCCCCGCGCACGATCAGCGCGACCTCGAGTTCGCCCGCAAATACGGCCTACCGGTGTTGCCCGTGGTCCTGCCCGAAGGGGCGGATCCCGCGAGTTTCACGATCGGCGAGGAAGCCTTTACGGGTGACGGGCGGCTCTTCAACTCGGCCTTCCTCGACGGCCTCGACGTGCCGACGGCCAAGAAGCGCATCGTCGAGGAGCTCGAGCGGCTCGGCGCCGGCAAGGGCGAGGTCACCTGGCGGCTTCGAGATTGGGGCATCTCCCGCCAGCGCTACTGGGGTTGTCCCATTCCGATGATCCATTGCCCGAGCTGCGGGATCGTCCCCGTGCCTCTGGAGCAACTCCCGGTGGTGTTGCCCGAGGACGTCGACATCACCGGCAGCGGCAATCCGCTCGATCGCCATCCGACCTGGAAGCACACGACCTGCCCACGCTGCGGTGGCAAGGCGGTGCGCGAGACCGACACCTTCGACACCTTCGTCGAGAGTTCCTGGTACTTCGCCCGTTTCTGCGACCCCAAGAATCCGGACGCGCCCTTCTCGAAGGAAGCGGTGGCCTATTGGTTGCCGGTCGACCAGTACATCGGCGGGATCGAGCACGCGGTTCTCCACTTGCTCTATTCCCGGTTCTTCACCCGGGCGATGCGCGATTGCGGCTATCTCGACCTCGACGAGCCGTTTTCGGGCCTGTTCACCCAGGGCATGATCACCCACCGAACCTATCGCGACGAGGCGGGCAACTGGCTCGAACCCAAGGACGTAGTGAAGGACGAGACGGGGGAGCTGCGGACCAAAGACGGCCGTCGTGTCATCGCCGGCCGCGTCGAAAAGATGAGCAAATCCAAGCTCAACACCGTCGACCCGAGCGAGATCATCGAGACCTACGGTGCCGACACCGCGCGGCTTTTCATGCTGTCGGACAGCCCGCCGGACCGTGATCTCGAATGGACGGATGCCGGGATCGACGGGGCCTGGCGCTATCTCAACCGTCTCTGGCGGATCGTCGACGAACGTCTCCCGCTGCTGCCGCCGGTCGGCACGCCCGTCCCGCGCGAGAGCCTCGTGGGCGACGATCTCGCCCTCGCACGCCTGGTCCACCGCTCGATCGCGAGCGTCACGGACGCCCTCGAGCGGTTCCACTTCAACAAAGCCGTGGCGCTGATCCGCGAACTCACCAACGGGATCGAGGACTATCGCGGCGCCAACGGCGCCCTCCTTCGCCTGGCGCTCGAGACGTTCGTCCGACTGATCGAGCCCATGACGCCGCACCTGGCCGAGGAGCTCTGGGAGCGCCTCGGTCATACGACGCTGCTCGCGGACACACCTTGGCTCGTGGCCGACCCGGCCTTTCTGGTCGAGGACACGGTCACCCTGCCGGTCCAGGTCAACGGCAAACGGCGCTCCGAGATCGAGGTCCCCAAAGGAGCCGACCGCGCGACCGTCGAAGCCGCAGCACTCGCCGATCCGGCGGTTCGCCGCGCGCTCGACGGCAAGAGCCCGCGGCGGGTCGTCGTCGTCCCCGACAAGATCGTCAATGTCGTGGCCTGAGCCGTCCCGGCGCGCGCTCCTCGGCTTCCTGGTCACGCTTCTGCCCGGCTGCGCGCTGACGCCGTTGCACGGCCCCGGCCTCGGCGAACGCGTCAACCCGATGCTGGCCGCGATCGAGATCGACGCGCCGCGCAATCGGCTCGGCCAAATCCTCGCCAACGAACTGCGCCGCGAGTTGAACCCGGCCGGTCTCGACCAGCCCCCGCTGCACGTCCTGGTGCTCCGGCTCGACCGCGAGAAAAGCCCGCTCGCCGTCCAGCTCGACGACGTCACGACTCGTTTCGATCTCACCCTCGCCGCCCGCTTCGACCTGGTCCGCAAGGCCGACAGCCAGGTGCTCTACCGCTCCGCCGTGCGCCGGGTGGCGAGCTACAACGTGGTCCGCGCGCCCTATGCCACCCTCGTGGCCGAGCAGGACGCCGAGCGGCGGGCCGCCAAAGAACTCGCTCGCGAGATCCGGGTCCGCCTGACCGTACACTTCGCGAGTGCCGCTGCGTGAGGCTGCAACCGGCCCGCGTCGAAGCCTTCCTCGACCGACCCGACCCGGCGGTCGGGCTCGTCTTGCTCTTCGGTCCGGACGCCGGGCTCGTCGCCGAGCGCGCGGCGCGGCTCGGGCGCACCGTCGTGCCGGACCTCGCCGATCCCTTCCGGGTGAGCCAGCTCGAGGCGGATCGCCTGCGCGCCGAACCGCAACGGCTCGCCCTCGAGGCGCAAGCCCTGTGCCTTCTGGGCGGCCGCCGATTGGTCCGGGTGCGCGGCGCCGACGACGGGATCGCCAAGGCGGTCGATTTGCTGCTCGGGCTCGAGCGGATCGAGGCGCTCGTGGTCATCGAGGCGGGTGACCTCGGCCCGGGTTCCAAGTTGCGCCAGATCGCCGAGAAGGCGCCCTCGGCCGCGGCGATCGGCTGCTGGCCCGAGGGCGAGCACGAACGCGCCCGAACGATCCGGACACTTCTCGCGGAGCAAGGGCTCGAGGCCGAGCCCGAGGCCCTCGCCTTCCTGGTCGAGCAACAGGGTGCCGATCGTGCGGTCCTGCGCGCCGAACTCGAGAAGCTCGCCCTTTATCTCGGCCCCGAGGGCGGCCGTACGGTTCGCCTCGCCGATGCGGCGGCGGTCGTGGGGGACGGTTCGGCTCTCGCCCTCGACGACGTGGTCCTGGCAGCACTCCTGGGCGATCGCGCCCGGCTCGAGCGCGATCTCCTCCGCCTCCTCGCCCTGGGTGAGGCGCCGGTGCGGATCCTCCGCGTCGCCACCGCCACCCTGGTCCGCCTCCTCCGCCTCCGCGCCGAGATCGAGCGGGGTACCTCCCTCGAAGCGGCGCTCGCCGGCGCCCGGCCGCCGATCCACTTCCGCGTGAAGGAGCGGTTCGCCACCGTACTGACCCGCTGGCCCGCCGAGAGACTCCTGGCCGAGCTGGCCCGGCTCGTGGAGGCCGAGACCGCGCTCAAGAGCACGGGCCGACCGGAGGTCCTCGTCCTCCGCCGCACCTTCGCCGCGCTCGCCGATCGGGCGCCCGCCTCGAAGCGGGACACCGCGTAGAAGCCGCGCCGAGGTCCGCGGCGCCGATCGGTGGGGCCGGGCTCACAAAAAAGGACCCGGGGGCCGGGGGCCTCCCGGGTCAAGCTCGCCACCCGAAGGCGGCGCTCGGGCCAAACCGTAGGCCGGGGAGCCCGGGAAGCGGAGCGGACCCGCCGACCTGCGATCCTCTGTCGCAAGCCCTGTGCCAACCGGCTCCGCGCGGTTAGCTCGCGCATCGGGCGCGCGCACGGCGGCGGCATCGAGCAAGGTTCGGGCAGGCGATGGACAAACGCTGGGCAGCGGCGGAGCGGCAGCGGGTCGAGGTGGCGATCGCCGGGGGTGGGCTCACGGGGCTCGCGCTCGCCGCAGCGCTCGGCCGAGCGGGTGCCCGGCTCGCCCTCGTCGAGCAGGCGCCGCTCGCGAGCCTGGTCGAGCCCGAACACGACGGCCGGGTCACCGCCGTGGCGCGCTGTAGCCAGCGGTTCCTCGCGAGCATCGGCGCGTGGCCGGCGATCGCCGCCGATGCCGAACCCATCCTCGAGATCCTCGTGGGCGAGGCGGGCAGCCCGCTCGGCGTCCGCTACGACCATCGCGACGTGGGAGCCGAGCCGCTCGGCTGGATCGTCCCGAACCGCACGCTGCGGCTCGCGCTCCAAGCGACGATCGCCGATCTGCCCGACCTCGAGGTCCTGGCCCCGGCGCGGATCGCCGCGGTCGAGCCCGGGTCCGGGGCGCTGGGGATCACGCTCGCCGACGGCCGGGCGCTCGAGGCCGAGCTGCTCGCGGTGTGCGAGGGCCGGCTCTCGCCGACCCGCGAACTTCTGGGCATCGCCGATCGTCGGTTCGACTACCGCGAGACCGCCATCGTCTGCACCCTCCGCCACGAGCGGCCCCACCGTGGCCGGGCGGTCGAGCGGTTCTTTCCGGACGGGCCCTTCGCGGTCCTGCCGATGCGCGGCTGCCGTTCCTCGATCGTCTGGGCGCTCGAGGCGGCCAAAGCCTCGGCCGTGCGCGCCCTCGACGATCGGGCGTTCGCGGCCGAGGTCGAGGAACGGTTCGGCGATCTTTTGGGCGGGATCGAGATCGAGGG
>Ga0308405_1001546_pt1 | contig 11551 bp, 11 predicted proteins | sample HotsprSampleMS13_FD_203473 | JGI IMG/M metagenome (GOLD analysis project Ga0308405, IMG submission 203473) | Hot spring phototrophic mat microbial communities from Mushroom Spring, Yellowstone National Park, Wyoming, United States - 20060912_MS13 ...
AGTGGGAGCGTAGCGACACACGAAGTGGGAGCGTAGCGACACACGTACGTGGAGTGACAGCGATGCGACATCGATTTACGGACGAGCATGGCCGCGAGTACGAAGTCGCGCGGATCAGCTTCGCGCGGTACCACGATCTTCGCGACGTTGGCTTCGATCTTGCGAAGTGGGCTTCGGAGGCGCTTGCGCGCGTAGTGAAACCAGACGTTGCGAATGACAACGCGCAGTCGCAGCGATTCGACTACGAGGAGTTTGTGCGCATACTCGCTGATGGTGCCGTGTTCCGCGATCGCAAGACGGCGGAGGCGTTACTGACAGTGCTCTGTCGCGATTCGCTTGCGCGCCACGGTGTCACCGCGAACGAAGTTTTCGAGTCGCTCTACGGTCGGTCGATCTGGGACGCTGAGGTCGCGTTCATCTCGAGGATCCTCGATTTTTTCGAGGGCCACCCAATTATGCGCGAAATTCTCGGCGCCGCGTTGAAGCTGCTGCTATCGAAAGTCGAACAAGCGAGTGTGTCGACATCGACTCCTACGTCTGGCACTTCGCCGGTTATCTCGGCGTAGAGCCGTGGGACTTTACGCTCGGCGAACTGCGTACGATGTACGAAAGTAAGTTATTCCACGATCACTGTCACTACGGTGTCATCGCGGCGGCGATTGCGAACGCGTTTCGCGGCAGCGAGTCGCCGACGATTCGAGTCGAAGATATTTTCCCGGATGTCGTCGAGTACCTCGAGCGGTTTGGTGTTCGGAGCGACAACGAGTTGCCGCTACTAACGAAGGACGATCTAAAGTCGTGGCTAGCCCAGCAGAAATCCGAGCAGGTCGCGCGAGCGTCGAACTGACGTTGACCGACCGATTGACCGCGGACCTCAACGCGGTCTCGCGTAAGCTCGCAACGTGGGGCGTTGCGCTGCAGGGCATCGGCGCGTCGATACTCGCAGCGTTTCGACCGGCTCTATCGGTTTTCCAAGAGCAGGAAGCGATAGGTGGCTGGGCGTTGCGACTGCGCACTTCGGTCGAGCAGTTCTCGAAGTTGACGTCGCTCTTTCGCGTCTGGAACGTGAGCGTCGATGAACTCGGTGCATCGCTCGAGAGTATGACCGCGAAGCTCGATGCGAAAGCGGTGGCCGAGTTCGGAGACGTACTCGAAAATCTCGGCGTTATTTCATTTGCGCATCTGCCGCTCGAGCAGCGACTCGAGGTGGTACTTGGAGCGTTGCAGCGCATTCCGGACGAAACGCAGCGTGCACGCATCGCGGTCGAGCTCTTCGGCGATAGGGTCGGCATGTCCCTCGTTTCGATGGGCATGTTATCGGACGACGCTAAGGAGAAGCTCGCGAATCTTACTGCGACCACAAGCGAACGAGTGCAGCGCGCTACGCAAGTCATGCAATCGTGGCGCGAGATCACGGCTTCGCTTTCCGCAGTCTGGTACGAAGTCGCTGCTGCGATTGCGCCGGTGTTGGAGTCGATCGCGGCGTGGCTGAAGAACGCGACTGCGAGTCTCGTCGAGTGGGTGCGCGAAAATCAGGGCGCTGTCATTGCGGTGGCAGCGTTCGCTGCAGGCCTCGTAGCTGCCGGTACTGCGCTACTCGCATTCGCGGGCATCGTGAAGCTCGTCTCGATCGCGATCGGTGTGTTCAGCGCGCTCCTCGCTGCGCTCAAGCTCGTGTTGCTTGCGATCATGAGCCCGATTGGTCTGGTCGTCGCTGGCGTGGTCGCGCTCGGCGTGGCTGCGGTCGCGAGCGGCAACAACACGATCGATAAGTTCCGCGAGCTGAAGACCGATTTGCAAGGACTCGCGACCGACTGGTCGAATTCGATCAAGGCGATCGTGGCTTCGATAAAGTCCGGCGACATCGAGACCGCGTTCAATATACTCGTAAAGGCGTTAGAACTAACGTGGGCCACGCTGATCCGATCGTTGAAGCGCTTGTGGTGGAGTTTCGTGCGCGATATCTTCGAGTTTTTTGCGAACAACCCGTGGGTGTTGCCGCTCGTGGGTGGCGGCGCGGGTCTCCTTATCGGTGGGCCAGCGGGTGGTCTTATCGGTGTTGGTGTCGGTGCGCTCGGTCAAGGTGCGCTTATGTTGAACGCGGAAGAGATCGATAAATTTCTCAGGGATAAGATCGAGAACGTCGATCGCGCACGCGTCGACCAGCTGCGCTGGGATCTCGAGCAGATGATTTTGCAGGCGCTGAAACGCCAACAGCAGCAGCAGGAGCAGCAGGGTCCGCCGAAAGGTCGCGTCGGCGAGATGCAAGCGAACTTCGTGCCAAAAGAAGACCTCGCGAACATGCTCGCGATCAGCGAAGCACGCGGTACGTTTACGGCGTTCGCAGCGCGACAACAGTTCGCGTTCGGTGCGCGCGTACAGAAGCGCCAAGAAGATTTGCTCGCGGATATTCTAAAGGAAGTGCGAAAAGTGCAGCAGGGTGTTGACGCAAACATGAAGGTGAAGTAGTATGCCGCATCTTCTCTTCAAGATCAATCCCGACGAGCTGTCGCTCTCGTATAACCGCACGAGTTATCGCATCAACGTGCACGCGATCGACTATCCTGATGCGATCTCGGTTGCGAACGCGATCTATGCGTACACGCCCCCGATCTTCCTAGGTCTAACGCGATCGGACGTAGATATTCGCGCGAACGAAGACGGCCGAACTTACGATGTCGCGATCACGTACTCCGCGGAGCCGAGTGACGAGGCGGTCGATGCGAGTCCGCCGTCGTCAACGAAGTCGGCGCCAGCGACGGATACGGTCGATCTCTCGTTCGGTTATTCGATCTCCGCGGAGGCGCAGCAGATCCACGTCACGAGTGCGATTTCGCAAGGTCGAGTCGGCGTTGGCAACGCGACCGCGAGTGGAACGAATTTGCAGTGCGTCGCGACTTTCGAAGTGATCCCCGACGGCATCGTACCGAATCCCACGCACGTAGGTCGAACGATTTTCGTAACGGGCGGGCCGTCGGCGTGGACTTATGGTCCGTATCGGATCGTAGTGCAGTACGGCACGCGTTGGGTCCTCGATCGCAGTCCCGCGTCAGTCGGTACGAGTGGCGGAGTGTGGATCATGCCAGCCGATGCGCCGGATTTCGAGAACGCAATCAACGTCTCCGAAGATTCGATCGAGGGATGCGACATCGCTGCGCCGTCGCTTTCGTTCGAGCGGCGCATCACGATTCCAGTCGTGAATGTCGCATATATTCAAACCGTGATGAGTCTGATCGGCAAAGTCAATAAGAAGAAATTCTATCACTTCGAGCCGGGCGAGGTTCTCTATCTCGGCTGTGTCGCAGATAAAGAAAATGCAAGCGCGTGGAAGGTTACCCACAAGTTTCGAGTCGAACGTAACCAGCGAAACGTTCGGATCACGAAGGACATAACGGTGCCACTGAAACGTGGCCACGACTATCTCTGGGTCAAGTATCGACCAGTTACGCGTTGGGGCATGGTCGTTCAAGAACCGGTTGCGGCGTACGTCTCGGTCGTCTACGAAGAAGGCGACTTTAGTTTACTCGGTATCGGAACGTGAGGTAAAGTCGTGAGCGATCCGTTATCGTTCGTTTCTCCCGGTGATCCGATCGGCGAACTTACGCGCGCCGATCGGATCAATCTCCTGATCGAATCGGCGCGTCGCGTTTTGCGACCGCGAGCATCGCCGAGCGATATTGAGAAAGAGATTTTCCGCGCGTTGCAGCCGCATAATATCGTTTACGTGAAGACGCCGATACCGGCGCGCGAGTATACGGTTTGGCGAATCGTCGAAAACCTAACCGCGCTGGACACGCTTCTCGCACCGCAAGCGTATCGCGTCGATATGCCTGAGGACTCGTGCGATCCGTTCGTCGTTCTTATCGAACCTTCGGATGGCGTTACACTCGCGCGAGCAGCGGTTAGTGGAGTCGTCTTCGGTTACGTCTACGGTGAGGGTAAGTACGCGCACGCGATTCCCGGCGATCCGTATTTTCTCGAAGCGGACGACTACGGACCGGCGCGCATTCTTTATCGAGCGGGCAACTATGCGCTTATTCGACTCGGCGATTCGCGGCACCAGCGGCGGTGCAAGAAGTTGAAGACGGACGAGTACGGCTACGCGTACTACGGTCCTTACGGCTTCGCGATCGAGGAAGAAGACGAGCGAGACGAAGACGAGGAGCGGCAGTGCATCGAGTGCCTTACGAAGCTCTGCGTTGTTCGCGATTACTCGGGTGCGATCGTCGATATCTTCTACGAGGATGCGAGCGGCAATCGCGTGCGTGTTCCGGATTGCACGAGTGCGCCGTACGGCGGATCGATTTCGAGTCCGGGTGGTGGTGGTGGCGGTGGCGGTGGCGGCGGTGGCGGATGTTGTCCGCAAGACGGCAGCGAGTACGTGCTCGAATACGACTTCGTCGTGTTCGGCCAGCAGTACGTAGGCGCGATTGACTCGCTATTTTGGTCCGGCGGATCGTTAAACTTAGGGGGAATTATCTTTGACCCACCGTGTGATGTCGGACCGCCACCGGAATACTTGCTTTACTTCGGAATCGTAGATTGCGAGAGTGGCAACTACTCTTTCTCTATTTACTTCGCGTGCGGGTCTAACTTTTGCTTTGCCGATTCTTCGGGTTTCGATTACTCGGTAATCGGTTGTCCCGGAAATCCCACGATTTATCTCACGATTCTCCCCGGTGGTTGCGCATCGGGTTCATTCGTACTTAGGCCAGCCTAAGTCGAGGTCGTCATGATCGATCCACTCGCGAACGTTCGCGATCACACCGGCGATCGAAAGTGGGCGTATTGTCCGAACACGATCCGCGCACACTACGAAGCGCTCGATCGCGTGATCGATCTCGCGCACAACGAGCCGTACGCTGGCCACGATTCCGACTTCGGAATTGTTTACGTCGGCGGCGGTCGATATTGGCCTGGCATCGTAGTCGGTGTGCGATTGCTTCGCCACATCGGCTATCGCGGACCGATCGAAGTGTGGCGCGGCCACTACGCTGACGAAGAACCGATTCGCGAATCCGACGTGGCCGGCTACGACGTTCGCATCGTCGATACACGCGAAGTTGCGAAGACGACGCAGCCACGCATCCTTCGCGGGTGGGAAGCAAAGTTGCACGCGATTCGGCACTCGAGGTTTCGTCGTGTTCTTTTCCTTGATGCCGACGCGTACTGTGTCGTCGATCCGACGCCGTACTTCGATCGTTTCTCGGACTTCGCGTTCTGGAGCGAGAATCGGCAGAATATCCGCTGGCACTACGTTTGGCCTTCGCATGATCGACGCGATGTAATCGGCGTGCAAGGCGGCCAATTCTTCGTCGATCGCGAGACCGCGTGGCCACTCGTTGTCATCGCGGATTGGATTTGCCAGCACAGCGACTTTTATTTTCAGCACGTATACGGCGATCAGGACGCGTGGCGACTTGCGCTTGCGATTACGGAGTTGCCGTACACGATTGTCGGGCCGGCGACGTGGCACCATCCTGCGTTCGTGTGTGCGATCGAGAATCGAAAATTCGTCGTGCATCGTCCGGTCTCGAAGCTCTTCCGCGCATGCGACTGGAATGCTCGCGACTGCGCCGTCGATTTTGCGCCGCATTTACCGTTCGAGACGTTCGTGTGGCGCGAGTTCGCAAAGCTCGCCGAACACGAGATCGAAGAGTGTGAGTCTGCGTTCGCGTGTCTTTATCGACGCGGTGCCACACGTGTCTTCGACTCACCGTCGCCAGACGATCGCGCGTATCTTGCATGCATTGAGACTTTAGCTAAGACGCACAGTTGGACTAAGATCATCGATCTTGGGTGCGGCAACGGTCGAATCACGAAAGAGATCACACGTCGAACTGGAGTCGAGGTCGTCGGTCTCGACTGCGTGCGTGAAATACTACCGGAGAGCGATCTATCGAATCTTCGCTTCGAATACGCGAACGCATTCGAGATCGACTCGATTCCTGATGGTGACGCGCTACTCGTAAAAGATGTTCTCGCGTACTGGCCGTTTGCACACGTTCGCAGTTGGCTGCGCGAAATCGTAGCGCGATCGAAGCGGGAGCGTCAGCGACATACGAAGTGGCGACACATCGTGGTCACGAACGACGTTCTGCAGTTCCCGTCCGAGATGCCGTTCGGTCGACATCACGGTATCAACCCCGAGCTATGCGATTTTTTGCACGGCGTCGAGCACGCGCAAATTCGCCTAGAAAACAAGGCAATTTTGTTGATTTCGGTTCGATGAAACGTCATCGTTTTTGACGACGCGACTACAAAAAAATCGAACACGAGGTAAGTTACGGTTGCGGGTTCGAGGAGTTGTGCGAAGTGTGAGGGCATAGTTATGAGACCGATTCGCGAAGTAGAGAAGTTACCGCCGCGAGTTATGCTCTACGGTGTCGAAGGCATCGGTAAGACGACGTTCGGCGCGTCGGCACCGAAGCCGATCTTCGTACTGACGGAAGACGGCCTTGGTGATCTCGATGTCGCGCATTTTCCGTTAGCGAAGTCGTACGACGAAGTACGTCGCGCGCTCTGCTACGTGCGCGACGAAGCACACGATTTCGAGACGATCGTGGTGGACTCGCTCGACTGGCTTGAGAGATTAATACACGACTACGTGTGTGCGGAGCACAACGTCTCAACGATCGAACGTGTAGATGGCGGTTACGGTCGCGGTTACGTGGCAGCGCTCAAAGTCTGGCGCGAGGTTATCGGTATTCTCGACGAGATTCGAGCGCAGCGGCGGATGATTGTGGTCGGCATTGCGCATGCGAAGGTCGAGCGGTTCGAGGATCCGGAGGCGCCGGCGTACGATCGTTACTCGCCGCGGCTGCATAAAACGTCGGCTGCACTCGTAACCGAGTGGATGGACGCGGTGCTTTTTGCGCACTGGCGATTCGCTGTCAGAACGGAGACGGGCAACTTCGGCAAGACTCGTGGTGTCGCGGTCGCATCGAAGACGGATTGCGAGCGCGTTATTCGCGTTTCCGGCGGACCGACGTGCGTGGCGAAGAACCGATACGGACTTACAGGTGAACTTCCGCTCTCGTGGGATGCGTTTGCGAAGGCGATCGGTTACTAAGAGAAAGGAGAGAAGCGATGGCACTTTTACCCGAAGAGTTCGATGCATCGAGCGTGCCGACTCGGTTCGGCATGCTACCAGAAGGTCGTTACGTAGTCGCGATCACGAAGACCGAGATTCGCTCGTCGATGAGCGGCACAGGCCAGTATCTCGCGGTCGAGTTTACGGTGCAGGAACCTGCGGAGCATCTCGGTCGAACGATCCTCGTGCGCGTCAATGTCTTTCACGATAATCCGGTGGCTCGCGAGTACGCGAAGGCCGAGTTGGCAGCGATCTGCACGGCGTGCGGCAAGACGAAGATTTCGGATACGGACGAGCTCCTTCGTTCGATCCTCGTAATCGATCTTCGCTATCGATCGTCGCTGAACGGCGTGCAGTATCCGCGAGTCGTGAACTACTATCCGTATCGATTACCGGAGCCGAAGTTAGGCGAGACTAAGGAATCGACGCCGCGGCCACCACGTCGTGGCAACGGTCCGCGGTGACATCGCGATGCCACCGAAGCGTAGAGTCGAGCTCGTGTTGCCGTATCCGCCGTCGGTGAATTCCTACTGGCGGCATGCGAGGGGTCGTCACTATCTCTCGCGTGCCGCGAAGAACTATCGCGAACTCGTCGTGCTTTCGATTCCGAAAGGCATTCGGTTCGATCGCGAAGTCGAAGTTTTCGTCGAAGTGCGACCGCCGGATAATCGACGGCGTGACATCGATAACGTCTTGAAGGCGATCCTCGACGTACTCGAGTTTACGGGTCTAATTGCGGACGATTTTCTCGTATCGCGGATCGAAGTCGTTCGTGGCGAAGTGGTACCGCGTGGAGAATGCCATGTCATCGTCAGCGAAATTCGGTAATCTGCACGCTGCGATTCGCTACGCGGAGCTCGGTTACGAGGTGTTGCCGGTCGTTGCGGGCGCGAAGAATCCGCTTACAGAGCACGGCGTTCGTGACGCGACGCTCGACACGAAGACGATCGAGTCGTGGTGGACGCGGTGGCCGAACGCGAATATCGGCGTCTCTGCTGCAGGTCTTGTTATTATCGATATCGACTCGAAAGGTGATTCGCGCTGGCCCGAAGACGAAGAGCGAGCGTGCGAGCTCGTCGAGAGTGCGCGTGCGATTTCGGTTACGCCGTCAGGCGGTCGTCACTTTTTCTTTCGCAGGCCGGACGGCGTTTCGTGGCGATGCTCGGTGCGGAAACTCGCGGCCAACGTCGACGTGCGGACCGACGGTGGCTACGTCGTGGTACCGCCGAGTAAGCTACTCGCCGGCGCGTACGTGTGGATCGAGGGTAAAGAGCTCGATACCGCTAAGGAGTTTCTCTCAACGCCACCGAAGTGGTTGTGCGATCTACTTGATGAACGCGAACGAGAGTACACATCGAAAATCAATAAATCCGCACAGTTAGACGAGACGCGAGTTATTGAGGAGGGCACGCGCAACGACGTTCTCTTTCGGATCGGTGCGAAGTTACGTTCGATCGGCTTCGACTTCGAGGAGATTTACTCGGCGTTATCGGCCGTGAATCGAAGAAGATGCCGGCCGCAGCTCGATGATGCCGAGGTCTTGCGCATTGCGGAATCGGCATCGCGATACGACGCTAACGCGATCGAGACTGCGCTCGTCGAATGCCGCTACGCGCAGATCGTCGAGAGCGAAAAGATCGAAGACGAGGTCATCGAGTTTGCGAAGCCGAGCGAGGAGTTCGTGGAGCGTGCGCCCGGCATTTTGGCCACGATTTCTCGGTATATTCTCGATACTGCATATCGACCGCAGCCGATGCTTTCGCTTGGCTCCGCACTCTCGTTCGTGAGCGTTCTTTGCGGCGCGCACTGCATCGCAGACGAGTACGGAACGACAACGAATCTTTACTGCGTCGGCATCGGGCCATCGGGATGTGGTAAGGAGCGCACACGGCAAGCGATCCGTGACATCGCGAAGGCCTCGGGCGTACTCGAGCTCGTTGGCCCCGAGGATATCGCGAGTGGCTCGGGACTGCTGCGTGCGCTCGAGCGGAACCGCGCGCAGCTTTTTCAACTCGACGAGTTCGGGCGATTTCTTAGTACGACGCATAACGCGTATTCGAGTCCACATCTCTATAACGTAACCACACTACTTTTGAAACTCTATACGTCTGCGAACGTAGTCTTTACTGGAGTCGCGTACGCGGACGTAGATAAGACGCGGGTTATCGATCGACCGCACGTCGCGCTCTGGGGCACGACGGTGCCCGAAGATTTCTTTCGTTCGATCTCGCGTTCATCGATAAAGAGCGGCCTTCTCTCGCGGATTTTACTTTTCGAGAGTCGTGATCGAACGACGCATCATCGGCCAGCGGATCGGACGGTACCACGCGAGATCGTCGACTTCGTTCGTTCTCTCGGGAACGTAGTCGTAACGTACTCGCAGCCAGCCGGGGCGATCTTCGACTCGTATCTCGAGAAGTTCGAGGAGTACGCGCTACGAGTGCGCGAGCCGTATTCGTCGCTATGGGCACGTGCGTACGAGGCAGCACGGAGACTTTCGATTATCGGCGCGGTTGCGGAGGGGAACGTAATCGTACGCGATTCGGTTGCGCAGTGGGCCTGCGAGCTCGCGGAGGCGATCGTAGGTCGAACGATTGCGATGGTGACGCATAAGCTCGCGGAGAGTGCGTTCGAGGCGAAGCGGAACGAGATACTCGAGTTCGTTCGCGAGCGCGGCGTAGTAACGAAGACGGACCTTTGCGCGCGCTTTCGCGGGATTCGGCCGTCAGAGCGAGACGAGATTCTGCGCTCGCTCGCCGAGGAGGAGGAGATCGAGATCGAAATCGGGTCGCGTATCGGCGAGCGTGGCCGACCGAAGACGACGGTTCGCTACGTCGGCCGTCGTCGTGTGTGACCGCGGGGATTATTCGACATTTACTGCAGACTTTACTGCAGGGTCGTTTTGCAACGAAATTTTGGACGTAAGTGCTTTCGAGATAAGAAGATGCGAGGACGAAGACCGTTTTTTTGCAAGTTGCACCCCTGCCTTAAATAAGACCCCCGGAAGCGGGGTCGCGGAGCGGAAAAAAGAACGCGGGGGTTGCACGGGGCGAACGTCGGAGGTAGACTGAGGGTGTCACCTCCGACGCCTCGCAGGGCCCGGCGCTTAGGCGCGTAGCGGGTTCGCGGGGGAGTACTGTCCGCGATTCGCTTCGCTCTTCGCGGACGATCTTTTTCTCTTCGACTTAACTTAAGGAGGTACGCAATGCGTGCGCGATTCCAATCGGATCTCGTTCGCGATCGGCTTCGCGCGATTCGGTCGATCGTACGCGAGGTCGTACTCGAGCGTCGGATTGTTTTCGTCGAGGCGCGCGACGGGAAGTTATCGTTTTCGACTCGCAGTGGTATCGCAGTCGGCGAGGTGCGGTTCGATGCGGACGACGAGAAGATCGTAATCGAGGAAGAGGGCGCAGCGGCACTCGACGCGAACGAATTCGTATCGTCGATCGACCGAGCCGCGGGCGAAGTCGTTGAGATCGCGAGTGGACCGGATCGCGATTATATTCGGTTCGGTGCAACCGAGTACGCGTTTCCACGGGTAGCTCTTTCGGACCACGATCGAGTCGTCTTTTCGTCTTCGGAGTCGCCGATCGTTCGTTTTGCGTTCGAGCTCGAGGGCATTTTCGCACGCACGGTTTTCGCATCGAAATCGAATGTGCAATCGAAGTCTCGGTTCGTTCTTTATCGAAGCGGCGAGGATGGTCTCGTCGTTTTCTCGACCGACGAGAAGCGATACGCGATCGTTCGCAGTCGAGCAGACACGAGTGCGGAGTCGAAGGTTTTAGCGTATCTCGATTACGATTCCGCGGCGCTTGCGTACTCGTTCCTCGACGCTTCGGACGAGCGAGTAGAGATCGGAGTCGGTACGAACGGTTGGCTTGTGCTGGCGGGTGAGTCGTTTACTGTCGGCCTCGCGACGTTATCGGTGCCGAACAACGGTTATCGTTTTCTCGACTTCGATCGCAAGTTTCGCGATCGCGTGCATCGCGCGGCCACGATTCCTTACGAGTCGTTTGCGCGAGCGTATCGAAATATTGAGCCAGTCGTATCGAAGGAGTGGCGCACGATTGGGTTCGAGTTCGGCGAGTCTTCGGTTACGCTTTCTGCGACTTCGGACCTCGGCGTGTCTGCGAAGTCGCGAGTTGACTTCGAATCGATAGTGCCTGCGAATTTGCGCAGCACGATTTACCTCGACTCGAAGTTTGTTGGCGATTTTCTCGCGGCGGTTCGTAGCGTCGTGTCCGCAGAGGCCCTCGAGTCTACGAAGATCGTATTCGAGCGCGAGGAGAATTCGAAGGGCATCGTTTTTTTCGGACTCGAGTCGGACGACTGGCGTTATGGGATGATGCCGATTAGTCGCGACTAAGTCGAGTAAACGAAAACCGGCCGGTCGAACGACGAACCGGCCGGCCAACCCGAAAGGAGAATCGCTGTTATCGTAGCCTGTCGGTCTCCTTT
>Ga0308405_1001547_pt1 | contig 11543 bp, 9 predicted proteins | sample HotsprSampleMS13_FD_203473 | JGI IMG/M metagenome (GOLD analysis project Ga0308405, IMG submission 203473) | Hot spring phototrophic mat microbial communities from Mushroom Spring, Yellowstone National Park, Wyoming, United States - 20060912_MS13 ...
GTGCAAAAATCTTTGATGCCGAAAGGCGTTGATCACATATTCGTCTCGGTTTCGATTGAACAGGAGCGTGCGTGCAAAAATCTTTGATGCCGAAAGGCGTTGATCACCCTTCGGGCTGTTTCATCCGTTCGGCACGCACGAGGGTGCAAAAATCTTTGATGCCGAAAGGCGTTGATCACGTTTTCCCCCAGGTCGTGGCAGCCGGATTCCAGTGTGCAAAAATCTTTGATGCCGAAAGGCGTTGATCACTACCGCCTCCGTTGCCGTGCGGTTTTTCGTATCAGTGCAAAAATCTTTGATGCCGAAAGGCGTTGATCACCTGCTGGGCGAGTACGAGGAAGCGGACTACAAGGGAGTGCAAAAATCTTTGATGCCGAAAGGCGTTGATCACGCGACCGTACTGGGTATTGCGCCACCGCGCCGACGTGTGCAAAAATCTTTGATGCCGAAAGGCGTTGATCACCTCCCGTGATGGATGAAATCATTCGGAACGCTATCAAGTGCAAAAATCTTTGATGCCGAAAGGCGTTGATCACCGGTTATCGGCGAGAATGTAGGCACGTCGTTGCGGTGCAAAAATCTTTGATGCCGAAAGGCGTTGATCACCTACGCCCAACCGAATCGCCCGGGCTGTACGTGCAGTGCAAAAATCTTTGATGCCGAAAGGCGTTGATCACCAGGATAACTGTCGCGCCGTTGCGTGCGACACCGGCGAGTGCAAAAATCTTTGATGCCGAAAGGCGTTGATCACACAGTGAAGAAGTTGCGTGGCGGTACGACAGGAACGGTGCAAAAATCTTTGATGCCGAAAGGCGTTGATCACAAAGCAATGCGTAGCTAATGCCGGCTATCGCAGTGTGCAAAAATCTTTGATGCCGAAAGGCGTTGATCACCCGCGTCAGAGTCGCACACAATCTCGTTGCCGAACGGGTGCAAAAATCTTTGATGCCGAAAGGCGTTGATCACTCCGTGGTTTTACTTTTCAGCGGCGCTAAATACCCCTTAGGTGCAAAAATCTTTGATGCCGAAAGGCGTTGATCACTAACGCAATTCTTCACTAAAGACCGGCACGACTGTGCAAAAATCTTTGATGCCGAAAGGCGTTGATCACAACGGCGGAAAGCTTTGCTTGACGCGCTAGCGCAAAGTGCAAAAATCTTTGATGCCGAAAGGCGTTGATCACTCTTACACTTGCAGCGCGGGCGCTGGGGTTGGTTTTGGTGCAAAAATCTTTGATGCCGAAAGGCGTTGATCACAAACAAATATCATTGAAGTCCAAGAATTTGGCACAGGTGCAAAAATCTTTGATGCCGAAAGGCGTTGATCACTCTCCAGCAGCCGTTGCGGTAATCTGCAAAAGCAGCGTGCAAAAATCTTTGATGCCGAAAGGCGTTGATCACGTTGCGCTATCGGCAACAACGCGCTCGGCGGTCAGCGTGTGCAAAAATCTTTGATGCCGAAAGGCGTTGATCACTAGCCCAAGTCAGTCGCGCCACCGCTTGCAGACAGGTGCAAAAATCTTTGATGCCGAAAGGCGTTGATCACTCCGTTAGTCCGCCGCCAAGCCCGGCGTCATCAACGACAATGTGCAAAAATCTTTGATGCCGAAAGGCGTTGATCACTCCAACTTAGAGCAACTAATAGACCAGTATCACGAAAAGTGCAAAAATCTTTGATGCCGAAAGGCGTTGATCACGCCGGCCGGGGGCTGCGTCCGAAATCTCACACCGATGTGCAAAAATCTTTGATGCCGAAAGGCGTTGATCACAGGCCACCAGAACCCGATTTCGTTCGCGAATGGCGCGGTGCAAAAATCTTTGATGCCGAAAGGCGTTGATCACAACCTCGTCCACGGCGTTGGGCATCTTGTCCCCAACGTGCAAAAATCTTTGATGCCGAAAGGCGTTGATCACGACAAAACGCGGCATTTGTACCCCAATCCAGTCAGTGCAAAAATCTTTGATGCCGAAAGGCGTTGATCACGAGGTGAGCCGCGATGCAGCTTCGAGACTATCAGCAAAGTGCAAAAATCTTTGATGCCGAAAGGCGTTGATCACATTACCCCCAAGTCTGGAGCTTCCCAAAAGTCCAACGTGCAAAAATCTTTGATGCCGAAAGGCGTTGATCACCTTTTGGTTGGTGGGGACAGTAAACAGCGCTAAGGGTGCAAAAATCTTTGATGCCGAAAGGCGTTGATCACGACGAATATAGGCACTAAGCCTTGCATACCTTGAGTGCAAAAATCTTTGATGCCGAAAGGCGTTGATCACTCCGCCTGGGGGTACCATCCAGGTATCAGGTCAACAAAGTGCAAAAATCTTTGATGCCGAAAGGCGTTGATCACGTTACACCGCCAAAATGCTGCACTTGAAAACCAATGGTGCAAAAATCTTTGATGCCGAAAGGCGTTGATCACCCCTAATTGACGAAGGGGGTATCCAAGTATCTCTAGGTGCAAAAATCTTTGATGCCGAAAGGCGTTGATCACGCGCTTCCTGCGTTACGTCGGCGTCGGACGCTGGGTGCAAAAATCTTTGATGCCGAAAGGCGTTGATCACTCACCCATAGGTGACATGGGGGCTGGCAATGGGGGTAAGTGCAAAAATCTTTGATGCCGAAAGGCGTTGATCACCCTTTACGCCTGGCAGGTCACGCTATCCGCCTTCCGTGCAAAAATCTTTGATGCCGAAAGGCGTTGATCACGCGATAAGCCGTCCTGCCTTAAGACTTGCGCCGGTGGCGTGCAAAAATCTTTGATGCCGAAAGGCGTTGATCACTGCTCGGCGTGTTTGACGCCGCGCAAAACACAAGTGCAAAAATCTTTGATGCCGAAAGGCGTTGATCACCAGCGGTTGGGAAGGTTGGGAAAAGGAGGAAAGATAGTGCAAAAATCTTTGATGCCGAAAGGCGTTGATCACCCCTAATTGACGAAGGGGGTATCCAAGTATCTCTAGAGTGCAAAAATCTTTGATGCCGAAAGGCGTTGATCACTAAGCTTTAGGTGTCTGTACTTGGTTCAAAACATCGTGCAAAAATCTTTGATGCCGAAAGGCGTTGATCACCCGAGCAGTGACCCGTGGTTTGACTGGCTTTTAGAGTGCAAAAATCTTTGATGCCGAAAGGCGTTGATCACCCAATCCGCGCGTTACGATCAATCTGTCCGGTCAAAAGTGCAAAAATCTTTGATGCCGAAAGGCGTTGATCACGCGCTTCCTGCGTTACGTCGGCGTCGGACGCTGGGTGCAAAAATCTTTGATGCCGAAAGGCGTTGATCACTCACCCATAGGTGACATGGGGGCTGGCAATGGGGGTAAGTGCAAAAATCTTTGATGCCGAAAGGCGTTGATCACCCTTTACGCCTGGCAGGTCACGCTATCCGCCTTCCGTGCAAAAATCTTTGATGCCGAAAGGCGTTGATCACGCGATAAGCCGTCCTGCCTTAAGACTTGCGCCGGTGGCGTGCAAAAATCTTTGATGCCGAAAGGCGTTGATCACTGCTCGGCGTGTTTGACGCCGCGCAAAACACAAGTGCAAAAATCTTTGATGCCGAAAGGCGTTGATCACCAGCGGTTGGGAAGGTTGGGAAAAGGAGGAAAGATAGTGCAAAAATCTTTGATGCCGAAAGGCGTTGATCACCCTGCCATAGGAGTGTATGATGAAGAAGGAAATTCATGTGCAAAAATCTTTGATGCCGAAAGGCGTTGATCACAGACTATCCGCCATGAGTCAACTACCCCGCCCTAAAGGGCGGAGCTTGTCAACTACCCCGGCCCCAAGGCCGGAGTTTTGGGAGCAAGCCGGTTGACCAGGAAAAGCGGTATCCAACCCGCTACGTTTGCAACAGGTCGTCAAGACCCACTCCGGGATGCTTCCTCAGTCCCGGACACTGGAAGGTGGGGATCATGCTGGCGAAAGGTAAAGCGCCGAAGGTTCTCATCGCTTCCGCAAGGAAGGAGCCGGTTGCAGACATTTCCGAGGGGAGATGGGCCGCAAGGCTCACGTCACTAGTCCCGTAAGGGACGGTTACAGGAGGAGTCAGACTTGGCAGTGTTTGTCCTGGACAAGCGGAAGCGGCCGCTGATGCCGTGTTCCGAAAAACGGGCCCGGCTGTTGCTTGAGCGCAAACGCGCGCGGGTACATCGGCTCGTGCCATTCACGATCCGTCTGGTTGATCGGACGGTGGAAACGTCCGTCGTGCAACCAGTGCGGATCAAGATCGACCCGGGAAGCAGGACCACGGGCCTGGCGCTGGTTCGGGAAAGCGAAGAGGTTGACGCCGACACGGGCGAAGTGCAGCGCAGCGCCCACGTGCTGTTCCTGGCTGAGCTCGTTCACCGCGGGGACGCGATCCGCGCTGCACTCAGACGGCGCGCGGCGTTTCGTCGGCGTCGGCGCTGCGCGAATCTGCGCCACCGCCAGCCCCGCCTCGATAACCGAACCCGGCGGAATGGGTGGCTGCCGCCCAGCCTGCAACACCGCGTGGACACGATTATGTCTTGGGTGCGGCGGCTGTGCCGCTGGGCACCTGTGACCGCAATCTCGCAGGAACTGGCGCGCTTTGATACGCAGGCGATGCAACATCCCGAAATTTCGGGAACGGAGTATCAGCAGGGCACTTTGTTCGGCTACGAGGTGCGCGAGTACCTGCTGGAAAAGTGGGGCCGCAAGTGTGCCTACTGCGATGCAGAAAACGTGCCGCTGGAGATCGACCACATTCATCCGCGCTCAAAGGGTGGAAGTGACCGCGTGAGCAATCTCACGTTAGCCTGCCGTCCTTGCAACCAGCGCAAAGCCAACCGGGATGTTGTCGAATTCCTGGCGAAGGACCCGAAGCGACTGGCCCGCATCGAGGCCCAGCGAGAAGCGCCGTTGCGCGATGCGGCTGCCGTCAACAGCACGCGCTGGGAACTGTGGCGCCGCCTGACGGCCACAGCCCTGCCGGTCGAGACTGGAACGGGCGGGCGGACGAAGTGGAACCGACATCGGCTCAACCTTCCAAAGGCGCATGCGCTGGATGCAGCCTGTGTGGGCGAAGTCCACGCTGTTACCAACTGGCGGGTTCCGACGCTGAACATCCAGTGCACAGGACGCGGGAGCTATCAACGCACACGGCTCAACCGGCATGGCTTCCCACGCGGATCCCTGACCCGCAGCAAGAGTGCATTCGGGTTTCAGACCGGGGACCTGGTGCGTGCGGTCGTGACGACTGGCAGGAAGTTGGGCACGTATGTTGGTCGGGTGGCCATTCGCGCCAGCGGCAGTTTCAACATCCAGTCCGCAACCGGGCTGGTACAAGGCATCCATCACCGATTTTGCACACTGCTCCAGCGTGCAGACGGGTATGGATATTCGTGGACAAGGATAGCCATCTCGAAGAAAGGAGATGCGGGAACAGGGCGGCTTGCGCCGCCGCGCTATCCCTCCCCGGCCTGAAGGCCGGGGTCTCCCGCGCATGAGGATGAATCCCATGACAGCGGGTGCAAAAATCTTTGATGCCGAAAGGCGTTGATCACACCGTCATTCGATACGGGCACATCATAGGCGCCTAGTGCAAAAATCTTTGATGCCGAAAGGCGTTGATCACTGCCCCCTTGCTATCCCCTCTCCACCATCCCTGATTCCTTATTCACGCGCACGTATCGTCACTTGCAATGTTTCCCCTTCCGTTGCAATGGACACCCGCGCCCTTAGCCGATCAGCACAAGCGGATACCTGCCCGGCCGGCACGGTCACAGTCACATGCTCGCCATTGAGGCGCACGCTGCCACCAAACTCACGCGCCACAGTCACTACCTGGGCTAGCGCTATCCCCCGATCTGCTACCACCAGACGTAAGGTCGCTGCTCTGACCGAGGCAGCTACCTCTTGAGCATCGGCTGCCGAGCCCGGCTGCGCCTCAGAAGGCTCCTTCATTTCATCGCGGTTTCTGTTGGCGCGTGACCTCTCGGCAGTCCTAGCACCGGACAGACGCCCAGCCACATGCGGCGTAGCACCCATCTCTGGTGACGGGGACGTAGCCGAAGGATGGGATTTACGCTGCTCCGCCGTCATCGCTTCTACCTCATGCGCCACTTCATCTCCCGCTAACGGTGCACCCACAGCAGATGCTTGCTCCGCTTGTTCTCCTGCCGGAGCAGCTAGCGGCAAGGGCGCTGATGAGACCTTTGACTCTTGCGCGCCTTCCATCGCATCGGTCGAACCAGCCGGCGGCCCTAACCCCTTTGATTTCCTCTCCGGTGATCCAGCCTCCGGTGCAGACGGTTCCTTCTTCTGTGATGTAGCGTCAACCAGTGCCGCTTCGCCAGGCCAGACCGAAGGGGCAGTATCCTCTGGCTGGGCCGGCGCTGATCCCGGCTGCTTCGGACGTGCCGGCAGCTCTGAATCTTCAGACACCCGTGACTGCGCCATTTCGTCCGGCGCCGATGGGCCAAGGGCCCACCACAAACTACCCCCAACCAGCAACAACGCACATGCCGCTGCCCCAAACGCCCAGGCCGGCGAACGAACATTCCACCGCCAGGGCATCCACCCAGCCAACCACCATGCAGACTCTCCGGCCGACTGGTCAGACTTAGCCGCCGACGGCGACGTAGCAGGATGCCAGCCGGCGCGAGCCAGAATTGCCCTAGCCGACGGCCACTCAGTTGGCTCTGGTACGTCCCACTGCGTCCCTTCCAACCACTTGCGCGCCATTTGCAGTTCTTCCAACGCCTCCCGCGCTGCTGCAGAACGCGCCAGAAATTCGGCAACTTCTTGGCGGCGTGCCGGCGGCAGCTTACCGTCAAGGTAATCCTCAAATTCGCCATACAGTGGGTTGTCGAGGTCGTCAGGCGCAGATGACATAGTCGGCCCTTTACGTACGACGCAATCAGCAAACTGGTAGTCGCTGCTGATGGAAAAAGGTTCCAGTTGGCAGATTGAAGGCACTCAAAATTTTCGGTGCAACAACCCAAGCATGGTACAAAGCATAAACAACTACCGCCATTCAGCCGGTTATGAACAAACCCTTTCCTCGGCCATAGCTGTTTATACCACGATGTCTGAACTCGACGTGCTTCTGATGGCGCTCCACCGCTTTGCTTCTTCAGCCCCGTGTCGCCTCGCGCTAGCTACTGTCGTAAGTGTCACCGGCTCGTTTTATCGGCGTCCCGGAGCACGCATGCTCATTGCCGAAACAGGCGAAACAGTCGGTAACATCAGCGGAGGGTGTCTCGAAGCCGATCTCATCGAGCGGGCGCAAGCAGTTTTAGCAAGTGACAAACCCCAGTTGGTAACGTACGACATGCACGATGTTGCCGCCGATATAACTTGGGGAACAGCACTAGGTTGTGAAAGCAAAACCCTCATTTACATTGAGCCTTTCCATGTGCAGCAAGACCACCACCCGCTCGAATTGCTGGCTACGGCCCGCGCCACCGGCGAAGATGCCGCCATAGCCCACGTTTTCCAGGCCGAAGGTAAGTTCGCCGATTGTGTCGGCTTTCGTCTGTTACGCACTGCCACTTCCCTTGAAGCTGACTGCCCACCGGCCAAACCAAACGATTGGCTTCGGCAACTCCGTCTTGAATTACAAACATGCCTGTCTGAGCGCCGCTCGCGACAGATGGTCTACACAACGGAGCACGGCAGCCTGAGCGCCTTTATCGAATTCTTGCCGGCGCCACTCCGCTTGACCATTCTGGGCGCCGGCGATGACGCCATTCCACTGGCACAACTGGCCAGCCAACTTGGTTGGCATGTTACGGTGGCCGACTGGCGCCCGGCCCTAGCTACCCCAGAACGTTTTCCCGCTGCCCGGCAGCTCCTTGCCGTGCCAACGGTCCACGACATTCCACTGCGGGTACATGACTACGTTGTTGTGATGACTCATCACTACCCAAGTGACAAAGCCATTGTACGTCGCTTAGCCGAGGTTCGGCCGCGCTATGTCGGCTTGTTGGGTCCACGGCGGCGCACCGAACGACTGCTCGGCGAGCTGGCCGATGAAGGCTGTCATATCGATCCAGAGATTGTTGAAGGTTGGCACTTCCCGGTTGGCCTCGACCTCGGCGCTGAAACGCCCCTGGAAGTAGCAGTCTCCATCGTGGCTGAAATTCTGGCCGTTACCAACCGGCGCAACGGACAGTTTCTCCGCCGTCGGCAAGGCCCTATCCATACGCCCCTGCCAGAGTCGCCCGTTTTATCACGATGAACACGGCGTCCACAACCTTCCCCCCAGCTGCTATTCTGCTGGCCGGTGGTGCTGCACGGCGCATGGGCGGCCGTCCCAAGCTTTTGCTGTCCGTTGATGGCGAGTCGCTTCTCCAGCGCTCCCTGCGCCTGGCGCGTGCTGCCCAGGCAGACCCCATCATTGTTGTATTGGGCTGCCACGCCGGAAGCTACCGCGATCACCTCGCCGACAGTGGCCCCGAGGTTGTCATCATTGACAACCCAAAGTGGGTAGAAGGCATTGGCGCCTCACTGCGCTGTGGCGTTGCAGCGCTCCCGCCGAACCGCCCGCCAGAAACAACGTTCTTTGTTCTTGCGCCTGACCAACCGCTGGTGTCGGTCAACCAGCTCTACCAACTCCAGGCCGCTCTTTGCACCCATCCTGACGCTACGGCAGCCGCTTGCGCTTATGCTGGCACCCTTGGTGTACCGGTACTCTTCCGGTACCTCTGGCGACACCGACTACTTAGCGCACACGGCGATATCGGCGCTCGACGTTACCTGCTGGAATACCGCCACGAGGTGACGGCGTTGCCTTTTCCCGAGGGGGCATGCGACATTGACACCGACGAAGACTACGCCACTTTTCTGCGCCGGTAGCACCCACCACCCATGCCCCAGCCTACCGCTGATGTGCCGCCCTTGCGCCCTGGCTTGGTCATTGGCGACTACTGCCTTGACGCCCCGCTCAAAGCAGATGTTGGCGACGCCGCCTGGCGTGGGCAAAGCACGTTGGATCAGGCTGCTGTCCGCATTGATGTGTTCCAGGCCACGCCGGCCACAAGTCCCCTGACTCGCATGGCATTTGAGCTGGCCAAGCTCCCACCACATCCCCACCTGCTTCCTGTGTTGGATGTCCTAACAACGGCCAACCTGACGCTTGTTGTGAGTCCCTACGTGCCGGTGTCGCTAGCCGAGCGGTCGCGTCCGTTTGCGCCCGAAAAGGCCGTTCACACCGTCCAACAAATTCTGGCAGCGCTCCAGGTGTTGCATGAACACGGGCATGTACATGGGCAACTTGCTCCAAGTTATGTCGGAATTGAAGGCGAACAAGTCCGCCTGCGAGGCTACGGTTTCAGCTCCATCCGCCCCCGGTCAGCAGAGGCACTGCCCTATGTTTCCCCGCATGCCCTCGATGCCCCGCCAACCCCCCAGGACGATATTTGGTCTGCCGGCGTACTGCTCTTTGAGCTGTTGGGCGGTGATCTGCCCTTTCCCCACCAAAACCACGAGGAACTGCTCCTGGCCATCCGAACTCTCTATCCCGACCCACTTCCGCAAGGTCTCCCGGCGCGCTTGCGACATATCGTCTCCCGCGCCCTCGAACGCGATCGCCGACGGCAATACCCTACTGCCCACCAGATGGCCGAAGAACTGGCAACCTGCGCCAAGGAAATTTCTCAGGAAAGTGCTGCACGCACGTCATCGCCGTCTTTGCGTCCCCTTACCGCTGCCCAGAGCGGGCCCTGGTCTGGACGCCCCACGGGACGCCGGGCACTTCTAGTTATCGGACTCATGAGTCTTCTAACCGTGACCGGTATCTGGCTGACCATCCGGCACTTTGAAAGTAAAGACCTGTGGCAGATGACCACGCGCGAGACCGTCGTCGCCCCGGTAGGTGGCGACTTTGCAACCATTTCAGAAGCTATCAACTCAGCCCAGATAGGCGCGCGCATTCTCGTGCGTCCGGGCGTGTACCGTGAAACCGTGGTCCTGACAAAAAACGTTGAACTCGCCGCCGACGGCCCGGCAGGTAGTGTCATTATTGCCACACAGGATGCCCCTTGCCTGCGCCAAAACCTCGGCTCGCAAGTCGTGCGCGGCTTGACGCTGTACAGCCACAATGCCCCGGCTGTGCAACTCAACGGCGGCGCACTGACGATTGAAGACAGCCAGATCACCACCGACAAAGGCGACAGCGTGACAGTAAAAGGTCTTGGGACACAGCTCGTCCTGCGCCACACCCGGTTGCATAACAGTCCAGGCAACGGTCTTGCCGCAACTGACAACGCCCGGCTGGAACTCGTCGAATGTGACATTATCGGACACGGCAGAGATGGCATCCGGCTTACCGGGCAAGCCCAACTCAGAGCGTACGACAGCCGCATTGCAGACAACCGGCAGGCCGGCGTCCGCGCGCTCGATCAGGCGACTGCCCAGCTTGAACGGTGTACGCTAGAACGTAACGGCCAGGCAACGGACGGCAACGTAACCCTAGGGGCGCCCACCGGGAGCACGCAACTCCAGCCCGGATTTTTGAGAAAGGGCCTTCCAGGCAGCTAGTTGTGCGCCACACTCGTTACCGGCAAACTGAACCGGCAAACTGACTACCTGCCAATCCACACATAAGGTTCGACACATCTGTTCAGCGTGCCACTTCGCTTACGCACGCCGCGCGACTTACGCAAGCCGCGCGCAACCAGATCGCCCTAAGCCAGCAAGCACACTGTACGAACGTGCCCAAGCGTACAGCCGAGCACATTGTGCAGGCGAATACCCAACTGCTCGATACATACGGTTCCCCAATCCAATGGAGACCATCCAAGAGGTGCTTCTCACTTTACGGCCGTTGCTGACCAAAAAGCCACCTATCTGCACAAGCAAGCTTAGAAGATGCGCGCGGAGATGCAACGCTTTGTATGAAACGCAACATCGAAACCTACAACGAGAAAGGTTTTCCCTCAAAAAGGAGGAAAATGTACGATGAAATACTTCCTGCGCCTAACCGTCTGGGGGTTTCTCCTAGGCACCTTAGTGGCCTCAGCTTTTGCACAGCAAAGAGCACAAAGGCCCATCACTCCACGCGCTCGCCCGGCCGTGCTTGATGGGGCCGTAGCGATCATATCCTGGGATGAACGACACAACCAAACGGCTGAGAAGTTGGGCCAGACCCTTAAGCCCGTAGTGGACGCGATCGTCTCGGGCGCGACGCTCTCTAGATCAGATGCCGCCCGAATCGCTCAGTCGCCAGAGGAAGTCCAGAGGCTACAAGCATTCCTCACGAACGTGATCCAAGAAAGCCGTTGGTCGCAAAGGCTCAAAATATGGGTCAATGCGCAAGATGTAAGTAGCGGGGGAACGCAGAAACAAGACAACAAATGTCCAATTTGCGGCTCTAATACCCATGGGTTTTGCTATCGCTATTTGGATTACGAGAAAGTAGAGCTTGAGGAATTCCCTATTGATGATCCTGAATTGAGCTGCCTTTGCTTAACAAACGGCGTTTGCTATCCTCCAGACTGCGGGAGTAACCCAGGCAGTGCTACTGGCAGCCCAGGTCGCCTAATGGCCCCAAGGCGAAGCGTGGTCGTTTTCCTTCTTGCGGATAACCTCCA
>Ga0308405_1001549_pt1 | contig 11540 bp, 9 predicted proteins | sample HotsprSampleMS13_FD_203473 | JGI IMG/M metagenome (GOLD analysis project Ga0308405, IMG submission 203473) | Hot spring phototrophic mat microbial communities from Mushroom Spring, Yellowstone National Park, Wyoming, United States - 20060912_MS13 ...
CTTGGCCATCGAAGATCTGCGGGAGCTTTTCGAGCGGCGTCCGGAGACGGGACGTTGTTACCATGATCGGCTGTTGATGCTCTGCCTGTGCCAAGGTGCCGCCGAGCATTTCGTTCGGCATCGACACGGCGTGAAGGATTTCGACGTTTGGGCTTTCTTCGCGGAGCACCCGGCGCGGCCGTTCCCCCACCGACGCCGCGGCAAAAAGGATTTCGGCCCTTCGCGCTTCGGCCGACATCCTGCCGACGCGGGCTTCGCGGGGCGCCGCGTCGACATCTTGGGCAGGTCGATCGAGTGCACCCCGGGGCGAACCGCGACCGCCAGCGTGCAGGCATGGCTGCGGTCGGGACGTACCATGAGTGCGCGGCTGATCGCCCGCCGGCCGGTCATCGTGATCCACCCCGCAGCGCTGCGGGGGGTGGTGCTCTGGGATCCGGTCGAAGGAAGCTAGGAGGGGTCGGCCCGTTCTTTCCCAACTCGATCGCGACGGGTCGGGCCCGCCCGGCGCCGACCGCCATGTCCGGCTCGATCACGGGCCACGCCGGAGGAGGTGCGCCGACCCGAGGCAGGTGCGAAGCGGTCGCGGCCGGAGTGAAAGGGCACCGAGACGGCGGATCAACCGCCCCGCAGCCGATCGGCGAAGGCGACGAGCCGCGGTGCGAGCTGCTTGCGGAAGCGGGGACCGGTGAAGAGCTCGTGATGGGCCGCCCCGGCCAGGGTGAAGGCGGCACGGGGCCCTCCCGGTAGGAGACGCGCGTGCAGCCCGTGGGTCTGGCCGCGGCCCACGAGCGCGTCCGCCTCGGCCTCGACCGTGAGGAGCGCCAACCCCCGGCTCGCTTCGCGTGTGGCTTCGGGAAAAGCCGGGGTCGGGCCGCGCAGCCGGGCCACCAGATCGAGCCAGAGTTCGCCCGGCACGTCCTGGAGCGCGTGCAGCTGGCCGAGCGCCCGGCTTTGCGAGCCCAGGCGGCCGCCGAGACGCTCGGCCAGAGCACCCAAGCGGACCGCACCGTAAGCCCACGGATCGGAAGCCGCGACGGTGGCGAGCTGCAAGCGGCCGGGAAAGACCTGCCGGCCCGCTCCCGGCCAACCGGCTCCGACCTCCTCGAGGCAGAGTGCTGCGAGCGTCGCCTCCGGCAGGAGTGCGAGCGCTCGCTGCAGCGGCGTGGGCTCGACTTCCGGCAGCGTAGGCGTGCCGAGGAGCACGAGCCCCGCCGGGCCGTTGCCGGTCGCCCGTGCGGCGAGCGTGGCGGCGAGTGCCGCGTCTCCCGCTTGCGAGACGGCGACGACGAGGTCGGGGCGGAAGTGGGCGACCGCCCGCCCGGTCTCGGCTGCCTGTTCGGCGGCGCCCCAGGGGCCGTGCTCCGCCGCGACCAGCCGGGCGTCGCGCCATTCGAGCACGGCGAGCTCTCCGACCTCGAGCAGGATCGCGGCGAGCTCGGCCAGGACGGAAGCGGCGTAGCCCGAGCACGGGGCGACGAGCAACAACCGAGGACGACGGCAGGCGCGCCGCGGGCCGATGCGCAAGAGCCGTGCAAAGGGGGTCGCCGCGAGCGGCTCGGCGGCCACCGGCCGTTCGAGCGAAGCGGCGATCGCTTGCTCGATGGTGAGGCTCGAAGGATGGCCGATCTCGAGATCGTCGGCGAGCCAACCGGCGAAGCCCGCGAGCGGGGCCGAACCGAGGCGCGTTGCGCCGCGCTCAAGCGCGCGGGCGAAAGCCGCCCAGCCGAGGCGCCAGGAGTCGGGCAGGCCCGAGAGCCACAAGATAGCGACGTCGCGTTCGCGGAAACGGGCCGCTCAGGCTACGGCGGCCAAAGCCTGCTCGATTGCCGCGAGAGCCTCGGCCGCGCGCGCCGCGTCGGGCCCGCCACCTTGGGCGAAGTCGGGCCGCCCACCGCCACCCTGGCCACCCACGGCGGCGACCCCGGCGCGTACGAGCTGCACGGCGTCGAGCTTGCCCACCAGGTCGGGGGTCAAGCTCACCACGACGGCGGCCTTGCCCTCGTTCACGCCGACCAGCGCCACCACCCCGGAGCCGAGCTCCCTCTTGAGTGCGTCGGCCGTGCCGCGCAGCTCCTTGGGCGGAATCCCCTCGATCACCCGGGCGGCGAGTTTGAGATCGCCCACGAGCCGGATCCCGTCTGCGGGGCCGACGGCGCCGGCCAGGAGCTTGCGGCGCGTCTCGGCGAGCTCGCGCTCGAGCTTGCGGCGATCCTCGAGCAAGCTCGCGACCCGCGCGGGGAGGTCGGGAATACCGACCCGGAGCAGCTCGGCGAGCTCCTCGAGCAGCCGGTGCTCGCTCGCCGTCTGCTCGAAAGCGGCCTCACCGGTCACCGCCTCGATACGGCGGATCCCGGCTGCGACCGCGCTCTCGCCCGTGAACCGGACGAGCCCGATGTCGCCGGTCCGCGCCACGTGCGTGCCGCCGCAGAGCTCGACCGAGTAAGGCCGCCCGTCCTCCTCGCGGCCCATCGCGACGACGCGGACCTCCTCGCCGTACTTCTCGCCGAACAGCGCCATGGCGCCGGACGCGATCGCCTCCTCGCGGGCCATGATGCGTACGGTCACGGCGTCGTTCTGGCGCAGATAGTGGTTGACCTCGCGCTCGACGATCGCGAGCTCCTCGGCGCTCAAGGGCTTGGGGTGGCTGAAGTCGAATCGCAGCCGGTCGGGAGCGACGAGGGAGCCCTTCTGCGCCACGTGCGGGCCCAGATGGCGGCGCAGCGCGGCGTGCAGCAGGTGGGTCGCCGAGTGCGCCCGGCGCAGCTTGGCCCGCCGCGCTTCGTCGACCCGAAGCTCGAGGTCGGCGCCGACGCGGATTTCGCCCTGCTCGACCCGGCAGAAATGGACCACGAGGTCGCCCAGATATTTCTTGGTGTCGAGGACTTCGAGCAGCGCCTCGGCCGTTCGGATGATACCGGTATCGCCGATCTGGCCGCCCGATTCGCCGTAGAACGGGGTCTGGTTGGCGACGAGCGCCACCTCCTCGCCGGCTCGCGCCCGCTCGATCCGCCGCCCCTCGCGCACGAGGGCGACACAGCGGCCCTCCGCACGGGTCGTCGTGTAACCCAGGAACTCGCTCGCCCCGCATTCCTCCTTGATCTCGAACCAGACGGGTGCGATCGCCGCCTCGCCCGAACCCTTCCAGGCGGCCCGGGCGGCCGCCTTCTGCCGGGCCATCGCCGCATCGAAGCCGGCGCGGTCGACTTTCCGGCCCTGGGCGCGGAGCGCGTCCTCCGTGAGATCGAGGGGGAAGCCGTAGGTGTCGTAGAGCTTGAAGGCGACCTCGCCCGGTAGAGGCGCGCCGCGGGGGAGCTTGCCGGTTTCTTCTTCGAGGAGCTTGAGGCCGCGCTCGAGGGTTCGGCGGAAGTTCGTCTCCTCGAGCTTGAGCACCTCCTGGATCAGCGGCTCGGCGCGACCGAGCTCGGGATAGGCTTGGCCCATCTCGGCCACGAGCGTCGGCACGAGGCGCCAGAGGAGCGGCTCCTCGGCGCCCAAGAGGTGGGCGTGGCGCATGCCGCGCCGCATGATCCGCCGCAAGACGTAGCCGCGGCCCTCGTTGGCCGGCATCACCCCGTCGGCAACCAGGAAGGCCGCGGCCCGCAAATGGTCGGCGATCACCTTGAACGACGGCCGCTTGTCACCGACGAATGGCGTGCCGGTCAGCTCGACCGTCTTGGCGATGATCCGCTCGAAGAGGTCGATCTCGTAATTGTCGTGCTTGCCCTGGAGCACGGCGGCGATCCGCTCGAGCCCCATCCCGGTGTCGATCGAGGGCTTGGGCAGCGGGACGCGCGTCGTCTTGTCGACCTGCTCGTACTGCATGAAGACGAGGTTCCAGATCTCGATGAACCGGTCGCCATCGGCATCCGGCGAGCCCGGCGGGCCACCCGGAACCTCGGGCCCGTGGTCGTAGAAGATCTCCGAACAGGGGCCGCACGGCCCCGTATCGCCCATCGCCCAGAAGTTGTCGGAGGTCGGGATGCGGACGATCTTGCTCTCCGGCAGCCCGGCGATCTTCTTCCAGAGCTCGAAGGCCTCGTCGTCCTCGGCGTAGACCGTGGCCATGAGCCGGTCCTTGGGCAGTCCGAATTCGCGGGTCACCAGGTTCCAGGCGAGCTCGATCGCCACGTCCTTGAAGTAATCGCCGAACGAGAAATTGCCCAGCATCTCGAAGAACGTATGATGCCGGGCAGTGTATCCCACATTGTCGAGGTCGTTGTGCTTCCCGCCGGCACGCACGCACTTCTGTGCGGTGACCGCGCGCTTGTAGGGGCGATGCTCGACGCCGGTGAAGACGTTCTTGAATTGGACCATGCCGGCGTTGGTGAACAGAAGCGTCGGGTCGTTGTGCGGCACGAGCGGCGAGGAGGGCACCACCTCGTGCCCGTGCCGGCGGAAATAGTCGAGGAAGGTTTGGCGGATGTCGTTGACGGTCGGCATGGTCTCTCGGCTCGCGACGGAGCGGTCGGGCGCGCGCCCTCCGCATCGCCCGGCCTCAAGGTAGTGAGGCCGGGCCGCAAGCGAAAGGACCGCCCGCGAAGGCTCAGAACCGCGTCAAGAGTTCGCCTTCTGTCGTGAACACGGGTGGCGAGGGCCCACCGACGATCCGAGCGCCGCGCGCTTCGAGCTCGGCCGCCACCGGCTGGCTCGCGAACATTTCACCGAACTCTCCGGGATCGCGCATCTGCAGCCAGCGCCGCGCATCGGGCGGGCCGCCAACCCTCGCTGCGAGCTCCAAGAGAAAGGCCCGGTCCGAGCCCCATTGCGCCGCCGGCCCGAGCACTCGGGGAACGAGCCCCTCGGGCAGAATCGCGCCCGGCTCGGCCGCGAGCACGGCGAGGATGTCGGTCGCCGGCAGCCGATCGAGAGCGGCATCGTTGGGCAGTGTCTCGAGCAAGAGCACGTCGAGGCGAGCGAGCCCGCTGAGCCGGGCCGGGTCGAGGACCCTCACCCGCAGCAGGAGCGGTGGGCTCACGAGCACCGAGCGACAGGCTCCGTTCTTGCGGAAGGGAGTTGCGAAGCGCCGGCCGACACCCTAAACAGAAGGGCGGGCGGGTGTAGTTCAGTGGTAGAACGACAGCTTCCCAAGCTGTATGTCGTGGGTTCGATTCCCATCACCCGCTCCAGTGCTCGCCCCGCTTCCCCTCAGCCGCCGATCTTGGCCGAGAGATAGGTCAAAAGACCGCCCTTGGTGAAGAGCTTCGGGTAGTCGGCCTCGGGAATGTCGATCCCGAGCTTTTCGTGCAGGCCGATCACCAGATTCAAAAAGTCCATCGAGTCGAGGTCCAGGGCGTCGCGCAGATCCTCGCCTTCCTCGACCGTGGTGAAGTCCGCCTCGGGCGCGATACCCGCGAGCACCTCGGCCACCATGCGCTCGAGCTCTTCGCGCTTCATAGGTTCTCCGGTCGTTGCAGATGATCGGCGATGGCCGCGAGGAAGCGACTGCCCAGATGTCCGTCGCTCGCCCGGTGGTCGGCCGCGAGGCTCACCTGCACGACGGGCCGGGCGACGAGCCCGCCCGCTTCGTCGACCCAGGGGCGGGTGACGATCGCGCCGAAGCCGACCATCGCCACCTGGGGCGGGTAGATCACGGGCAACACGGATTCGGCCCCACGTTCGCCGAGGCTCGTGATCGTGAGCGTCGCGTCGGCCAACTCCGAACTCCTGAGCCCACCACTGCGGGCTCGGCCGACGAGATCACGCAAGGCGGTCATGAGCTCGGGAAGTGGGCGCTTGTCGACATCGTGGATCGCCGGAGCGACGAGGCCGCCGCCGCGCAACGCGACGGCCCAGCCCAGATGGATCCCGGGCCCCGGCCGGAACCCCCCGTCGATCCAGAAGCCGTTGAGCTGCGGCACCTCGCGAAGCGCGAGCGCGGTCGCCTTCAGCAACAGCACGGCGGGCAGGAGCCGCTCGGGCGGCGGCCGCTCGCGGTTGGTGGCCTCGAGGAAGGTCAGGGCCCGGTGCATCGCGACCGTGCTCGTGAGGTAATAGTGCGGGATCTCGCGCTTGGAGCGGCTCATCGCCGCGGCGATCGCCTTGCGCATCTCGACCGGGTCGAAGCCACGGCGCGCGACGGGCTTGCCCGGCTCGGCCACGGGCGGGACGGCGGCGGCCGGCGTCGGCGGCGGGGAGGGGGCCTCGGCCACGGCACCCCGGGCCGCGGCCTCGACGTCCGCGACCGTGATCGCTCCGTCCGGACCCGTCCCGTGGACGCGGTCGAGCGGCACGCCGAGCTCGAGGGCCCGCCGACGCGCCGCCGGTGAGACCTTGAGCCCTGCCGGCCGCGCGGCGGAGGGAAGAGGCGGCGGAGGCGGGGCGGCCGACGGTGCCGCTGCCGGTCGCGACTCGGTGCGCTCCGCCGCGGGGGTAGGCGGCGGAGGAGGTGGCGGCACGGCGGCCGGGCCGGGCGCCTCGCCGGCTGCGCGGATCCGCGCCATTGGGGTCTCGACCGGCACCTTCTGCCCGGGGGCGAGGAGGAGCTCTTCCACCGTGCCCTCCTCGAAGCACTCGACCTCGATCGCGCCTTTCTGGGTCTCGACCACCGCCACGACCTGGCCGCGTTTGACCCTGTCGCCGGGCTTCACGAGCCATTCGACGAGGGTGCCCGCTTCCATGTCGGCACCCAAAGACGGCATGCGGAACAGGCCCACGGCCTTCAGCTCCCGGGCCGGAGGAGGGCGCGGACCGTGGCCACGATCCGCTCGCGGCTCGGCAGGGCCGCCTGCTCGAGATGGCCGGCATAAGGCATCGGCACCTCCACCGCGCAGACCCTGCGTAAAGGCGCATCGAGCTCGTAGAAGGCCTCTTCGGCGATCCGCATGCCGATCTCGGCCGAAAGCGACCCGCTCCGCCAACCCTCGTCGACGATCACGCAGCGTCGGGTGCGGCGGACCGAGGCCAGGATCGTCTCTTGGTCGAGCGGCCGTAGCACGCGCAGATCGATCACCTCGGCCTCGATCCCTTCGCGGGCCAGATCCTCGGCCGCTTGAAGCGTCTTGAAGAGCGATCCGCCGTAGGTCACGAGCGTGACGTCCCGACCCGGCCGACGGATCGCCGCCTTTTCGATGTCGACCGAGGTCACGGCCGGGTCGAGCACGCCCTCCATGTTGTAGAGCACGATGTGCTCGAAGATCAGCACCGGATTCGGGTCGAGGAGTGCCGGGGCGAGCATGTAGCGGGCGTCCTCGAGCGTCGCCGGTGCGATGATCTTGAGGCCCGGGATGTGCGCGTACCAGCCTTCGAGACTGTGGCTGTGTTGCGCGGCGAGCTGGCGACCGCCGCCTGTGGCCATCCGGATCACGAGTGGGACGGCGAACTGACCGCCCGACATGTGCGGGATCGTGGCGGCGTTGTTGAGGATCTGGTCGAGGGCGAGGAGCGAGAAATTGACCGTCATGATCTCGACGATCGGCCGCATGCCGGCGATCGCCGCACCGATCCCGGCACCGACGAAGGCGCTCTCGGACAAAGGTGTGTCGCGGATCCGCTCGGGGCCGAATTCTTCGAGCAGGCCCTTGCTCACGGCATAGCAGCCGCCGTAGCGGCCGACGTCCTCGCCCATGAGGAAGACCCGCGGGTCGGCCAGGAGCGCGGCGCGGATCGCCTGCTTGCAGCACTCGCGATAGGTCGTCGGGGGCGCGCTCAAGGGCCGCCTCCGACCAGGAGCCGGTCCTGCGGCACGTCCTCCATCAGCACGAAGCGCTCGAGCTCTTCGACCGGCTCGAGGCTTCCGGCCTCGGCGAAGGCCACGGCATCCTCGATCTCCCGGTCGATCTCGGCCTCGAGCCTCTCCCGCTCGCCCGCGTGCAAGAGGCCGGTCTCGGCCATCCAGCGGGCGAGCCGTTCGATCGGGTCGCGCCGGCGCCAGGCCTCGACCTCCTCCTTGCTGCGATAGAGCTGGGCGTCGAACATCGAGTGCGCGCGGAACCGGTAGGTGCGGCATTCGAGGAAGGCCGGCCCCTCGCCCGCGCGGATCCGCTCGACCGCGCGCGCCGCCGCCGCCTCGACCGCCACCACGTCCATCCCGTCGACCGCCTCCGACGGCATCCGGTAGCAGGCGGCCTTCTTGGCGATGTCGGTCTCGGCCTCGGCGATCGCGAGCGGCGTGCCCATCGCGTAGAGATTGTTCTCGCAGACGAACAGGACCGGCAGCCGCCAGAGCTCGGCCAGGTTCACGCTTTCGTGGAACTCGCCCTCGTCGACCGCACCTTCGCCGAAGAAGCAGCAGGTGAGCGCGGCACGGCCTTGCATCTTGTCGGCCAAGGCGGTGCCGACCGCCAAGGGCAGGCCCCCGCCGACGATCGCATTGCCGCCCAAAAAGCGCGTGGCGGCATCGAAGATGTGCATCGAGCCGCCACGGCCCCGGCAGCAGCCCTCGAGCTTGCCGAGCATCTCGGCCATCAAGGGGCGCATCGGGATGCCACGGGCCAAGGCCTGGCCGTGCTCGCGGTAGGTGGCCACGACCCAATCCTCGGGGCGCAGCACGGCCATCACGCCGACCGAGACCGCTTCCTCACCGTCGTAGAGGTGGAGGAAGCCACGGATCTTCTGCGCCTGGTAGAGCTCAACGCACTTGGCCTCGAAGCGGCGGATGCGGATCATCTGCCGCAACAGGTCCAACAGCCGCTGGCGGTCGAGCCGGATCTTGGGGTTCACGGGCCCGCTCCGGCCGGAGGCGGGCTCGGCGGCCGTTCGACCGCGGCCGGCCGCTCGTCGCTCTCGAGGGTCGAGAGGTCACCTTCGGGCAGACCCAGCTCGCGCGCTTTCAACAGCCGACGCATGATCTTGCCCGAGCGGGTGCGCGGCAGGGTATCGCGGAAATCGATCTCCTTGGGCGCCACCGCGGGGCCGAGCCGCTTGCGCGCATGGCCCAGGAGCTCGCGGCGCAGGTCCTCGGACGGGGCGAAGCCCGGTTTCAAGGCGACGAACGCCTTGACCACTTCGCCCACGATCGGATCCGGCTTGCCGATCACCGCCGCCTCGGCCACGGCCGGATGTTCCATCAAGGCACTCTCGACCTCGAACGGTCCGATCAAGTGGCCAGCCGACTTGATCACGTCGTCGGCGCGACCGACGAACCAGAAATAGCCCTCCTCGTCCCTCTTCGCGAGGTCGCCCGTGAGATACCAGTCGCCCACGAAACATTTGCGGTAGCGCTCCTCCTCACCGAGGTATCCCCGGAACATCGAGGGCCAGCCTTTCTTGAGCGCGAGCTCGCCCTCGACCCCGGGCTCCTCGACGACGCGCAGCGTGCCGTCCGCCTCGCGCCGGACGATCGCCGCCTCGATCCCGGGCAGTGGCCGACCCATCGAGCCGGGCTTGACGTCCATCGCGGCGTAGTTCGCGATCATGATGCCGCCCGTCTCGGTCTGCCACCAATTGTCGTGGAACGGCCGGCCGAAGGCCTCGACACCGAACATCACGCCTTCCGGGTTCAAGGGCTCGCCGACCGAGGCCATGAAGCGCAGCTTCGACAAATCGTAGCCGCGGACCGCCTCGGCGCCGAGCTTCATCATCATCCGGATCGCCGTGGGGGCGGTGTACCAGACCGTGACCTGCTCGGCGGCCAATATGGAATACCAAGTCTGGGCGTCGAACTCCGCCTCGACCACGAGGTTGGTGACGCCGTGCACCAAGGGGGCGATCACCCCGTAGCTCGTGCCGGTGACCCAGCCCGGATCGGCGGTGCACCAAAAAATGTCGTCCTCGTGCAGATCGAGGGCGTAAAGGCCGGTGACATGGTGGGTCAGCACGGCCCCGTGGACGTGCATGGCGCCCTTCGGTCGGCCGGTGGTGCCGCTCGTGAAGTGGAGGAGGGCCAGGTCCTCGGGATCGGTGGCCGGCACCGTGAAATCGTCGGACGCACCCTCCAACAGCTCCGCCCAGCGCACCGTCCCGGGCAGCGGCTCCGCCTCGCCCGCCCGCTCGACCAGGATCACCTGGCGGAGGGTGGGCAGGCTCGCGCGGATCCCCTCGACCTTGCGGCGGTAGAGTTCGGGCGTGGTGACCAGCAGCACTCCCTGGCCCATGCCGATCCGGGTCGCGATCGGCTCCGGGCCGAACGCCGAGAAGAGCGGCGAGACCACGCATTTGGCCGAGAGCGCGCCGAGCATCGCGACGTAGAGCTCGGGGATGCGTCCCAAGAGCAGGAAGACCCGCTCGCCCGCACGCACGCCGAGCGCCCCGAGAGCGTTCGCGAAGCGGCGGACTTCGGCTGCGAGCGCCGCGTAGGTGAATTCGCGCCGGCTGCCGTCCTTGCCGATCCAGCGCAGCGCCGTCTTGCTCGCGCGCGGCCCCGCGGCGTGCCGGTGGACCGCCTCGTGGGCGATGTTGAGCCCACCGCCGGGCAGCCCCGAGAGCCCGGCGCGTGCCGCATCCCAGGAGAAGCTCGCCCGCGTCGCCTCGTAGTCGACCAGGTTCGGCCGCAGGGCGAAACTCGCGGGATCCTTGCGCAGCCGCGGCCAGTCCCCGAGCACCGTCACGGTCTCGTCACGCAGAGCGGTCACGCCGAGCCTCCCCTTCCCCGGTCCGCAGCATCATGGATAGATTGCGCAGCACAGGCCGGGCAAGCGGCAGAACGCGGCGCGGGGACGGGGAGCTGGGCGATGCAGGTCCGAGACGTCATGACGACCAAGGTGATCACGGTGCGGCCCGACGCGCCGGTGAGCGAGATCGCCCGGCTCTTGGTCGAGAACCGGATCAGCGGCGTCCCGGTGATCGACGAGGAGAACCGCGTGCTCGGGATCGTGAGCGAGGGCGACCTGATCCGCCGGCTCGAGGACACCGACGACGGCCGCCGGAGGAGCTGGTGGCTCGAGCTCCTGGCGAGCCCCGAGCGGCGGGCAGAGGAGTATGTCAAAGCCCATGGCCGCCTCGCCCGCGACATCATGACCGACCTCGTGACCGTTATCGACGAGGGGGCCACCCTCGCCGAGGCCGCCCGGCTGCTCGAGGAGAAGCAGGTCAAGCGGTTGCCGGTGGTCCGCGACGGCAAGCTCGTCGGCATCGTGAGCCGCGCCGACCTGCTGCGCGCCTTGGCCTTGGCGCCGCCGCGAGAGGCCAAGCTCGACGACCGCACGATCCGCGAGAAGTTGATGGCCGAGCTCGACAAAGCGGGCCTCGGCTACCAGCCCTACGTCAACATCGTGGTGAGCGACGGGGTCGTGCACCTTTGGGGCTTCGTGGGCTCCGCGGCGGAGGCCGAGGCGCTCGTCCTGGCTGCCCGCAATGTCGAGGGCGTGGTCTCGGTCGACAGCCATCTCTCGGTTCGCCCCGCCCTGGGTGCGGTTTGAGCCCCTGTAGCCCGCCATCCTCGGAGTCGCGACACCCGAGCGGCACCTCGAGCCCGGCGAGCCCACGATGCTCGCGGGTGGCGAAGGCTCGCGCTTCGACTTCACTTCACGGTGACGATCGCGCGAGGGGCGGCCCAGGGCCGCCACGACAGCCACGGCGGCCGCTTCCGACCGGCCGTCGATGCCGTTGACGCTCCGGGCCGGTTGGTCCATCGCTTGCTGCGCGGGGGCTCCACGGTCCCCGAT
>Ga0308405_1001551_pt1 | contig 11539 bp, 11 predicted proteins | sample HotsprSampleMS13_FD_203473 | JGI IMG/M metagenome (GOLD analysis project Ga0308405, IMG submission 203473) | Hot spring phototrophic mat microbial communities from Mushroom Spring, Yellowstone National Park, Wyoming, United States - 20060912_MS13 ...
CACAAAGATGAACCACCTCTCGCAAATTCATCTTCATATAAAACCGATTATAAGCACCGTGTAAAACCAAATATTGGGCCTCAAATGGGTATTTTTCTTTAATCTTTAAATATGCCTCAACGGCAAAGTCGGCCGCCTTTCTATAAATTTTGCCAAAACCCAAAAAATCAATCTCTTTGGGGACCGCATAAGAAAACTCATTGGTAAAAAGTTGGCGATGTCTTGTTAAAATCCGATGACGCATCAGATCCTTGTAAACTCCAAAATCGGCCATCACCTCAAAAGTAAAATAAACATTCTCTAGCGCCCGACCCACCTTATGATGACGATTTTCTCGCCCAAAAACATAAGCTTTAAAAATCTCTTTTTTTTTATTAAGACTCATTTTTTTTACTTTTTCATAAATTGTTTGATAATCTAAATTACTCTTCTCAAAAATAATTGCCGAAAGAACTTTTTCCAATCCATTTTTTTCGTAATCAACAATTTTTACGCTGTCTTTTTTTGTAAAAGACGATTTTGTTTTTTGAGAAATAATTTTTTCCAATAATTTTTTTACCTTTTCTTCTCTTTTTCTAAGATAATTTTGGTATTTTAGTCCTCTTTCATTTGAGGCCCTTTTGATAAAAGCCGGAATTACCTTTCTCAGTTCCTCATTAATTTTCTTGGCTAAATCAACAACTTCTTCCAAAGGATCAACATAAAGATGAATTAAAAGATACTCAAAGGCTCGCCCGTTGCCAAAAATTCCTAAGTTAGTTTTTGCCGATAAAGGAAGAAGATAGCGGGCTAAATCACAAGCTTTGGCCCGGATTGAAAATTTATAAGCAATATCATTTTTATCACCTGGATAAATCTCCATTAAAAGCGGCTGAATCTCATGAACGATTTTTGAGTAGGTGTCAAAAAGTAAATTATTAACTTTTTCATACAAAGTAGCATATTTTGAGAAGGAAATTTTTTGGGGTGTATAAAATTGATAACGACCACCAACTTTTTTATCAAAATAAACATAGCGCGAAGATTTTTCCAAAGGTGAAAGACCAATCCGATGCTCCTCAATACTTTTGGTGGCCAAAACCGAAATATTTTCCAACGCCAAATGGGCTCCGCCAAGCTCGGCCACCGAATCATCGCCATACCCCACCAAAATTCGCTCGTAAAAATCTTCGGCTTTTTCGGTCCTTAGAAGACTGTCTTTTTCTTCTTTAGTTTTTTGAAAGTAATTTTTAAGCTCATCGGCATTTAAAAACTCATCTAAAAACAAGCGACGAAGGTCCTTGGCCGAGCGACTATAACGAGAAAAAAGGGTCCCTTTAACCACCTCAGGCAGATTAATCAAGCAAAAAACATCATCGTCAACGTTAGTAAAATAATTTTTTAAAACCTTTTTTTCTTCTTCAGAATAGTTCATAAAATTATCGTTTATTATATAAATTATTTTTTTACTTTCGCAAATGATTTGTGGATAAAAACTTTATTTAACAAGCTTTACCCAACGTTTACACCGCGTCTGACGCGGTTTACACTAATTTCAATCTCCCAATCTCTATTAATCTCTACTTATCTCTATTTATCTCCATAAATCTCAATTTATCTCTGTCTCTGTCTAAACATTCGTACTCCCAAATCCTCCTCTTGATTTTTTCCCCATTTTTTTAACCATAATAAATTTATCGGCTTTGGCAATCTTTACTAGAATCGCTTGGGCGATTCTTTCTCCTTTTTCAACCACAACATCACTTTTTGAAAAATTAATCACCGATAATTTTATCTCATCCTCTTCTCCACAATAATCTTGATCAATAACCCCAACACCATTAGCAACAATTAGATTTTTTTTAAGAGCCAAGGAACTTCGGGCACAAAGCATAAGAAAATAGCCTTTGGGAATTTTGACAATTAAATTTAAAGGGATTAACGTTGGCTGCCAAGGAGGAACAGCCACTTTTTCCCGACTATACAAATCAAAAGCCACCGCCCCTTTGGTTTGATAGGCAGGTAAAGGTAAGGTTTTATCAATTAGTTTTATTTTCAAATTCATAAAAAATATGATATCACACTTAAACTCTTTAAACAATACACCTTCAATCCATACCACTTTATCTCAAACAACATTTAAACAACGTTTACACAAATTTTAAACTACTTTTTACACAATGTTTACACTTGTAAAATTTTTAGTATAATTATCTTTAATTTCATTAGCAATTTTAAAATTTAAAAATATGGAACAAACCCTTGTTGTTTTAAAACCCGATGCCGTTGCCCGCGGTATTTGTGGTGAGATTATCTCTCGTTTTGAAAAAGTTGGCCTTAAGATGGTTGCCTGCAAACTAATAAAAGTCTCAAAAGAACTAGCAGAAAAACACTATCCAAAAGAAAGAGAAGAATTCATTCGTGGTATGGGACAAAAAACTTTGGATAACTACAAAGCTTTAGGCGTTGATGTAAAAAAAGAACTTGGCACCGATGACAGCTACCAAATTGGTTTGATGATTCGTCAGTGGCTGATTGAGATGATTACCTCAGGACCAGTTTTGGCGATGGTATGGGAGGGGCCACATGCCGTGGAATTGGTTAGAAAAATTGCCGGTCATACTCTTCCACTTCAGGCAGCCCCAGGCACCATCCGCGGCGACTACTCTTTTGATTCCTCATATTTGGCCAATACCGCAAAACGAGCGATTAAAAATCTTCTTCATGCCTCAGGCAATCAAGATGAAGCAAAATACGAAGTTTCTTTGTGGTTTTCTAAAGATGAAATTTGTCAATACGAACGAGTTGAAGAAAAGGTAATGCGATAAATTATTAAAGATCAAAAAGCCATTTTTTTGCTACTTTGACGACTTCTTTTTTAAAAAAATTTTTAACCTCCTCCCAAGAAACTTTTTTTAACATTTCTGGCATTTCAGATTTTTCTGCATCATCAAAATACGACAAGGCTTTAAGTAAAGTTAATAAGTTACTTGAAAGAAGATGATATTTTTCATCGTAAAATTCAAACATATTTTCTAAAGAAAAACATTCTTTAGCTAAAAAATAAAGATCAACAAAGTCTTTTTTTGTCCCCCGATCAATAATAGCAACCAATTTCATTGCTGCAATATCTTCAATTGAAGCTAAATTAATTCCTAAAAAATCAGTGGTTTTTCTTATCAAATTATAGGGATAATAAAAGTAACTAAACTTCACTTTATTAAAAACTCCAACCATTGTTTTTGGCGTTTCAAATTCTGTTTCATAAGTGCCAATTTTTTTTAGTTCTTTTCTTATGCATGAAGTTTCAAACTCTTCGCTTGTAAAAAAATCAAAATCAATTGATCGTCGATGACCAATTTGTAAAGCCAAGGCTGAACCACCAGCTAAGTAAGCTTTTTTTAAAAAATTTTGTTTGCCTAATAGGGCCAGAGTTTTTTGCGCGTCTGGTAATAGGGTGTTTGGAAACATTTGATTTTATTTAATGGAACTTGATAAATCAAACCCCAAAAATTAGCGCTTCTTAAAGAAAAATCACGATAATTTTCTAAAGTATTTTTGATTATTTCCTCTGGAAAATTTTTTTTCACCCACCCAATTGATTTTAAATCTCCTTTATCCAAAAGTCTAGCAATCACAAAATACGGATATTTTTGGGGATTAAGTTTTTTCACATCAACATCCCAAAAAAAACGATGCAAATACTTAGGAATCTTTTTGGGAAGAGTTTTTTTCATAAAAAAATTATAATATATTTTTTATCAAAACAACCTCCCAAAATTAACACCATTTTATTAGACTTAGTAATTTCAACTTGCATTATCAACCAACGACCGCGGCATCATAACGCAAGTCTTATAGTAAAAAATAATTTAATCAGAGCCATTCACTTTACAATTTTTACCCTATTTTTATACAACTTTCATACAACTTTTTATACAATATTTACACGTTTACACCATATTTACACTATAATTTACACTAATTTTTAATCTCCATTTATCCTCTATTAATCTCAATTTATCTCTAATTTCATATTCGCATAATTCGTGTCATTCGTATCTTTTTTTATTCGCATCAAATACCCCTTGACAAGAAGAAGAAGAAGAAGAAGTAAAATGAAAAAAGATAAAAATTTTTAATAAAAATTATGGAAAACAGAGAAAATATTTCACCACCCCAAGGTAGAATAGAAATTACTGAATTTTTCCCTGGAGGGAGAAAGTTAATAGAAGCAAATCCTCCTAACTCCCAAAGAATTAAATTTGATGGAATAGCTACTAGCGATAAGGATTCAAACATGCCTACTATTATCTCAGTTTTAAACAAAGAAAGAAAAGTTCTAGAAACGAGTTATGAAATTTCGTCTGATGGCACAGTAATTAAATGCAAACATGATCCAGATAATCCGGAAGAAATAATTGAAAGAACTCAATTAGAAGATGTATTAGCGGCGGGAACTATCACTAAATATGGCCCACCTGAAGAAAGACAAATGGAAGATGAAACAACTAAAACTACAGAACCTGTAGTAAAGAGAGAGTTAGTTTTATTAAAAAAAGGTAGAAATTCCCAATAATTTCTTTCATATTTTTTTATATATAAAAAACATCTTTTGGATTTTTCTATTTCATTACTTTCTACTTTTCCTTATTCGTTAACCTAAAAATCTTTCAACTATAAACCTCCATCCTATGTCCTAAAGTAAGAATAATAATTTTTTCATCTACCACATCAAAAATCACCCGATAATCACCGATACGAAAACGTTAGGAGCCGATTTCAAAATTAACAAGATGATTAATTGTCAAGTCGGGGTAAATTTTATAAAATTCTTTTATGACTCAAGTTTTATGTTTTGATCCAACTAACTCAGATAGTCAATCAAAGGTACGTGGAGTTGGTCGGTATTTGCAGATTTTAAAAGAAAACTTTCCTGATTGGACTTTCTCCAACAAGTTACAAGTTACAGGTTACAAGTTACAAGTTTTTATCAATCCTTTTTTTAATTTCTTACAAAAACCGACAACTTTAAAAAGAATTGCCAAAAAACAAATTGCTGTCATTCATGATCTTATCCCTTTAAAATACCCTTCAAAATTTCCCGCAGGTATTCGCGGTAATTTTAACATCTTTTTAAATAAAATAGCGCTAAAAAAATATGATTTAATTGTAACAGACTCCCTCGCATCAAAAAAAGATATTATCCAAATCTTAAAAATACCGGAGGAAAAAGTAAAAGTCATTTATCCATGCTTACCAAAAGTATTTAAAAAAGTATCAAGTAGCAAGTATCAAGTATTAAGGAAAAAAACAAAAAAAGAAAAACCCCTTACTTCTTACTCCTTACTACTTAACACTAACTTCTGTCTTTACGTTGGTGATGCCACTTGGAATAAAAATTTAGTCAATTTAGCCCACGCGATAAAAATTGCCAATGTGACTTGTGTTTTTGTTGGGAAAGTGTTTCAGATAAATCGGCTATCATCGGCTAAATCAGAGAAATCAGAGAAATTAAAAATTTCTGATGAAAGCCGAATTCTTCTGAATTCTTCTGGTTTATCTGATTTCAATAATCCTTGGCAAAAAGAATTAAAAAAATTTTTTCAATTAATAAAAGACGATAAACGATTTATTTTTTTAGGCTATGTTGCCGATGAAGATTTAATCAAGCTTTATCAACAAGCCAGTTTAAATATTTTACCCTCACGCGATGAAGGTTTTGGTTTTTCTTATCTTGAAGCCTCATCTCAAGGATGTCCTTCAGTTTTAAGTGATATCCCGGTTTTCAAAGAAATTGCTAAAGATAGCTCTCTTTTTGCCAACCCAGAAAATCCCAATGACATTGCTGATAAAATTATTGAACTTTACTTTAATAAAAATCGCCAAAAAATTTTAGGTGAAAAAGCTTTAAAAAGAAGTCAATTTTTCTCTTGTGAAAAATTTAAAAAAAGTTTTTTAGAAATTATTGATTAAAAAATGAACTTTTTTGTCTTTACCCAAACAATTTTGCTTGCCACCCCTTCGGCAAAATCAACCGCCGACTCTTTTTCTTTTTCCACTTATGTAATTCTTTCTCTTCTTTATATTATGATTATGCACTTTGCGGTTAATATGGGCAGTGAATTTAACCTAATGCAGATGGTCTTCTTTTTTGTTTTGGGCGGTGTTTTGGGTTATCTTTTTTTAGGGTATGAAGCTGGTTTTATCGTTGGTATCGTTTTGTCTTTAATTTTTATTGGCGGGCCAAGAAAGGATTTGTAATTTTTTACCACGTCTGACCAAGTCTGACTTGGTCTGACTTGGTTTTATACTTGCTACTTGCTACTTAATACTTTATACTATTCTTATGACTATCTTTATCGCCGCCGACCATCGGGGTTTTGAGTTAAAAAACAAACTAATTGAATATCTTCAAGAAAAAAATATCCGGGTTGAGGATATGGGCAATTACCAATATGATCCTTTGGATGACTATCCGGATTTTGCCAAAAAAGTCGCCCAGGCGGTTTTGCAAAATCCCAAAGATTTTTTAGGAATTGTTATTTGTGGCTCTGGGGTTGGTGTTTCAATCACCGTCAACCGCTTCAAAGGCATCCGCTGTGCTTTGGGGTTTTCTTGCGATCAAGTAAAACATGCTAAAGAAAATGATCACATCAATGTTTTAGCTTTTGCTTCGGATTATTTAAAAAATGGCAACGACGAAAATGGAAAAGGTTTAGAATTAGCAAAAAAACTGGTTGATACCTTCATTGAAACGAAACCAAAAATGGAAGAAAAGTATTTAAGACGGATTAAAAAAATCGATGAAGAAGAGTAACTTCTTTTATTTAACACTTGCCCTAAACTCCAAAACATCACCATCTTTTACTTGATAATTTCGGCCTTCAAGAAGAATTTTGCCTTTTTCTTTTGCTTTTTGCCAAGCTCCAATTTCAATCAAATCTTTAGCAGAAATAACCTCAACCTTAACAAAGTTTTTGGCAAAATCAGTATGGACTTTGGCGGCTGCCTCCAAGGCGGTTTTTCCTTTTTTTAAAGTCCAAGCTTTGGCTTCAGTTCTTTTGGCAATGGTGTAAAAAGTAATCACCTCTAAAGCTCGATAACTTTCGATGATAATTTTTTCTTTGGCACTTTTTGAAAGTCCATAAGCTTTTAAAAATCTTTGCTGCTCAACCCATGGTAAAGCGTTTAACTCGGCTTCCAGTTTAGCGCATATTGGAATAACCGGCAAACTGTCAACAGTTTTTGGTTGATTTTGAATATCTTTTTCATCGATGTTGGCAACCAATAATTGCTTTTTTTGGGTTAAAAGATTTAAGGGGTAAAGAAACTTTTTTTCTTCTTCTTTTAATAAAATATCTTTAGCCATCTTTCCTTGATTCATTTCTCTCATTACTTTTTCTAGGACTTGCTTTTCTTCGTTACTAATTTTTTCCTTCTTTAATCGTTTTTCTAATGTTTGAAGATCAGCTAAAATAAGCTCTTCATTGATAATGAAAAAATCCTCTTCTGGATCGATTTTAGGATGAACATGGGGAATATCTTTATCTTTAAAATAGCGCAAAACATGAAGAATAAGATCAACTTCTCTTATATGATGTAAAAACTGATTCCCCAACCCCTCACCTAAACTCGCTCCCTTGATCAAACCGGCAATATCAACAAACTCAATTGTTGTTTGCGTCACTTTACCAATATTTTCTAAGGAAGCCAGTTTAAAAAGAATATCATCGGGAACGGTGACAGTGCCAAAATTTTTATCAATAGTCGTAAAAGGATAAGCGCCCACATGCGCTTTTGGTTTTTCTACCAAAGCATTAAAAAGGGTTGATTTCCCAGCGTTAGGTAAACCAACAATCCCAACCTTTAGCATAGTAAGATTATTTTAACCCATAAAAACAAATTAAGCAACAAAAAAGCTTCTTAACCAAAAATTCTATCTTTTCTCAATCGGTGCTAAGATAGAATATATCTTTTTTTACCTTTTTGTTGCGATCGCATTAAATTGGTAAATTTTTGGGTGATTTTTTTTAAGAAAGAGAGAGATTAAATAAAATAAATAAAAAAGTTGACAAAATTAATAAACGATCGCATAATTAATTTGTCTACTAATAAATTAATCTTTTTCTTAATTTCCTAATTTCTTCATCTCCAAATCTCTATTAATCTCTATTAATCTCAATAAATCTCTATTTATCTTTTTTTATAAACATTTAATGTTTCCCGTTATCCGTTACTCGTTATTTGATACTTCCCCTCTTTATTTTTTTCAACCACACCTTTTATCTCCAAAATCGACAAAAGGTTTAAAATTTTATCAACGGGAATTTTGGTTTCTAAAATCAAATCGTCAATTGTTTTTGGCAAAACACTTAAACTTTCAAAAATTAAGCGCTCATCATCGCTTAAATCTTTTGTTAAATCTTTTTTCTTTTTTGGTGAAATATTTAGATTAAATTCGTTTAAAATATCAGAAACATCAGTCACCAACTTGGCTCCTTGTTTTAACAAAAAATTTGGTGCTTCAGACATCGGTGAAGTTAAAGGAGAAGGTGGGGCAAAGACTTCTTTCCCTTGTTCAGCCGCATATCTTGCCGTAATCAAAGCACCAGAGTCTTTGGCGCCTTCAATCACTAAAACACCCGAAGATAATCCAGAAATAATCCGATTTCTTGCCACAAAAAGACCCTTTAAAACGGTTCTTCCAGGCGGAAACTCAGAAATAATAAGACCACCTTTTTTTAAAATTTCTTGATAAAGCCCCCTATTACTTGGTGGATAAACAACATCTACACCACACCCCAAAACAGCAATTGTTTTTCCTAAAGAATTTAAAGCCGCCCAATGAGCTAAAGAATCAATTCCCAACGCCATCCCAGAAACAACAATAATCCCCATCGATGCCAAATGTGAAGCAAATTTTTTGGCCAAAATCTCTCCATACGAAGTTGGCTTTCGTGTTCCAACAATCGCTAAAAAAAAGTCTTTTTCAAAATCAAAGTCTGAAAGATCACCTTTAACATAAAGACAGATTGGGGGATCGGCGATTTTTTTTAGTGACTGAGGATATTTTTCGTCTTCTTGTGATAAAACCGTTATTTCTCTTTCTTTTAACTTTTCTAGTTCTTTTTTGGGATCAAATTGACTTCTAAATTGAACAAACTTTTCGGTTAACTTTTCTCCCAAAACCTTGACTAACTCATCTTTTTTTGCCAAATAGGCATTTTTGACATCGGAAAAATTTTGCAAAAGAAGTAATAGTCTTTGAGGCCCAATCCCTAAAAAATAAGAAAAACCCAAATAGTATTCTAAATTATTCATTTGAAAAATCTCTGATTAAAAAATTTTCAATTAACGGCCTTTGTTTTTTTATACTTTCTAAAACCCTCTTTCCGTCTTTAACTTGAGTTTGATGAATTTTTATCAGTTTTTCTTTTTTTTCTCGACATTTTTCTACATTTAATTTTAAATCAATTTCTGATTCATCATATCCTTCAGGAAAAAATATAAAATAATCTTTAATAAACTCTCTTTGTTTTTTTGATAAACAATAATAAAAAACTTTCTTTTTTAATTTCAAAGCCACAAAACTAACAACCATTGAAGTAAAAAAATGATCAACATGCCCCGACACTCCTCTTGGTTCATAAGTTAAAAACACTGAGGGATTAATTTTGCCGGCTATTTTTTTTATTTTTTCAGAAACATCGTGATAAAGATTATTTGATAAAAATCCATCAGCAAACCCTAAAAAAAACACTTCTTTTACTCCCATAAAAAAAGCCGACTTTTGGGCCTCTTTTTTTCTTTTTTCGCCTAAATCTTTTTCCTTTTTGCCAGTTTTTTGATTAGTGCCAGCATCGCCGTTAGTGACAAAAATTTCAAAAACTTGATTCCCTTTTTGGCAAAGAGTCATTATCATCCCCGAAGGACCAAAAACATCATCATCGGGATGGGCAAAAACTGCTAAAATATTTTGATTTTCTGGTAAGATTAAATTTTTATCGGTCATAGTCAATCAATTATTTTACCAAAAAATGATTATCTATCTTATTCGTCATGGTCAATCAGAGGGCAATGTCGAAAGTGACAAAAAATATATTATTCATGGTCAAAAAGACAAAAGCCCTTTAACAAAAAAAAGGAGTCAATCAAATTAAAAAGATTACTCAGTTGATTTTAAACCAAAAAATAAAAATTGATTTAGTTATTACCTCGCCTCAAAAAAGAGCCCTTCAATCAGCCATGATAATCAAAAACAATTTAAAAAACAATATTCTTATCAATATTGATGACAGATTAAAAGATCAAGATTTTGGTGATTTTGAAGGAAAAAGCTGGGATAAAATTAAAGAAAAATATCAATCATTTTTTACCTTATATCAAAAAAATCCTTTAAAAACACCATGGCCAAAAGGAGAAGCAAAAATTGACATTATAAAAAGACTATCTTCTTTTTTAAAGGATATAAAAAAGATAAAACAAAAAAACGTTTTAATTGTCACCCACGAGGAAATAATAAGAATAATTTTAGCCTTAATTTTTAATGATAAAAAATATGAAATTTTTAAAAGAAGAGATCTTTTTAAAATCAAAAATGCCACCCTAACCAGTATATATTTAAACAAAATAAAATTTATCTTTAATCTTTCAGAAGATAAAAATCTTTATTTAATTAACGATTATGATTTAAAAATTATCAATAACATCATCACTAAAAAAATAGAAAATCTTATTTTTATTAAAAAATTGTTTAGTTTTTCTAACAACTTAGTTTTTAAAATTTATGATAAAAACTTTAATTATCAAATTTTAAAAATAAGCCAAATTAATCAAAAAGAAAAAATATTAAAAGACATAAAAATAAGTCATTATCTTAAGATAAATCTAAATCTACCAACACCTCAATATTTTGATTATTTTCAATACAAAAATTACTTTTTAACGATAAAAAAATATGACAAAAACCAAATTGGCGATTATTTTTTAAAAAAGAAAAATCTAAAGGAAAAGTTTGCCTTTTTTATAGGCGAAACTCTCCAAAAAATTCACTCTCAAATAAATACTTATTTAAATAAAAATAATCTTATAAATATTTTTAAGGAAATTTACCTAAAAGAAAGTCAATGGCTTGATTTATTTTTAAAACCTTGGTTTAAAGATGATATCAAAATCCTAAAAAAATTAAATTTCTCCTATAAAAAAATTGAAATCATTGAAAATCTTTTTCAATCATTTTTAAAAAATGATATTCATTTTACTCCTTCTTTTTTGTACTATGATTTTCATCCGCAAAATTTTACGGTCAATTTTGAAAACGAAAATTTTGAAATCAAAAGTTTATGGGATTTTGAAAATTCATTTATTGGTGATAAGGAGTGGGATATTGCTTATACCATTAAACTCTCATTTCTAAAACAAAAATCATTAATTAAATCATTTTTAAAGGGATATTTTAACAATCAATTAAAAAAAACAAACATTAATAAGATAAAAATTTATCTTCTTTTAATAATCACTGGCTCAATCAATTACGCGTTAAAAAACAAAAAAAATC
>Ga0308405_1001559_pt1 | contig 11514 bp, 20 predicted proteins | sample HotsprSampleMS13_FD_203473 | JGI IMG/M metagenome (GOLD analysis project Ga0308405, IMG submission 203473) | Hot spring phototrophic mat microbial communities from Mushroom Spring, Yellowstone National Park, Wyoming, United States - 20060912_MS13 ...
TTAAAATCATTTTTACAAGATTTTCCTTTGAACAATTACTTTGATTTTTAATTGTTACTACAAAAATACTACTATTAGTTTTATTTAATATATATAAATCATCTTTCATATCTTTTAATTTTTCTCTTATTTCTATATCCGTAAAAGTTATAAGTTCATTTTCATTAACCCATTCTATTGTTTCATTATAAAACACAAAAACTTTATAAAATATTGTTTTATTTTCGTATTTTATATCCTTTATTTCAACTTTGTCAAAAGAACAAGATACATCTTCCTGACTAATACCATAAGTTTTTTTAACAAAAAGAACTATATCGCTAATATCATATTTTGTCTCTATTTTCATATTTTTATACCTCCTTTTTAGGTCTTCCAATTTTTTTTCCTTCTTTTTTTGCTCTCAAAATACCCAATTTTGTTCTTTGTGAAATAATATCTCTTTCAAATTCTGCCACTGCCCCCAGGATTGTAAACAAAAATTTTCCTGTAGGTGTTGTAGTGTCTATATCTTGAGAAACACATATAAGTTGTATTCCTTGTTGTCTAAAAAAATCTGCTATGCGCCACAAATCTAATACACTCCTTGCTAATCTATCAATACTCCAAAAAACTACTGCATCAAATTTCTTTTGTTTTGCATCTTCCATCAGTTGCTTTAAAGCAGGTCTTTCAAGTTTTGAACCACTAATTTCGTCTTCGTATATTCCATATATAACAAATCCTTTCTTTTTACAAAAATCTTTCAATGCCAATTCCTGATTTTTAAGATTTAATTCTTCTTTTGATACCCTTGTATAAATTGCCACTTTCATATAATTTCAATTATAACCCTTCAAATTTTGTTATTTTTTAAGTTTTTTATTGTTTGAAATAAAAATATACTAAAACATAAAATGCCCCTTTATTTTTTTGAATTTACCGCATTAGCATTGATTTTAAACAATACCAGGTAAACTATATATTTTATCTAATTTTTCTTTTGCCATTTTAATGTATTCTTCATTTAATTCAATTCCAATATGATTTCTACCTAATTTTTTAGCAACAATTGCTGTAGTCCCACTTCCCATAAATGGGTCTAAAACAATACCTGGTTCAAATCCTGCATTACAACCGCAATCTGTCCAACCTAAAAATTCGTCAGGATGATTTATTTTCCATTCAGCAAGAATTTTACCTGAAATAGAAGTAATACCACTAGGACTTCCTATTTCACCTCTATATTTATTTCTATCTCTTGGAGTTCCAATTACTTTAATTATTCTCTCTCTTGGTTTACCACATTTCTTACAAACTTGAATAGGACAACCTGCCAAAATCAAAAATTCTACCATACTTTCAGGAAATTTTGCATAATGATTACCATTAGTTGTAAATTGATTATTTTGTTTAAACATTATTGCGTTTGTAGGATTTGCTTTCAAAGGGGGTTTATTTAACACATTTTTAACATTCCAAGTTGCTATTTTTTTAATAAAATTTTTTAATCCATCTGTTCCTATTTTATGAAATGGTGGTGAATATTTTCTATTTTCTCTATCCTTCCAATCTTTCATTTCATTTTTTATAGGTTCTAAATTAAAATAATATTTTTTACTTTTCACAATCTGAAATATATATTCAAAGGCAGGTAATAATCTATCTCTTACAGGAAATGGTATTGCTGTTCCAATAGAAGTTCTTTCAGGATAAAGTGTTAATTTTTTTACCCAAATTATTACATCTCTGATAATTGCTCCTCTATTTTGTAATTCAATTGCTATTCTCATTGGTAATAACAATCTACCTTTATGTTGAAGCCAAGTGTCTTTATGTTTGCCTCTTACATTTATCCTATGTTCTACAGAACCTTTCCAACCTTTATTCCATTTATCTTCTAACCAACTTCCTTTATGTGAAGGGGTATAAAAAACATCACCAAGATTAAGGAAAAACACGCCTGTCTTTTTCAAAACTCTAATACATTCAAGAGAAATTTCTACAATTTTGTCAATATATTGTTGTGGATGGTCTTCTAAACCAATTTCTTTAGGTTTGTCAGGATGGTTATCAGGTAGATAAGAACGGCAACTCCAGTAGGGCGAGCTTGTAATAATACAATCTACAAAATCAGAAGGCATTTGTTTCAAAATCTCTAAAGCATCTCCTTGATGTATTTTGTTTATCCAATATTCTTTATTTTTCATTTGTAAGATATCAAACTTAACAATTCAGGATTCTCATAAATATTGCCAACTACTTCAACATTTTCAAAATCAAAATCTTTCCTAAAATTTAACTCGTCTTTTTCATTTATTCCAATAAAACTACCATTTACAAATTTTATTTCGTAAAGCCCGTGTTCAAAATATAAACCATTATATCTTACTATATCTCCTTCATAAATTTCTTTCCCTTGCTTGTCTAATAATCCAATATACTGCATTAATATTACATCCGATAACTTTTGTGCTATAGCCCGTCTTTCACCTGTTGATAAAATTTTTTCATAATAAACAAAACCTTCACTATCTTTAATGAGTTCAAATGTTATTTGTAATACTTTATACATTTTCTCATCTATTTCATTCCAACACCTAAATTTTATCTCTCTCATCTTATTTTACCTCCTTTATTCATCTTAAAATAATCTTTGTTGTTTATCTTCTTTTATTGCTTCTAACCTTATTCTGAATCATAATATCTTCTATTTTCAGGTTTTATACTAATTTTCAATTGAAATATTTCTCTACCAAAAACAGCAATAAATCACGCACATTTTTTTCAGATAATTGAATAGTATCAACAAACATATTGTTAACATTATTTTTTAATTCTATCAGTTTTTTTTGGTTTCTTGGTTTTCAACTTCCTTTATAATCTCATCAAATTTTTCGTTTATGTTCATCTTATTTCACCTCCTTCAATAATTCTGGATTTTCATAAATGTTTCCTAAAACTTTTACATATTCTTTACCATTGTTCCAATCTTCACCATATTTTATTTCTCTAACTCCTACAAATTTTAGAAAATCTTGTAAATTTTCTACTACAAATATCTCTTTCATTTTTTCATCATTATTTCTCCAATGTTCAATAATATCGCCTTCATAAATTTCTTGTCCATTTGTATCTTTTAGCCCAGTATATTGAAGTAGTATAAACCTATTAGAAATATCAACTAGTTCAAACCTTGCTAAATTAGGGAAAATCGTAATATCATCATATCTTTTAATAATATCTAAAACTATTTCGCCATTAATAGTAATTAATAAATTTTCCTCTCTATCTAAATATGCTGTAGGTCTAAAAAAACATCTATTTTTTTTATCCCATACTCTAAATTTTATCTCTCCCATTTTATTTTACCTCCTTCAATATGTATTTTCGTGTTTTAGAAATATCTTTTTCAGAAATTTTTTCTTTACAAATATTTTTTAATTGAATTATACCCTTGTTTTTTTTAAATTCCTCAAGTTCTTTTGTATAATCTTTGATACTTAAAGCACATATAGTATATTCTTTGTCATACCAAATTTTGAAATTGTTTTTTTTCAAAATTTTTAGATTTCTTTTTGGAAAAATTTTTAAAATCAACTCATCCTTTTTAGGAATATAAGTAATTTTCATTTTTTTTTCCTTAAAATAATTCAAATTGCTTATTCTCTTTTATTGCTTCTAACCTCTTCCGTGCTATCTCTACATATTCTGCTTCTTTTTCTATTCCTATGAATTTAAACCCCAACTTCTTACATGCTATACAAGTTGTTCCTGAACCTGCGAACGGGTCAAGAACAATACCGCCAGGTGGTGTTACAAGTTTGACAAGGTATTCAAGTAAACGCAAGGGCTTCACTGTAGGATGGATGTTCTTCATTAAGTTATTTCTTACATTACCCGAACCTGTCAACAACGACTGGTCTTCAGTTCCTTTCATACCACCACCTTTCTTTAACGGTAAGTTTTCTAACCCCATATCTCGTTCTTTACGGCTTGCTTTCGCACAATAGAAAAACCTGCTTGCTCCACCGAAATCACCATAACCTGGATCACCCTTTTGGTATTTAGTTCCGCACATATTTAATATAGAACCTTTATTACCAATCCTACCACCAGTTGATTTACTTTTACCACTTTGTTTATCTAACATATAACACGGACAGTTAGGGTTGGTGTGGATTATAGATTTTCCTACATTTCTTTCCCTATAATTTTTAATTGAACCTCTATTTGGTTCACCACCCGCAAAAGTTCCTTTTGGAGCATCGTGAATTTTTACTATTTCTTCTTTCCCTTCTATCACTTCATCACAAATACACTCAAAAATAACATTAGCAGGAAAGCGTCCTTTGTTTAATTTTAGCAATTCTCCATCACAACTAAATCCTTTCCCCTGAAATCCGCCAGAATTTGGACGAATATTAACTTTCTTAACACCACCACTTATTCCCACCCTACATCCATCTATATTCAATCCACCAGTCCCCCATTTCAAAACATTTAACGCTACATTTTTCTCACTCAACGGCTTTCTCGCTACAACAATCGGTTCATACGCAGGTTTTAACGCTGTCCCCCAACCTTCCCACTTTTTCGCAATATCTTCTGTAATCTCATATTTCCTTCTCTCTACATTAGTATAATCTTTTGGCCTATACCCTTGTTCAAAATTTAACTTGTGAAAATACAACGCACCTTTTGAATTATCACCAACACTATTCAACGACGCCGTCCCTTCTTTCAACAACCTGTCTATACTCTTGGCTATGTTCAACGATTTGGGAAAACCGCTTCCGAAAATATACATAATACAATCTCGTATCTCGAACCCAGCATCTTCAATCCCGCAAGTCATCCTATGATAAGTCCTCGTCCCACCAAAAGCAAGTAAATGTCCGCCTGGTTTCAACACTCTAAACACTTCTTTTGCCCAATTGAAAGAAAACTCATAATAACCATCCCAATTTTTATATCTTGGTAAAATTTCAAAATTCTTTTTCACTTTTAAATCATTCTTACCTTCTAATCCTTTTCTACCGAATTGACTTTTATCAAAAGTATCCCATTCTTTTCCCAAAAATCCTAAAGCATATGGTGGGTCTGTTATTACAGCATCAACACAATTATCAGGCAAGTTTTTTAATTCTTCAATGGCATCTCCACAAATTATTTTATTTTTTATTTCTTCTATATTATACATTTCCTTCATATTCATATATTTTTTCTTTTTCTTTTTGTTCATTTTTATATTTTTTTTCTGAAATAAAATTTGGGCAATATAATACTTTTATATATTGTTTTTCCATGTAAAATTTTTTTAATTTACATTTTTTGTTATAACATTTTACACATAGATTCATATGTTTATAAAGGTTTTCTTCCTTTTTTATTATTTTTTTTTATTTTTTTTAATTGTTCAATTGTTTGTTCTGTGAATAAATCCCAACCTTTTTTAACAGGTTGGATTTTATTATAATGCACTAATTGATAAAGAGTTGAAATAGGTATTCCAGTTTTTTTTGAAAGTTCTTTGATGTTATAAAGTTTAACATTTTTCATTTTTTCACCTCCTTTTTAAATTTTGTATTTATTTTATTTTTATAAAATTTCTTTTTTCCACACTTTAAACAAGTCCAAAGATTTCCATCTTTTGAATATTGAACTCTCCATATATGAACACATTTTGTTGCTTCTATTAAAATTGAAATCATCCAATACCATACGACTGAAACAAAAACTATGAATAAAACCAAAATAATTATTTTTATCATAATTTCCCTCCTTTATTCAATTTTTATCGGTAAAGAATCAGCATCTACTAAATTTTTATACACCATTTCATCTTTAATTTCTATAACATCACCAACTTTAATATTTTCCCACCATTTATAATTACGAAATTCAGGACCTGTGCAAGTCCTGAATGATTTTCCTGTTTCTACATCTTTGAAAAAATAGTAAAAAAATGGTATATTGCTTCTTTTACTATTTTGTTTTACTATTTTTATTACCCGTAATTTCATTATTCTCTCCTATCTTTTTGTTTTTCTCTATTTCTTTCCCACACCTTGATATAATAACAATCTCTACATAATACACCAAACTCACAATGTAACAACTCATCAACAAACCTATCACAATAAGAACATTTTAAAAACAATTCCTCATTTTCAAAATATCCTTCTTTATTCAATTGAGAAATAACTTTTGTAAACAAAGATATATCTTTAGTTTTTTCATAGTTTTCTTTCATTTCATTGACCCAAGGTGCGTTTTGTATTGAAATGTTTTTTTTGCAGTTAGGACATATTTTATTTTCATCCAATGCTCTTGGTGTCCATTCAGTATTACACTTATTGCATCTTCTATATTCTGGGACTTTACCTTCCCATATTTTTATATTTGTTTTCATTTTTTTAATTTATCCTCCAATCTAAAAAACTTATAATTTTTGTCAGCATATAATACTATCATTCTTGATAACTCTATATGAAATTTCTTTATTGAAGGATTTGGTGTATATCCTTTTTCTATTCTTTGTTTTATTTCATTGAAATAAATATCTATCAAATCTAGAAAAAAATTGCTTGTTTTTTCAATAGATTTTTTTTCTTTCAAATATCTTTTAAAATCTTTTTTTAATAAATTAAATTCAAATTTAAATTCACATGTATATCCAGATTTAAAAAGATATTTAAACCATTCATTAAAATACCGTAGTAATTTACGGATTGCATCATTGATTTGTTTTTCATCGTTATTATCACCATTTTTTTTCTTGTTTTTTGAAATAGAAATATCTGTGCCTTTCCCAATTTCTGCGTTAGCAGAATGTTGAGAACAATTTTCGTTAGAAAATTGATGAGATATAAATATATTATTAGCTTCTTCTATGTTTTTAAAGTCAATATTTTTATTACTAGTAACTGTATTGTTAGAAAGTAACTGTTTAGATTCTGGTAGCTTACTAGATTGATTATTTATTTGTGCTGTCCTATCACGGTAGGATAGCCCCTGTCCTATCACGGTAGGATAGGTATCCGATGACGGTAGGATAGGTATCTTATCTTGATAGGATAGTGGAAGTTTAAAACCAATTACTTCTATAGACTTTGGTGTAAGAATGAAATATAAATTATTTTGACTATCTTTAAAAGTTTTAATTAAACCTAATTGCTTTAATTTTTTAAACCTTTTTGTTAATGCATCTTTATCTTTTATACCAATTATCGGTAATTCTTGAATTAAGTGATTATAATTAATCCATACATAATTACAACCATCGTCTTGCACAAAGATTGTTCTTTTTGTCTCCGCAAAATACCAATCTCGTAAATAATCAATTATACACCAATCTATTATATCTGTCTTCCTTATCCAACCATTTTCCACTATTCCAACTTGGTTAATTAAAATTGTATATTTCATAATTTTGTTTACTCCTTTATGATAGTTTTTTATTTTTTGATTTTGTTTTCCCTTGATTTCTATTCGAACCAGTATTCTTTTCCAGTTGGCTCAATTTTGCAGATAATTTTTCCATGTAGCCATTCTCTTTCCTGTTCTTTTGTTTCGTATTTTTCTATTCTTACTGTCCATCCATATTTCCTGACGAGTTTATGAGCGTATTGTAGGGCTCGCTCCAATTTTCTGAAACATCTATCTTCGACTACATACTTCATTTTTTCACCTCCTTTTTTTAGTTTTTTTTTCTTCTAATATATATATAAATATTTTTTAGGCAAATGTCAAGTTTTTTTAAAAAAATTTTTTTAAAAAATTTTTTTAATAAATTTTCCGACGAGATGAACGAAAAGGAAATGGCAAAATTTAGTTTTTTTACTTACCCCCCTCCCCCTTGTTTTTGATAAAAATTTTTTTATTAACCCCTTGACAAATTATTTTTAGTTTTGTATTTTTTATAAAAACGAAAAACGAATTCAGGAAAATAACAATGATAAACACAAATATTGAAAAAGGATGTCCATTTAGGTCAACTGTAGCAACAGTAAAAACTCCTCAAGGTCAAGATGCACTTATAGATATTTCTACACCTTGTTTAAAAGAAAAATGTATTTTATATATAGAAAATCAGTGTATATTTATTCTTATCTACAATAATTTATTAAAAATTCAAAATCAAAAAGGAGAAAAAAATGAAAGAAACGAAAGAAATGAATAAAGATATAGCTCAAACTATCAAAAATGTAATAATGAACATAGTGGCAGAACTTGTATCTAAACCAGATGAAGCTAAAATTCATACTTCACAAACTACAACTTTACTTATATACGAAATTGAAACAAACAAAAATGATGTAAAATATGTAATTGGTGAGAAAGGTAGCACAATACAATCAATAAGAAATATTATCAGGGCAATAGCCAAAAAAAACAATAAAAATGTTCAGGTAGAAGTATTGCAACCAAAATAAGCCCATATATACCGATAAATACCGATAAATACCAATACAATACCGATACAACACCGCACGGTTAACCGAGCGGTAAATCAATTAAAAACCGCAATTCAAACTCAAAAAGGAGGTAAAAAATTATGTCAAAAGTAAAAATAATAACAGATAATGAAAACGAAGAATTGGAACAGGAAGAACAAATTAGTGAGAAAAAAGAAGAAACATACGAAGATGAACAAGAAAAGTGGATAGAAGACCTAAAAAAGAAATTGCAGGGTAGGAAAGCTGTTGTTTTGGTGTATCGCAAAGAAACACCAGTAAGTCCATATACTATCATTGGTAGAGAAGAAATTACTGATGCAGAACAAGTGCATGATATTATTGAAAGATATGGTTTTGAAAGAGGTGGAACAATAAAAGTAGAAGTAAGAGTTGGGGGTAGATTCGTTGGATTTCAACAAAAAGAATTTGAAATAATTAAAAAAGAACAACCACAACAACAAATTCAACCTCAACCTATTCAACAAAATAATTTTAATGAACTTGCAACATTTTTACAGAATTTAATAACGCAAGAACGAGACAAACATTTACAGGATATAGAAAGATTACGAAAAGAACAAGAAATGCAAATTGAAAGAATTAAATCAGAGCAACAAGAAAGAGAGAAACTTCTTACCACGCTGTTTAATTCAATTTCACAACAAACACAAGCATTTGTTCAAATGCAACAAACTATTCAACAACAAATGCAACAAAAATCTGATGAGTTTATGAAAACAATGATAGAAATTTTAAAATTTCAACAACAACCTAAAACTGACTTGGCAGAAGAAATTGCAAAATTAAAAACTTTGGGAATAATACCTGAAAAACAAGATAATACAGAGATGGTTTCAAAAATGTTTGAGTTGATCAATAATTCATTTAATTTAGGTATAACAATGGGTATGCAAAAAATACCTGAAGAAAAAACTGATATTGAACGAATAATAGGTGGAATTACAGATGCTTTAAAAAGTATAATAGATTTAAAAAAAATATCTGAACCAATACAACAACAAACTACATTACAACAATTGCCCATAACATCACAATCTATAGAACAAAAGTTAATATCTAAAGGAGAAAATAAAAGTATGAAAAAAGAATATGAGCATCCTTTTGAAAAAATATTAGATGATTATCGTGGTATGATAATAATGATGATACAAGGACCTGCGTCAGCAAAAGAAATTGCAGATGCTATTTTTAATCAAATACCAGACATATATTTTGATGGATTTTGTGATTATGTAAAAAATAAATTAACTTATGAACAAATATATAAAATTATTCCTGAATTAGAGGCTTATAAAGAAAAAGTTAATGATGTTGTTGAAAATCTTAAACTTAATATAGAATTATTAGAAAAATCAAATAGTGAACCCCAAAAAGTTGAAGAGGGTGGTGGGAATATATAAATTTATTATTTTAATTTTTTAGACGATAAAATTGATTTTAAAAAAAATTTTTTTAAAAAATTGTTGACAAATTGCAAAAAAATGTTTTATATATATATTAGAAATTATAGTTCTAATTTCAACACTATTATTTTAACTTTCCTTTAATTTCAATTCCAATTTTTAATACTTTTCAAATTAAAAATAATTATTTTAGGATTTATAATAGGATTTATAATTATGTATACTAGGGGTAAAGATTATCTTATTGATACACCAGATACAGATGAAGGTATAGAACAAAAAGTTAAAATTGTTTCTGATTTAATTAAAAGGGATTCAACTTTATATGATATAAAAATCATTGTTTATCAACTTAAAGGTAAAAATGACCTTGAAACAATAATGAATGTATATAATTTAATGCAACAAAAAATGAAATATATTTCTGACCCACCAGATAAAGACCTTTTTATTTCAGCCTATCGTCAATTAGAAAATTATTATAGTATGGGGTATGCAATAGGAGATTGTGATGACCATACAATTTTTGGTGGGACAATTCTAAAAGCATTAGGGTTTAGAATCAGACCTGTAACCACCGCAACAATGAATTCTGTTGATGATAGTTTTAATCATATATTTTTACAAGTTTATTCACCAACTTTAGATAAATGGATAACTTTTGACCCAGTAAAAAAGACAAGACCTTTAGGATATACAGCAAAGTATAAAAGAATTAAAATTTATAAGGAAATATGATTATGTATTTAAATCAACAAATCACATTATTACCTGAAGAGTTAAAAGAAGTTCAAAAATATGGATTTTATTGGAAAGGGTCTGAAGTATTTTTAGCAGATTGGTATTGGAATTCGGCTTCAAAAGAAATTCAAGAAGATTATAAAAAGCGTGCAATGAATATTTATATTGTTAGTTCTACAACTGGTAATATTATTCAAACAATAAAAGGTTCAATAGTAGGTGGTATTCAGACATGGATGCAACAAACAGCACAACAACAAATCAATAATGTAGAACAAGGAATACAAAATTATATTCGTCAACAAACTTCTATGCCTAAAGGTCCAACTACACCACCTGTTATAACAATACCAGAAATTGGAATACCAAAGTATGCAATATATTTTGCAGGTGCTTTAGCAGTTTTAGGTTTATTTTTTTTAGTTAGAAAAAAAGAGGTTTAATTATGTATGTGCAAAGTAAAGGAAATTTATCAGTTTTACCTATAATAGGAACTATTATAACAGCAGTTGCAACATCAGCAGCACCAACAATAAATGATTGGTTAAAAAAACAAATGGGATTACCAACTTCATCTGAAGAACAAGCAAAAATAACAGCACAAGCATATGATGTTCAAAAAGAATTAACAAAAATGAAGTTAGAACAAGAAGCACAAATACAAAAACTAATAGTAGTAGGTGGTATAGCAATAGGTGGAATATTATTGTTCACAATTTTAGGAGGAAAAAAGAAGTGAGATTAGAAACAATAGATTTTTTAAATCAAACTACTGAAACTAAAACTACAGAAACACCAGTTGGTAAAAAAATTAAAGAAGCAAAAGATAAAATAGTTGTAGCAAAAGATACAATTAAAACAACACCTATTAAAGAACCTTTTTTAAAACTAAAAACAAAATTTAAAGG
>Ga0308405_1001560_pt1 | contig 11511 bp, 8 predicted proteins | sample HotsprSampleMS13_FD_203473 | JGI IMG/M metagenome (GOLD analysis project Ga0308405, IMG submission 203473) | Hot spring phototrophic mat microbial communities from Mushroom Spring, Yellowstone National Park, Wyoming, United States - 20060912_MS13 ...
CGTTCTCTATCACCGCCACCTGTGGAAACTGCGCGCGTACCGCCTCCGGCGTGCCATCGCTCGAAGCGTTATCGACGACCAGCAGATCAAATGACGGGTACTCCACGCGCTGCAACGACTCCAGGCACGCCAGCGTATCGGCGACGCCGTTGTAGCAAAGGATGATGATCAGAACTCGGGGAGACATGGAGTATGTCCTACCTTACCCGGGCAGCGTATCGGGCGAAAGCATCGTTGTAGATGGCAAGTATCTGAACCATCTCGTCATCGATGCTGCGCGGTTTCTGAATGCCGGATCGCAGCCGGGACAACAGTTCAGGCTCATCAATCAATCGCTGTAAGACGCGCGCCAGGTCGGCTGCATCATTGAAGCGAAAGTGCAGACCATCAACGCCATCGCGCACCAGGTCTGCCATTCCACCAATACCGGTGGTTACAACCGGAGTGCCCGCCGCGTGCGCTTCCAGAATGGCAATCGGTGCATTCTCGTACCAGATCGAAGGAACGACTGCAACATCCAGGTTCGCAAGCACATCAGGAACGCGCGTATTCTCGACTCGACCATGAAAATAAATGCGATCATCCCCGCCAGCCAGTCGGCGCAATTGATTGATATACGCAGGATTTGTCGTCAGTCCGCCATAGATATGCAACTCAAGACGTTGCGCTTTCGGACGCAATGCACGAAATGCCCGGATTAGAAGATGGACGCCTTTGTGGGGTGCAATCTGACCGATAAAACCGATCCGCAGGATGCGCTCATCGTTGTGCCGCTCTATGCCCGCGAAGCGTGAGAGATCGAGACCGATCCGCACTACGTGTAAGCGATCCGCTGCAACATAGGCGCGCATGTGACCAGCGAGAAAGCGGGACGGCGCAATGACGGCGTCGGGCAATCCCAGCGCCGGGAGCAACGCGGCACGACGCGCTGCGATCACGTCTGTTCCAATATCCAGTCCGGCGCGCAGCATGACCTTTCCGAACCAACCGCCGGTCGCCTGCTCCGGCAACCGGAAGCGTCGCCGGTCAAGTTGCAGGCACCAGGCGCATTCAGCAGGATCATCGGGAACGGCATGGCACAGGACGCCGTCGCCACGCAGCAGTGTGATGCGCGGGCAGATGAACCAGTAATCGTGCAGGGTCAGGACGGCTGGCACGCCTGCATCAACCGCAGCCCGCAGCGGTGCAACTCCTATCAGATAGCCCGCCTGAAAATGGACGAGATCGGGGCGCGTATGTTCGAGATACTGCGCAAACCATTCTCCGATCAAGGGATTATCATATTCCCAGTATTGCGCTCCCGCCTCCCCGTTGAATCGCAACCGCTGAACCGGAATGCCGTCGTAGATATCGGCAGTAACATCGAGCCTTCCTGACGCCGGATGATCGACCGCCTCCACCGCAACCACTTCCACCTCGTGTCCGTGGTTTCGCAACCAGCGCGCCAGGCGATAGGTGTACAACTCGGCGCCGGCGGTGTAGCGCGGCAGAAAATGGTGAACTGGCAAAACGATCTTCACCGCGTCCCCCGTCGTTTTATGAACGCCCCTCAGCCGCTGCGCGCCGCGCCGCCAGCATGCTACGCACAAATGCCGCTTCATCCGGACCGACGACCCGCATTGCCAGCAGCAACCCGCCGTAGAGCGCCCCGCCGACAGCGATGGTTGCCAGCACGGGTAGATGGCGCGTCAGATAGACGAGCGCTGCCATGGCAACCACTGCCAGCGCTGAGCGCAGAAGTGCGCTCCACTGCATCCGCCCCAGCAGATCGCGCGTCAACCAGATATACTGTAGCACCAGCACCGCCTCGGTTGCAACTGTGACAGTCGCCGCAGCCACAACGCCGAACATCGGAATGAACAGGAGGTTGGCAACCACATTGAGGCTGCTGCTGACGATGATCGAGCGCGCGACCAGCGCCTCGCGCCCGGCAATGACGACCACATAACCGAGGAATTCGGAGAGGAACATCAACGGCAGCACCCAGATCAGGATGGCGAAGAGCGGAGCGGACGGTGCGTAAGCCGCGCCAAACAGGAGTTCCACCAGCGGACCAGCAACGATGAAACCACCGACCGCAATCGGCAGCGCCACCACCATCAGGTAGCGCAGCACCCGTTCGTACACCAGCGGCAACGTCTCCGGCGCCGTTACTGACTGCCGCGAGAGCGAGGGGTAGAGAGCGGTGTTGAGAACATTCGACAGCGTCACCAGCGAGAAGATCAGATTGTACGCAGCGTTGTAATAGCCGGTCGTCGTGTCGCCCTCGTAAATGTTGAGCAGCACCGTATCGAAGCGGTATGAAATCCCCAGGGTCAGACCGATGACGCCGAACGGAAACGCAGCGCGCAACAGCGGCAGCCAGCGTCGCCAGGTCACGCGACCGGGACGCACCCCCAATCGCCAGACTGCGCGAACGACCAGCGCGGTCATGAGTGTCACCCCGATCATCGTTGCGATGATCAGACCGTAGTAGCCGAACCCCAGCCAGAGCGCCAGCCCGCCGATCAGCACAAACGCGAGTTGATTGACAACCTGCATGCCCGACACCAGATCGAGGCGCTCATACCCGGAAAGCACCGCTTCGCTGCTGCCATGGACAGCGTAGATCAGCACGGTCAATGAGTTAATCGCAATCGCCCCGATCATCAGGAGCGGTCGTCCGGTCAGGATTGCCGCGCTGACCACCAGAATCCCCGCAATGACCGACAGGATCAGGCGCATGGTCAGCACATCGGCATACAGCGCCTGAATGCGCTCTTTACCGTCGGGCCGGTCGCGCAGGCGCGCCACCTCGCGCACCGTGTACGGGCTTAACCCAAGATCGGCGATGAACAGGAAGACGCTGCCAAAACCGAGCACGGCGGCATACTGTCCAAAATCGGTCGCGCCCAGGTTGCGGATGATCAGCACCGAGAACGCGAACGAGAGGAGTTTCATGCTGATATGCGCCGCCATACCGACGATCGAGTTGCGGAGCACAGTGGTTGCGAGTTGGTTCATAGCAATGTGTGTTGCCGGTAAGAATTCGGTTATTTCGTCAATCGCTCGTGCAGCGAAGGCGCCGTTTCTGCGGATCGATTGCCAGATTCCGACTGCTGAGAGCGCGCCATCTGTTCAACCAGCGTCACGACCCGATCCAGCCACTGATCGAGCGAATGGCGACTTGCAATCCATTCGCGTGCATTGCGTCCCATACGCACCACACGCTGTGGATCGTTCCACAGCATGGCAATTGCTTCTGCCATGCCCCGGTCATCACCCGGTTCGACCAGTATGCCGGTCTCGCCGTCGATGAGATATTCGCTCAGACCCGGTCGGCGCGTGGCAATGACCGGCTTGCCCATCGCCTGGGCTGCCTGAACGGACGTACAGCCTGCGCTCCACTGCGTCGATGCTTTAATTGGCACGATGATAAACCGACTCTCCTCATAGCATCGTCGCAGAACGCTGGGAGGCACGAAAGGCTGGAGCCTCACGTTCGGCGGTAGCGTTTTATCCTCATGATCGCTGTGCCGCTGCACCCATGTGCTGCCCACCCGCAGGTGACAGGGAATGTGCGGCAGGCGCCGCATGGCGCGAATGAGCGTTGGATAGTCGCGGTGTGACAGACCCAGACTCTGGATGAACGTCTCACGACCGGTTGACGGCTGTGATGGACGGTAAAAATCGACATCGACCGGCGTGTGCAGCGCAACCACACGCTGATCGTCAAGCCCAAGCGCCACCCGCATCCCTTCCGCTTCGGCGCGGCTGATGGCAGCGATGACATTCCAGCGCCGTTGCAACTTCAACGCCCTGATCAGGCGCAACTTGTATCGGGACATCCCATGGTGAAAGATGACCATATGGCGGATGCGCCGGTCGAGCAGAAGCGCAAGCGGAATGCCAGCCCGTTCAGAAAGGCTTACCACCACGTCGTAGCCGCCACGCTTCGCCAGGCGCGCTACTGCCAGCGCCTGATGGATGTCGAAACGAGAAAGATCCTCGAACCATCGCAGCAGACCAGGGGAGCGAAGCGCATTATAGTCGTGGTACATCGTACCGAAGCGCTGCGCCAGTTCCAGATAATCCACACGCTGGTGGCGCCCGGCGCGCACCTCATCACTGAGTCCTGGCGGCGTTGTGTTGGTTGCAACTATCAGAACGCGCATTTTCAGTGTCTATGATCGATTGCTCACAAGTCCTGTCCAAAAGGCAGGATAAAAGACATACCCGGACGCAAAATAACCGCACCAGAATAATCTATCGATCGTGAGACATACATTACGTTGGTTTAGGTTCAGAAGGGATGAAGAGATTATCTGCCGACAAACACGCCCCCTGAGAGATGTTCTTCCTTTTAAGGAGTCAGATAGCCTTTTATGGAATTTTGGAAATGAAAAAATTCTTTCACGCGCCAAATTATAGTAGTAAGCGGCATTAACGGAGCTGTATGCACTCGCTCCTCCACCAGAAAGTCTTACGCAAGCCACTCGTCTCGATATAGAAGTTACATCGAACTTAGCCGCAAATCTTGCAGCAAGATCGCGATCCTCTGCTGAGTGTTTTAGCTCTTCTGTATTAAACCCTCCTAAATCTAAAAATGTTTGACGATGAAATAGACAATAACTTACGTGTATGGACTCACCAGCCATAAATTCGGCTAAAATATTCCCCTTCACATCGCTCGAGTCGAGATCGTAAATCTTGTTTCCGTTGTCATCTACGATAACTGCAGAACCAATTACCCATTTATGCCTTCCGCCGCCGGTAGCTGCGAGAAGTGCGATCAATCCGCTCTCCAGAAGATAGTCGTCGTCGTGGAGAAATTTCAAATAATCGCCTCGAGCGATAGAAGCTCCAGCATTACAAGCGAAGCATAAGCCGGAACGATTTGTGTCAACGACAGTAATTTTCGGATGATGTTCGTAACAACTTAGATCTAATCGTTTTCCCGAATCGTTGACGATAATAATCTCAACTTCATCTACCACAAGCGGTTGCTGAAGGACACTATCGATAGCGCGTGATAGTGTTGGACGACCGATGGTGGGGATAATGACCGAACAAAGCATTGTCATCCTCCTTGAGGGAAGGTGTCACCCTGCTGAACGATAGCGCTCAATCGAGCACTACAAATACCTGAGCACACTCTCCGGGTATCGCTTTCGCAGCGCGCGGTAGCGCTCGCAGAGTGGAACCAGCGCTATCATTCCCAGCGCCCATACCGCATATCCGTACACAATGCCCGGCAATTCGGGCGGATCGAACAGGAAGAAGCACTGCGCCAGAACGTGATAGATAACGATGTGCATCACGTAGAAGAACAACGAGGTCTGCCCGATAAGCGTCAATAGACGCAACGGACCGGCGTCAATCAGGGTTGGGAAGGCGATCAGCGCCGCAAAGATCAGCGCCGCGATGCCCAGTTTGAACGCCAGATAGCTCAGGCTCGGCGGCGCTTTGCTCATCACCAGAACATACTGGATCGGTTCGCCAGCCCGGTATGATCCCAGATCGCCGTAGCCGCCGATCAGCCGCAACGCCAGCCAGAGCAGCAGCAGTCCTCCGCCGATCACGATCCACGTGCGTGGTTGACGCAACATTGGCTGGCTCAGATTCCGCCCCAGCACAAATCCCAGCCACATCACCGGACCCCATCCCAGCACCGGGAACCCGACCGGCGGATGCGTCTCGTAACTGTAGGTCAGAAAGAGCGCCTGCGCCAGGCTCTGCGACGCTCCCGCTTCGAGTTGCGGACGAAGGACTTCGATAATACCCTGGTGAACGAGCAATGTTGCAATCGCAACCGCCAGAATTGCGCGGGTCGGCAAAAGGCGCAACCCGGCCAGGATGATCATCCCCAGCCCCATGGCAGTCAGCACGTGGATGTACGGCATCTTCCCCAGCCACAACCAGGCGCAGATCGTCAGATCGAGCGCCATGATCACCCCGGCGCGCGCCAGAATGAAGCGGCTCACCGCCCACGGCGATGCGCCTTTGCGCACCCGTGACTGTTCGAGCAGCGCCAGGCTGACGCCCGCCAGGCAGAAAAAGATTGGCGATGCCAGGGTAGTGAACAGTCCAGAGATCCAGTAGGGCGGGCTTTGCAGATACACACGCTGCCCGCCATACGACTCGGCCTGCATGCCGACGCCGATGAAAAATGCCGCGTGGGTCAGCGCCATGAGCGCCAGCGCCAGACCGCGCAGTGCGTCGATGGCGGTGATGCGACTGCCTGCACCAACCTGCGTTGTCACTCCGGTCTGCGTCAGAACACCTGCTGTACTGTGGAGCGCCATTCTTTCTCGCTTCCTGGATCAACACCGGTGCAGCACCGGCGAACATGCAGGGTGCCAATACCGGCAAACGATGGGGAAACACATAAGCCTGACCTCAACGTTGCCCGGATGACTGCACTCATCATCACCTGTCGCTATGAAGGAGTGATGAACCCGCAAAACACTCCGGGATGACAATTCTGCAAGTGGAGCGGCTTTTTTGAGAACCTGTTCTCGCTGAACGTCAGGATACGGATCAACGACACACCAATAAACAGGCGCGCCAGGACGTACAGCGTCCCGGCGCACTGAATTGATCCTGTGTGGAAGGTTACTCCGCCTTTTACACACGCCAATCGTGCAGGCGGCGCCCTTCGTGCAATGTTTGTGCGAAGCGCTACGCGCCGCTGCCCGTCAGGCTGCCGCTCATCCAGCGGATGTGGTTGGCGCCCACTGCTTTGCACTGCGGGCGACTGAATCAATTATTCAACCTGGCAAGAGACCGGTTTCGTATTGATAGCACTGCTCGCACGCGACCGACAGCGTGATGCCAGAACGGTCGAGCCTGCGATTGGAACAGAAGTATTCCGATGAGACAGAAAAGAGTAGATAGCGCAAGGAGCCGCACGTCTGCATAGAAATACTCCCGCAGGTAGTTGCCGCTGAAGATCCACCAACCCCTTCCAAATTGCCACTGTCCAAAGCGATTCAGCGTCAGGTTCTCAAATGCAATCAGGGAGTAGTTCATGCCCAGTATGACGGCAAGCAAGACGACATTCCGGGACTTCATCTGTACAAGGTAACCTGCCGTCACCCCGAATACCAGCAATGTCAGGACCAGGTGGTGCTCCCAGGTGATCGGCGAGATCAGGTGCGTGCCAAGAACCCAAAATCCAAAGATCAGGGCAAAGATAGGGTCATCTGGCTTCACCTGCTTCAGACTACAAAGTCCCAGAACCCCGAGCACTATCAGGACTGTCAGCCAGCGAACTCCCATCTCGAACTGTCCGATATGAAGCGCTTCAAACATACGGTGAATGAAGGCCGACGGGGAGGCGTTGTTGATCCACCTCACCTGATCTGGAATACTTCTCATCAGGCTGACATTGATAAATCCCTGAATCGCCTCTGGCCCGGCGATCAACGCTGAGAGTGTTGTCAGCAGAGCCATAGAAACCACGAATCCCCATACTGCTGGCCAGCGGCGCTGGAGCACAAAGAGTCCGATGAGGAGCAAGGGACTGATCTTAATCATTGTCGCAATCCCAATCATCACGCCTGCAAAAAACATCCGCCCACGGATAGCCCCATCGAGAGCAGCCGCCACAAGCAGGAGAATGAGAACGTTGACCTGCCCCATGTCGTTCGAGAGGTAGAAAGGGTACATATTGCAGGCCAGGACTGTCAGGATTGGCAATGACCAGCGCCCGAACATCGGCAGGCTGCGCGCAAGGAGCAGCAGGGTCCCTACGAGAAATACCTGCTGCAAGACGACCCAGACGCGGTAGGCAGTGGGGAACGGAAGCTGGCTCAGTGGGGCGAGCACAATGGCCAAAAGCGGAGGATAAAGGTAATACGAGACATAACTATATTCGACTGATGGATGTGACATTGCGAATTTCAGCGCCTCTTCACGGTCATACATATTCTTGCCAGCGACGAACAGTGCCGATGGAATGTAGTAATTCTGAAAGTCCCCACCCTGACTCAGGCTTCGCCCCATCATTTGAAGTGCAAACCCATCTACAGTGTAGCGGGTGATTGAAAACATGAGAGTCACTGCGATAAAGATGGTCAGGATGCGTTCTGTATTGATGAGTGGAGTATGCTCCTTAGTCATACCAGCCTCCCGGTGTTCGAACTTGTAGGGTGCCAATGTTCTACCAGACTACGATCTGCTCCTTCATCACTTCGTTTCCTTGAGCACTAACTGTTCTATCGTTTGACCAGCGCAACGAAACGCGGGTTGCTGGGCAAACGAATCGAATGCGGCAGGAGAGAGACCCGTGAGTGCTACCAGCCACTCCTGTTGTGGTGAAGAGTACGAATCGAGATCTTCGATAAAAACTCTGCCGCCCGACCGGTGTCGTTCAAGGATGAGCGCCTCGACTGTACGGAGCAGCGCGTCGGCGCCTTCTGCACGTGCTGAGAGATCGATCAAACTGATCGTATCGCGCCCATAGAAATAGCTTATATATGCCGCCCAGGACCAGTCTGTCTCCAGAAAGAGATCGGCAGAGTGCATTTTGTCAGACACGCATGCTGCCTTCTGAATATTGGGATTTGGTATGACTGCCCTGGGCCAGACCGTTGTCTGGAAGTTGCCAGATCCAATAAGTATGACACACATGCCAAGCGCTGCATATGTTGATTTTCCCTGGCGTGCGCCAGATCCCCAGATCACAGCAACAACCGAGACAAGGAAGAGGTTTGGTATGACGAACCACTTAGGCTCGAATGGATCCCACCAGATGATGAATGGGAGAAATGCCAGATAACTCAGAAGCAGCCACAGAGCGCTCCTGTATCTCGCAATTGAGTCCTTATCCCGGTGCAAGACACGCCAGAGAGAGAGCACGGTCAGACCCAGCAGACCCAGCAAACTCAGCAGTGCAGGCAATTTCTCCAACCGAAACGAACCTCGCAGGAGATCGCGCAGCCCTAATCCGCTCCAGAGTGGGACGATGCTGGCTATCGCGCTCAAACCGGCTGGCGCCAGCCTGTCCAAAGACCATTTACCCCAGATCGGTAAGCGCGCCCCACCGTAACTTGTTAACCATTGGGATATATCTGAGAGGTTGCTATATCCATGAACCAGAATTGCAACAGCAAGATAGGTGAGACTAAGCGAGAGTATGCAGGTGATGATGAAGCAACAGGCTGCCACGAGGCGTATACGGAATGGTCGATCAACGTTCAGTATCAACTGCCCAAGCGCGAATCCCGGTAGAAGGAACACGCTGGCCTGCCAGGTCAACACAGCAAGGGTACATAGCAGCCCGGCAGCTATTACGCCAAAAAGATGTGTCGAATACACCATCACCGCCAACGCCCCGGCTGCAAAAGCTAACGACAGCGTGATGTACTGGACATCTGTACTGAAGACCCACTGTGACCAGGACACAGCCAGAAGAACTGACGCAAGCAGCGTAACGACAGCGTTACCCGATAGACGACGGAAAGCGAGGGCAGAAAAACCGACTGCCACTGAACCAGCCAGAGCGGTAATGATCTTCAAAATCGGCACTGAGGCGCCCGTGTAGCCAAATGACTGAACTGCAACGAATGCTGCCCGCCCTATAACGCCATACAACATATGATTGGGACGATAGATGTCGGGTCCGCCGCGCTCAACTGCAACAGCTTCAGCCAGACCGTTGAGATCGTACTGGATCGAACCAAATGGAACGTAGAGTAGAATACCGATACCGAAGCCAACTATGAACCAAAGCCAGGCTTGGAGGGATGGTACCTGCACCGCATGTGGCCGGGCAGCATAGAACTGCCGCAATTGGCGAAATATGATGCTCATGTCAGGCTACCTTACTCATGCCTTGGTTTCTATAGAACGAGATGTAGGGGCAACGCGGTAAACGCCAAGCCAGTCGTTGCGCCGTACTTGAAGCACATCTCGCAGGTTGCGCCATGAATCGCGCACTGGGTCCACCTTGGTTTCGGTACCGTATCGCCATGTCACCGGTACTTCGGCAATACGATAGCCACATTGGCGGGCGAGAAAGAGCAGTTCGACATCGTACGCGGTGACGGCGGCACCCTGAACCACCGGGGCGTCGTCGCCATAAATGCGCACACGTTGAAACAGATCGTGTGCTGCACTGCGGGAGAGCGCCTTGAAACCGCACTGCGTGTCGTTGATGCCGGGAATGGCGATCAGACGAACCAGAAGGTTGAAGACCCGGCCCATGATGTGCCGATGCAACGGCTCGCCAAGACGACGCGCGCCAAGTCCTTCACGGGAGCCAATCACCACATCATAGCCTGCTGCAAAGAACGGAAAGAGCTTCTCCCACTCTTCGATCGGCGTCGCCAGATCAGCATCGCACAGCAGAATATACGCGCCACGCGCATCGAGCGCCCCTGCGCGCACGGCAAACCCTTTGCCGCGATGATCGCGTTTGAGGACGCGCACACCGGGGTGGCGCTCGGCGAGAACTGCAGTCTCATCTGTGCTCCCATCATCAACGACCAGGATTTCGGATTCGAATGATTGTTGCGCCAGATATGCGCCAACACGTTCGAGAGTCGCCGGCAGGCGCCGTGCTTCGTTGTAGGCGGGGATGACGACAGACAGGAATACCGCAGCAGACATAACTCTTCCCCTCTGACACATTGACAGTCGGAACGGTCTGCGTGTCCATGCATGTGGACTGATGACGATGCAACTATACATGGAAGTGATGACTCGCCGATGAAAGAGCCATATCGAAAGAAAAACAATTCTGACACGTCCTCTTTCCCTCGATGCCCCTGGAGTGCCAACGAACAGCGACCAGATAAATGGAGAGCGAGGCGCAAGAACTTGTAGTTCCTGCGGCCTCGCCAGAGACTATTGAGGACTGAGGTGTCGGCGCCTACGCGCCGCTGCCCGTCAGGCTGCCGCTCATCCAGCGGATGTGGTTCGTGCCGATCTTCCACAGATGACCGAGCGTCTCGCGGTTGCTGGCTGCTTTGAGGAAGGTCATGATCGGACCAGGGCGCAGCGACCATTCGCGCGCAGCCCGCTTCGCCCAGTACTCCAGATCCTTCGAGCTCAGGTGCGGGTAGTTCAGCACGGTATGGTTGTACATGTCGTAGTCTTCCCAGCGATCCATCTGAATCCAGCCATTCTCGACCGCTTCGTAGTAGAAGGGCGTGCCGGGATAGGGCGTGGCGATATGGAAGAGTGCGATGTCCAGCGGCAATCGCTTCGACAACGCAATCGTCTGCTGGATGGTCTCGACCGTCTCACCGGGCAGACCGATGATGAAGTACCCCCAGTTCTTGATGCCGACCTTGCGACTGGCGTGGATCGTTTCTTCGATGCGCTTGACCGTCGTGCCCTTGCGTGCGCGCTTCAGCACTGCCTCGCTGCCGCTCTCCAACCCCCAGGCGATCATGAAGCAGCCGGCTTTCTTCATCAGCGCCAGTTCTTCTTCGTCGACGAAATCCACGCGGCTGTTGCACGACCATTGCAGTTTGATGCCGTCCTTGATGATCGCGTTGCACAGGTCGTAGACGAACTCTTTCT
>Ga0308405_1001561_pt1 | contig 11510 bp, 8 predicted proteins | sample HotsprSampleMS13_FD_203473 | JGI IMG/M metagenome (GOLD analysis project Ga0308405, IMG submission 203473) | Hot spring phototrophic mat microbial communities from Mushroom Spring, Yellowstone National Park, Wyoming, United States - 20060912_MS13 ...
TGAAACAGATCTTAGCCACTATACGCAACACGCAGGAAATTCTGACCGTCAACCGATTCCATGGCACACAGCCTTGTCGTTCCCTCATGGTGCTCTCAGCCAACCTGTGCCATCCCTGGCCACACCTACAGCGGGGTAAGGAACGGTTGCAACAATTTATCCGCCTCGTTCAAGATCATCAGGCAGACTTATTGCTCCTTCAGGAGGTGTGGCAAACCCGGCGTCATCGAGTACACGAGCTGTTGGCTGAAGAGCTTGGGATGAATGTCGTGTATGTGCGCACCAACGGTGACCGGTTTCAGATTGGTTTTGAGGAAGGTTTGGCGATCCTAAGTCATTTTGCGTTGATTCCTCAAGGGATCAAAGTCTTTCGCTCCAGCCTGCATCCTATTGCTCGCCGCCAGGCATTAGCAGCGTTGGTCAAGACACCTTGTGGCGATTTGCTGGCTGTTTCCACCCACCTGAGCATCAACCCCTGGCGCAACCGCCGCCAAGTGCAGGAGTTAATTACCTGGATAGAGAATCAAAGCAGCCAGGCGATCATCGGGGGAGATTTCAACGCGCCTGAAACAACTTCTCGAATTGCGCTGCTTAAGGAACGTTGGATGGATACCCTGCGCCACATCCATCCCAGCCATGCAGATGCAACCACCCATCAGATGGTTTTGCCGGTGATTGGGGAACTGCGCCACCGCCTGGATTACCTTTTTCTCTATCAGAAAGAGAAGGTGTGGCAAATCCTCAACGCTGGCAAGGAGGCGCGTTATCCTTTTTCTGATCACGCCGCCGTCTGGACTCAATTGGGACTGCCCGGGTTCTCGCCTGCTTCGTCAGATTGAGTTTCTTCCTGGCGCCATGTTAAGTTGTGCTTAGAGAGGCTGTTGTCAGCAGGGTATTTTTTGACCCGTCAACCGAGCGCTCGCTCTCGCTCAGGCAGGCAACAGCAGCAAACCATTTGCTAGATTCCGTAAGGCATGATGGCGTGTGCAAGCCTGGCTTCTGCTTTCAGTTGTTTCCTTACCATGCTTGACTGTTGAGTGAGTTCGGGGTATAGTGAGTAGTGAATTCTGCATTGCGCCTCAGGATACAACGAAACGCTTGTCCCGGTTGCGTAAACTTCCGTTGGGAGGAGAGTGGTGTCTGCCTATCGGCTAACTTATTCTGAATGCCTGGTTTTAGCCGTTCTGTTACAGCTTCCTGTTCAGCCGCGTTCGGTATTAGGCGACTGGTTCAGGATTCAGGAATTCCCTGAACTCACCGAAGATCTGTTGGCAAATAGTCTGGCCGCTCTGAAGGATAAGGGCTACTACTTTCCTAACCAGAAAAGCCAGCCGATTGCGCCGGCGCTTATCCGCTCGCTGATGCTTTTGTCGCTCAATCCGGGCGATATTACCATCTTTCTGCGCCGACATGGGCGCTCTGCGCTTACCCGCTTTGCCCAGATGAAAAGGAGCGTGGCGCAGTATAGCATTGGTGGGGAACACCTGTATATTTATCCCATTATCAGGCAATCTTCGCTGGCGGAAATAATCCTTCCAGAGTGGTTCCTTGTCTGTCAAAATGAGGGCTTGCAGGCTGAAATGTCGCCGGGCGCGTTCCATCTCTTCAGCCAGACCTGCGCGCTGATTGACCTGGCGGCTGCCGAAACGGATTTTCAAACCAGTTGGATTAAAAAGAGCAAACTATTCGAACCATCAACCTTTGCAAACGATTGGCTGGATGTTTTCTATTCGCCAGAGCAGGGCGATGCGCCAAAACGTCTCGAACAGGAACTTCGCTGGTTGATTTCAGAGAGATTTCTGGCAGAGGGAGGCGATTTAAGCGGCGCAATCGAGATAGGCGAGCGAGGAAAAGCGCTATCCGCCACCCTTTCCGACCCGGACATGGCGATACTCACGGTTTCTTTGCAACTCTGGCAAGACGATTTCCCTGAAACGGGCGTGTTTCTCTTTGGCGGCGGGCGGTTGTTTTTGCTGGATATCTGGAAGAAGCCTGGTTCGTTTCTGATTCGCCAAGTAGGCGACCGACAGGAGGGAAGCGCCTGGGTGAAAGATTTGCTGGAGGCAGGAAGCACGGCGCGGCGCGCAGACTATGTCATTCCAACTGTAGCGTAAGGTTTGTTAATCTGTAGCTAAAATGACGACTCACAGCGAATGTATTTTTATGCCTGCCCTCACTTTTGCTCACCTCTCCCACCCATCCTTGTGGTTGTAAGAACCATTTAGACTGGCAGAAAGGTAGATACTTCAAATGACATCTAGAACATCCCAAACGACCGGGAAACGGCTTTTGGTTTTGTTTGTCATACCATTGATCTCTTGTGGGTGTTCCTCGATGGTTGGCATCTTGATTGGACAATTAGGAAATTTTTTCCTGAGTTTTTTCGGGGAAAACGCCAGCTTGTACGCCATTCCAATTGTCTGTGGACTGTTTGTATTCTCGTTTGGTCTGTCTTTATTGTTCAGCGCTTTGCTGAAGAAATGGTTGCTGCGTCCGCAGAAAGCAGCCAGATGAGGTGCAGGATTGCGGTGGAGATGTCTATTTGGCGATAAGGAAGAGGACATGGGATGGCTTATTGACAGTTCTGCAGGCAGACAGACCAACCGGTGCTCTGTTTTGACGGCAGTATTTGGCGTTGTCAGCAAGGAACGGAGAATGCCGCGGACGAATTTTGCGGGAAATTGGCTCCGCTGTTTCATTCCGGAGATCGCTTTGCGTTCAAGTTTGTGGAAGGTAAGCTAGCTGGCTACCGTTGGAAGGAAGAGGATCTTAGTAAACTAAAGGAAAGCACAGATGAATAGATACAGGAGATTCTTTTATTGTGGATTGGCTGCACTGGCGATTTTGGGGACGGTTTACCTTGCTTCCAGCATAGCTCAACCGGTTTCGGCGCAATCCTTTCCAACCGAGGAGCAGTGTCTGCAAATCTTCCGAGAGGTCTTAATTAGATCGGGGATACCCTGGGAGTATGAAGGGAAGGTGGAGTATTATACGGGTTACTTTAACGAAGAAGAGATATGTCATGTGCTTTTCAGCGATGAAAGCGCAACGCATATTACGGTTTTCATGATTCTGAATAACCCAGGGAATGAATGGCCCGAGCCGCTTGGTAGGGGGAAGGTTTTCTCGGTTAACGGCTATCCTGCTATCGTATCAGAGGGGTTAATTTATCCAGGCCTGCCTTATATGTATTCAGTCCGCTGGTTAGATACTGATCGACAACTGCTGTTTGAAGCTGCTACCAACCTTCAATTCATCGATCAAAAACGTTCAATTTTTATCCTTCCCGCAACCCTTCTCGCTGTGTTCAATGAATTCGATGCCTCCTCACTGCCAGGACCGCCTCCATCTGAAGATGAATCGCTTGTGCCGCCCGAGGCGGAAAGTGAGCCGGTCAATCCAGAGGAGACTCTTCCGCTGCCGCCAGATACGAGCGACAGCGATGCGGAAAGCAGCTCTGATTCCTTTGCACTGCCTCCAGAAGTTATCGCCGGGAGTCTGGCTGCACCGATCGCCGGAGCGCTCGCCGGGGCAACTGCTTCGCTGATTGCTTCGTTGCTGACCGCAGGCGGTTCGACCGCCGCCGGAGCAGCGCAATCCGCAGCTTCAGCGGCGACAATTATCCGGATTGGTAATGAGTTGTACTGGTCGGAGCGTCCGTGGGATGAAGCCGGTCCTGGCTACGTTACCAAAGAAGAATACGAACATACGCAGCGCATGCTGGCACAGGGCTACCGCTGGGATCAACGGCATGGCTGGGTTGAACCCGGTCAGGTCGAGCAATACGAGGGGTGGCAGCAAGCAAACCGAGCCGCGGTTGCTCAGGAAGAGGAACAGTTTCGCGCAAGGTTGAAGCAAAATCAGCCGCCTGACAAGCCGCAAGAAGCGCTTCAGGAAGAAACGCAAACGGCGGATCGGGCGGATAAGATTTCAAAACAGGTGTTTGAGCAATTGTGGGAGCTCAGCACCAACCTGACGGGGACGAGTTCGACTGTCGTTGGCTCGTTGAGCGATTTGTTTGATTTCAAAGACGATGCCCAAACCATCGAAAAAATGCGGGAGGCATTTCGCGCCTGGGCTGAAAACCCAAATCAAGCAACGGCGAAAAATTATCTGGCAAGCATAAAACAGGCTGCCAGGTTGGAACTGCCAAAATGGAAAGAAATTGTTGGGTTGCAGGAAGCTGCGCAGGTTGAGAAAGTTGGGGAACTGAATCGCCTGTTGAAACAGAGCAACGATCTATTGGGGAATATTTCGCTTGGTGTAGATTTGGTCGATGGGGGCTTCAAAGGGTTGAGAATAGCCAACGAGCAAGGGTATAGCGGTACAGACAAAGTTCTGGCTGTTGGTGCGGAAATCTCCAAGAAAGTCCTGAACTATGCGCTGACCAAAAACCCGCTGGTTAATCTGGTTAATGCTGGGGTGGGGAGTATGACCAGAATAACCACCGGTGAACAAATTGACCTCAGTTGGGCGATTGATCAGGGCGCACAAAGCTGGGATAAGATTACGCAGGAATATGCGGAATATACTGGTGGCGATTGGATTGCTGGAGCGAACGAGGATTTTGGTCAGGCGCTTGCCAACGACCCGCAAATTCGGCAAAAAGACCAGTACCTGCATGCCGTGCGGAGGATCAAACAACAGGTAGAACAGGGCAACCTGACGCGCCAGGATGCAGCGAACCGTATCCGCCAGTTGCGCGAAACGCTGTAGGGAAAAGAAGAATGTCGTAATTACCTACCAAAGGCTCTATTTGGCAGGGCAGACCGTCCACGAATATTTCGCGAATGCACGAATAGCGCTTCCATTCGTTTATTCGTGGTCAATTCGTGGACGGTTTTCTCAGCGAATTATCAACACGACTTGTGATGGTAGGTTGTTACATGATGTCTTCATAAATGCAGTAAGTAGCGCAAGTTGCGCATAGTCTATCATTTCAATTAGTATAAGCGCGGTAAAAGAAGAGTTGAGGATGGTGAAATGCAAACCTTATTTGAAAGCTTTACTTAGCCTTTGCCTGGCGGAAATTGAACACTGTAAGCTATCTGCTATTTATATAGAAGAAGGGGTAATTTGCGTTGTGTGGCAGTGATTGTGACTTTTGAACAAGTGCATGCGCCGTTCGTATAAGATTGCGGTGTATTATCCTTTGCCTGTATGCCTTGCCACTGTTGCTTTGGTAACATTTTCTTTTGGTAATTACCCACACCGGTGGCGCTACTTGGCAGGGCAGACCCGTCCACGAATATATTACGAATAGCGCTGTCATTCGTTTATTCGTGACCCATTCGTGGACGGTCCTCTCAGCGAATTGTCAGCACTACTTTGATGGTATGTTGTTATTAAAAGCAAGGTAGACCTTTGCGAAATTTTCATTTGATAGAAATCGTTAGCTTGACTTTTAAGTAATGTTCGGGGTATAGTATGAACAACACAATGCTTGTTAACAGCACATCGCAAGAATGATTAAAACTTTTTGGCGGATGCAGGGTGTAAGCGGTGATGAATCAAGGCAAAGTTATGGAATGTTTATGAGTTGCATCCCGACTACATTAATGACGTTAAGTGTTACTTTGGGCTTTAACAAAATAAGAAGAAGTTGAAGGTGAAACGGTCTCGCCGCAGGTATAATGGAACAGGTGATGGTCTGGACTGCGCCGTATTGCGATTGTACGAAGCGAAGCCCCCTACCAGAACTTCTGGAGGTCAAAAATGTACCGCGCCCACTTTTATCCCATGCATCTGGCTGTTCTGAGCGTCGGGACGAACTTTATGCCGATTGCCTGGTGGACTCCGGTTTCCAAAGAGCCCTTTCGCTTTCTCTTAGCCATAGACCGCAAAAACCATACGCTTAACCTCTTGAGGAAGGTTGGAGAAGCGGCTTTATCTTTCCTCCCGTGGGATGAGCGAGCCTGGGTAGTGCGGGCAGGTTACCTTTCGGGGCGCAGGACGGATAAGGCGCAGCGGCTGGATGTGACCTTGCGGCCTGCAAAGTGTCTGAACCACACCCAGGTGCCGCAAAAGGCTCTGGCAATTTACGAGATGCGGGTTTCCGAGTTGCCCACGGACGGCGATCACGCTCTCTTCCTTGGAGACGTGCTGCACACGGATGGCTCGCGAGCGGCGAAAGAAAATCCGATTCTCTTTATGGGCTTTCGCGATTTTGCGACTTTGGGGGAACGCTGGCGGTTCAGGCCGTAGTGGCTTAGCTCAATGCTGTCGGGTCCTATGAAGATGCGTGATATACTCTGCTTGACCACCAATTTCTAAAAGGAGGTTTATGCTCATGAACATTCTCTTGTGGGTTCTGCAAGTCCTGCTCGGAATCTACTTCTTCGTCACCGGTATCGTCCATTTCATCGTTCCGCCCGGCTTACCCGCCCCGATGGCTTGGATGTATGAACTGTCCCCTGGCTTGCACTATTTCAGCGGCATGGCTGAAATCCTGGCGGGGCTGGGTCTCATCCTGCCGGGTATCACCCGCATCCAGACCCGCCTGACGCCATTGGCAGCGCTTGGGCTGGTATTCGTTATGGTTGGCGCAGCCATCTGGCACGTCATGCGCGGCGAGTTTGAGAATATCGTCATGAACATCATCTTAATGGGATTAGCGGCATTCGTGGCGTATGGGCGCTGGAAGCTCAGCCCCCTCAAGGACAAAGGCTCGTCATAGCCGATTCGCTCGAAAGCCCGCAATATCCCGCTGCTCATCGTACGCTGCTTTCCAACCCGGCGTGCAGCCGTGGCATGGCGCGCTTGCTTTGCCCAGATTGGCGAGTCCTCGCTGCTAAAATAGCCCAGGGCAAGCCATTGTTGGCATGCCTTCAATGGTGATCAATATTCTACGCCGATTGCGTTCGTATACATTTATCAATTGATTTCAAATAGAAGGGCTTTCAACCCGTTTAATTACCAAAGAACAGAATCGACTCAGGTGGAATAGAGAGGGAGAGGATATCGCCCTCTTTGGGCATTACCAGCCAGCAAGGGATGGAAAACGAGAAACGCTCTGCATCACATTGCAGCTCCAGCAGGCAATGATCGCCGCGAAAAACCTTTTGGATCACCTGACCCGTAAGCTGTAATCCCTCTTTCCCGTTCACCTTTGCCCCCACCGGGCGAATCAGGGCAATCCCTTTGCCTTTGCTCTGGCTCGGATAGGGGATTTTTCCCCAGGGCATGCGCAACCAGCTTTGTCCATTTTCTGAGATGATCTCTGCTTCGACCAGGTTTTTCATCCCCAGGAATTGAGCAACAAAAGGCGACGCAGGTTGCTGATAGATTTCATAGGGCGAGCCGATTTGCTCTATTTTTCCTTCTTTCATCAAGATAATTCGGTCAGCTACCGAAAAGGCTTCTTCCTGGTCATGGGTAACATAAATGGCTGTTTGGTTCATCTGGCGCAGGATCTGTCTCAATTCCAATGCCAGACGATCTTTCAAGGTGCGATCCAAGGAAGCCAGAGGTTCATCGAGCATCAAAAGCTCTGGCTGAGGCGCAAGGGCGCGCGCCAGGGCTACCCGTTGCATTTCTCCGCCAGATAAACTGGCGACATCGCGGCCTTCAAAGCCCTGTAAATTAACCAGTTCTAATACTTCGGTGACTCGCTGCTGAATTTGAGGCAAGGCAAGCCTGCGCATTCGCAGGCCGAAGGCAATATTTTCGAAAACGTTGAGGTGAGGAAACAGCGCCAGATCTTGAAACATCAATCCAAAATTGCGCTGATGAGGCGGAATCCCTCTCAGGGAGCGTCCTTTCCAGGAAATTTCACCCTGATCGGGGTCGATTAACCCGGCAATCAGGGATAAGGTAGTGGATTTTCCACAACCGCTTGGGCCTAACAAGGCAACAATTTCCCCTAAAGCAACTTCAAAGGAAATCTCTTCTAAAATCTGCTTATTTTCGATCGATTTGCTGATGTTCACCAAGGCTAAAGCATCCATAGGGCATTTCTTCCTCTAGAACTCTCCTACTTCCCCACTGCGAAACCTTTCGATTAAAATCATTCCGGCCGCCGTAATGGTCATCAAGAGAACACTCAGAGCCATGGCTTGTCCGTAATTCAATTCTCCAGGTTGACCGAGAAAGCGGTAAATGGCGATCGGTAAGGTTGGGTATTCCGGGCGGGTTAACAGGGCCGTTGCACCAAACTCGCCCATCGAAATGCCAAAGGCGAAAACGCCGGCCACCAAAACCGCCCGCCCGATGATGGGGAGATCCACCCGACGCGCAATCTGCCAGGGGGTTGCTCCTAAGACCGCTGCAGCCTGATGGTAGCGCGGCCGAATGCTGCGCAGGGCAGGCAACAGGCTGCGTACGATAAAGGGAAAAGCCACCAACGTATGGGCTAAGGGAATCAACAAAGGCGAGGAGCGCAAATCTAAAGGAGGTTTCCCAAAGGCGAGCAGAAATCCCAAACCCAATGTCACCGATGATGTCCCTAAGGGGAGCAGGATGAGCGGCTCTAACCAGCGCCGCAGGCGTTCCAGTACGACCGATTCCTGTTGACGGGATAAGAACCAGGCCGCCGCAAGACCGATACCCAATCCAAGGAGGATGGTCATCAATCCATAAGTGACTGAAATGGCAATTGCCCGGATCGGGGGGATGTAAAACAACGATGCCCGCCGATTGATGAAGATCTCCTGGTAGGCAGCGAAACTCAGGGTCGGCGTCGTCAAACCCCGCTCACCTCTCTCCCAGCCGGCATAGACAACAGAGCGGCCAACCAGAGCCAGCAAAGGCAGAACTTGAAAAGCGATCAAAAATGAGATGACCAGAAAGGCAAAAATTTTATGCGAAGGTTTTGAGAGACGGGTCAAGACGCGTTTTTGCCCCGCCAGAGGAAGTGGTCGGGTTAATTTTTCGGAAAGCCGGTTGTAGATTATTGTCAGCCCTAGCGTGCAACCTAACTGGATTAAGGATAAGAGCACTGCGGTTGGGAAGTTAAATAGGGCGGTCATTTGATAATAAATTTCCACCTCGAGGGTTGCATAGCGAGGCCCACCTAAGATGAGAATCACTCCAAATGAGGTAAAGTCGAAGATAAACACCAACAGGGAAGCCGAGAAAATAGCCGGCAAAAGCAGCGGTAAGGTAACTTTCCAAAAAGCCTGCCAGGTGGTAGCGCCTAAACAGCGGGCGGCCTGGGTCAGGCGCGGGTCTAAGCGCGACCACACATCCCCCACCAGGCGAAGCACAATGGTCAGGTTATAGAAGACATGCGCAATCAGGATAGCGGTTAAACTGTTGGTCAGGGTAAACGGCGCTTCGCGAAACCCCAACAGGTTGATGGCAGCCAAATTTGCCCAGCCGCGCGGCCCAAACAAGGCATTGAAAGCGGCGGCAACTACCAGGGTCGGTAGCACAAACGGGATCGTGCTGAGCGAGCGCAACAGCATTTTGCCGCGAAACTCATAGCGGGCAAAGAGGTACGCAGCCGGCAAGCCGAGCAAAACGGTTAGCAGGGTTGATAAGGCAGCCTGGTAAACCGTGAAGCTAAACACCCGCCAGAAGTAAGCCAGATTCAAGGTTTGTAACGATCCTGCCCCCGCTCCAATAAACCTTTGCACCGCGAAAAGGACAATGCTACCTAAGGGATAAAAATAAAACAGAGCGAGAAAAAGAACGGGCAGCGCCCATGCCAGAGCGCTACCCCACCTGGTATTTCGCAAAATGCGTTTCATCGCAAAACGGCCTCGCTCCAGGCTTGAATCCAGGCTTCGCGGTTCTGTTCAATTGCTTGAGGATCAACCTGAGCAGTCTCGGAAGGGATGACCACAAAACGCGTGAATTCATCTGGCAGTTGGGCATTGGGGTTTACCGGAAAGACGAACATTTGCAAAGGCATATCTTCTTGAAAGGTTTTGCTCAGCATAAAATCGACCCATTTTTCTGCCATGGTGCGGTTTTTCGTGCCCTTCAAGATGCCCACAAATTCTATCTGGCGGAAGCAGGAGCGGTCTTCCGTCACCACACCGGTCGGAGGTTGGTCGACCGGTGTTTCGGCAAAGATCACTTCGGCCGGTGGGCTTGAGCTATAGGAAACCACAATCGGGCGTGTGCCGCCGTGCACGCTGAATTCGCTGTAATAGGCGGTTTCCCAGTCATTGACTACTTTAACATCGTTTTCAACCAGCTTTTTCCAGTAGTCCAGATAGCCCTCCGTGCCATAGACGCCGATGGTTGTTAGTAAAAAGGCTAAACCCGGTGACGAAAGCGCTGGGTTTTGCACCACCAGCAAACCTTTGTATTCGGGCTTGATTAAGTCGGCTAAATTTTTCGGCGGTTGGATGCCTTTCTCGGCGAAATAATTGCGGTCATAATTGAGACAGACATCGCCATAATCCACCGGCAGCATTCGATTCTGGGTATCCAATTGGTAGATGATCGGGATCTCTTTGAGCAGTGGCGAAGCGTAGGGCTCAAAGAGATCTTCGGCTAAGGCGCGGCTGAGGAAGGTGTTATCAACGCCATAAAAGACATCGGCTAGCGGATTCCCTTTCGCCAGAATGGCTTTGTTCAATGCACTACCCACGTCGCCAGCTTTTAAAAACTGCACTTTTACCTGATGCTCTCTCTCGAAAGCTGCAATTACGGTCTCTGTTGCCGCGAACGAGTCGTGGGTCATCACCGTCAGAAACGGATTGGGAGTGGGTGTCGGCGCAGGGGTAGGTGAGGTACAGGCTGCAACCATCAGGCTAAACACCAGCAAGATCGCACTCCCCTTCCACAAAGAGAAGAATGTTTTATGGGTCATGGCATACCTCCTATTGTTCAGGTTCAGATGTGTGAATGACAACTGCCAACAGCGAACCTTCGCTGATTTCTAGCGGCACAGTTTCGGCTAAAAAGACATTGCTTAAACCTCGAGTTGCCCCAAAGTGGAGCTCTTCTCTCTCTAAGGGGTATTCCACCCCATGTAAAACCACTCCTTGCACATTGCCCCCGACAGGGATCAACGAGAGGGTGTCCCCGATGCTTCCCCGCAAGGCGAGGCTGCGGGCAGGAGGAGCATTAATGGCAAAGATCTCGTGTTGTCCATCGACCAACACAATCGGAACATGACGAAAGCGGCGATAAGCTGGCAAGAGCAAATTGGCAAGAGTCTGATCCCAACGTGCCCCCAGACCTCCTAAAATGACGATCTCATCCACAGTTTGCTCACAAGCAACTTGCAAAGCCAGCTCCAGGTCGGTTTCGTCTTTTCGGGCAGCATAGCGCAGAACCTGTACCCCCTGTGCCTGCATCTGCTGCACTTCCTGCTCGGTGAGCGAGTCGAAATCCCCAACTAAGATTTCAGGCAACAGGTTGAGCTGCTGACAAAGTCGCAAGCCGCCATCGGCTGCAATGCGCAAATCCGCCGCGGCAAGCCACTCGGCTGTCCAGCGAGAAGGATGGAATACACCGTTGGCAAAGATAACTGCACGCAAAGAGAAACCCTCCTCATGCCGGAGGAGGGTGGATTACGATGATGGCAGCGATCCCTCCGCCGGCATTACCCGGAT
>Ga0308405_1001564_pt1 | contig 11495 bp, 16 predicted proteins | sample HotsprSampleMS13_FD_203473 | JGI IMG/M metagenome (GOLD analysis project Ga0308405, IMG submission 203473) | Hot spring phototrophic mat microbial communities from Mushroom Spring, Yellowstone National Park, Wyoming, United States - 20060912_MS13 ...
CGTGGCCGCCCTGGAAGACCCCCGAAGCCTCGGGGAGCCCTTGCGAGGGCCGGAGCTGGGCAGGTTTTGGAAGTACCGGGTGGGGGACTATCGCCTGATCTGCCACATCCGGGATCGGGAGGCCACCATCTTGGTGGTCCGGGTGGGCCATCGGCGGGACGTTTACCGCTGAGCCGGCTTCCTTCGTGTCCGGCCCCCCTTCTCGGGCGGGGGCCACGGGCCGGCACGGGGGCCTTGCCCCCAGGGTGAGCGCACCCCCGCTCACCGCTCAGCGCCCCGGTAAACGCCAGGCGCTTATCCTGAGCGCCCCCTGTAGCGATGAGCGCTCAGGGCGTGCTAGCCTCAGGCCATGGGACAACCCGAGGAACTCCTCTTCCCCGCCCTGGCCGCGGAGGCCCTGGGGGTCAGCCCGGCCACGCTGCGGCGCTACGCCCAGGCCTGGGAGAAGGCCTTCGGCCCCCTCCCCCGGGCCCCGGGAGGGGGACGCCTGTGGCCACGCCCCGCCCTGGCCCGGCTGAAGGCGGCCCGGGAGCTGGCCCAGAGGGACGGCGTGCCCCTGGAGGAGGCCCTCCTCCGGGTGGAGGGGGAGGCCCCCCTGGTGGCCACCGCGCACCCCGAGGAGGAGGCCCTGGCCCTCCTCCGGGAGGTGGTGGCCAGGATGGAGGCCTTGGAGGGAGAAGTGCGGGCCCTCAAGGAGGAGAACGCCCGCCTGAGGGAGGCCCTTAGGGCCCTGGAGCCCCCGAAGAGGCGGCCCTGGTGGAGGTTTTGGGGGTAAAATCCCTCCCATGAAAATGGCACGCCCCCCGGGGTGGGGTCTGGGACCAACCCGAGGAGCCTCAGCTTGGCGGACTGAGGCCTTCACCTTACCCCGAGGGGGCAGGTGGAGGCAAGCGTGGAGCACACAGAGGCCAAAATCCCCCTTCTCCAAGGGGAAAACCTTTCCCGGCGTGAACTAGCCCGGATTCTTTTCCAGGAGCCCTACCTCGCGGCCTTCCGGGAGCGCCTTCCCCGCTACCCCTACGCCACGGACGACCCCCGGCAGGGGATGCGGCCCCGGAGGAAGGAGAAGGCCCTGGAGCACGTTTACATCCAGGTGGGCCGCTACCCCCACGCCATCTTCCGCATCGTCCTGGACCTGGACGAGCCCACCTGGTGGGACGCGATGGACCGCATCCCGCCCAGCCTCATCGTCCCCAACCCCCGGGCCCCCTGGAAGGCCCACATCGTCTACGAGCTGGAGCCCCCTATCTGGCTTTCCTCCCCCAAGGCCCACGAGTCCCCGGGCAACCCCTTCGCCCTGGTGCGGGAGGTGGATGCCCTCCTTCGGGCCTACTTCGGGGCCGACCCCGCTTATAACGGCCTCCTGGGGCGGAACCCCTTAGCGCACGCCCACCTCATCGGGGGCGGGAAGCTTTGGGACCTCCCAAGCCTCCTGGAGGAGCTTAGGGAGTTCACCCCAAGGAGGCGGGCCCTGGCCTACCTGGACACGGCCACCTACGGGCGCAACTGCGCCCTGTTTGACCACGTGCGGGCCTTCGCCTACGGCGTGGTGGCCATGTACCGGGGGAAGGCGAACGGGTTTGAGCTTTTCCGGCAGGCGGTGGCCCACGAGGCCCACCGGCTGAACCGGGAGCTCTTCCGGGACCACCCCCAGGGGCCCCTGCCCCGGAAGGAGGTGGAGGCCACCATCGTCAAAAGCGTGTCCAAATGGACCTTTTACCGCTACCGGGGGGCGAAGGTGTGGCCGGTATCGGGGACGGGCAGGCCCGACCGGTCCCGGCTATCCCCCGCGGCCCGGGCCCTGGTGGAGCCCCTTGAGGGGGAGGAGCTGGAGAAGGCCCGGAAAGAGGGCCTCGAGGCCACCCGCCCTCAACGTGTGGCCAACCTCGAGGCGGCCAGCCGGAAGCGGAGGAGCAGGGCCGAGGAGGCCCTGGTGGAAGCCCTCAGGAGGCTTCGGGCGAGGGGGGAGCGGGTTACCCCCACCGCCCTGGCCCGGGAGGCGGGGGTGCACAGGAACACCGCCTCGCGCTGGCTCAAGCGAATGCGCTCCTAGACGGCGCAAACCCCAAAAAGTGCACACGACGAGTGGTGGCTATCAAGGTTATCAGGCGGGGGTGGGGGGGGAAGGGGTGGGGGTGCAACCCCCAGGGTTTCCTTAGCCAGGTACTTGGCTAGCTAACTGAGGCGGTGGCCCTCTTTTCCTTGGCCAGGTACTTTAGCTAGCCAACCTGGGTTTTTGCCTTCGCCAGGTACTTGGCTAGCCAACTGAGGCCCGAACCGATGCGGCAACTGGGGTTTTGGGGGCCGGCCCGCGCCGCGCAAAACGGGCCTTTTCGCCCTCCAGGACGGCAAAATCCCCGATTCGCCTCCCCGAGGACCCGCCCTGAGAGGCCCGAGAAGGCGGGGGGTATGGGGGGGCAGTCTTTCTCTCTACCACCCCCCTCTTCCCGGGCCTTCTAGGCCCCTTACAGGCGGCCGTAGGGGGTCGTGCGGGAGAGGGTCGGACCTCGGTTTGGGGTCGCGGGTTGACCCCACCCTTCTTCCAGGACCCCCTAGGCCCGCTCAGAGGCTCCTAGGAGGCCCGTGGGGGGCGGGGGGTACTTTCCCTTGGCCCGGCCCACCCTTGGCCTTCTGAGGCCTTTTAGGGGCGGTTTCCTACCCCAATACGGGCAGGGCCTCTAGGGCGAAGCGCCTGAGGGCCTCAGGGTCGGCCAGCCTCTTGCTGGCGTTCAGGATCTCGATCCCCAGAAGCCTGCCCTCGCCGTCCCAGTCAAGGGCGATCCCCTCGGCCACCTCCTGAACCGTGGCCGGCCCTTCCCCGAAGGCGATGTAGAGGGCATCCGCCTTTCCGTCGTAGGTGATCCTCACGCTTCCTCCTCTGCCCGCCTTTCGCCTGGGACTAGGCGGCCTGGGAGACTCCCAGGGGGACCTCCCTCTCCGGCAGGAGGAGGCGGAGGGGCTTGCCCCCCAGGAAGAGGGCGTAGACCAGGGGCCAGCCCTCGGGGTTGGGAGCCTCATGGGCCCACAGGAGGGCCTTCTGGGCCACCTCGGGCTCGTCCAAGGGAAGGGGGACCAGGCGGTAGGCCTCGGGGAGTTCCCCTAGGAGTCCCTTCTCCAGGAGTTCTTCCGTCAGAATCGCGTCCAGCTCTGCCAGCCTCTCCGCGGGGTTCACCAGGCCTCCTTTCCCTGGGCCTTGGCGGCCCGGTAGGCCTCAATGTACTCCTCTGCCCGCCTCGCCAGGTCGGTCTCCGCTACCCTGGCCGCCTTCCCTGGGTCCTGGGGCAGGTCCACGGGCTCGTGGGCGGCGATGCGGTTGCGGTCCCGGTGGGGGGTTCCCCCTGCGGTGTCGTACCGGGCCACCCAAACCCAGCGCTCCTCCTCGGGGTCGTACCACTCCAGCTGCACCGCCCAGGACCGGGGTTGGCCCCGGTCCAGCTCCATGGTGAAGCGGAGGCGCCGGTCGGGACCGATGAGGACTTCCCGGCGGCGGACCATGGCCCCAGGCTACCCCGGCCGCATACCTTTCCACCCCCGGGAGGCCTCCTTCCCTCCGCCTCCCCTTGCCGGGTTTATGCGGGGATCCCCGGGGATCCACCGCAACTCTATGCAAGCCACCCCCCGCTCCGGGCCCTTCCTATGCGCGAAGGGGAACTTTCGCGAAGGTGGGGGACCCGCACCCCCGGCGGAGGGGGCGTCTGGGAGGCCTCCTCCCCTTTGGGACCTCAGCCCCAAATGAACCGCCGGGGGCAGGATTTTTACTCCTCCAGAAGCTTTTCTACGCCTATTCGGACGTTGGTCCTGATGAGATCTTGGCCAATCCCTGTGGTTTCCTCGACGCTCAGCAACTGGATCTTCTCGTAGCCGTGGGCGATGATGGCGGCCACGGTGGCTATCAGGCGGCCCAAGGCTTCCACCACTTCCGGTTCGTTCACGTGCCGGCGCACCACGTTCTCGATTAGGAACGCCTGTCCCAGCATCATGGGGTTGGTGACCACCCGCTTGACGTGAAGCAGGCCCACATAGGCTTGCCAGGCCCAATAGTCCTCGTCCACGGGCCCCTCTATCGTTCGCCTCCACCAGTCCCTCAAGGTCTTTTCCCGCTCGGGGCGCTCCCCCTCGTGGAAGACCTTCCGCGTGTTGGGGGTGGCGAAGAGGGTGTCGTAAAAGGCCTTGACCAGCTCATCGGTGAGGGCCAGGAGCCTGTCTTTGTGCTTCAGGAGGACTTGATGATCCTCGGGCCGGAAGCGGGCCTCCTGGGCCATGTCCTCCATGGCCTGCCGGGCGATCTCCTTGAGCTTCTCCCTTTTCATCCGGATTCCTCCCCTAACCCAGAACTTGGGCGATCCTCTGGGCGGCTCCCCGGGCCTCCAGGTGGATGAGGCCCAGGTTGGCCCCCGCGGGGGCGGCCACCGCCAGCACCCCCTTGTCCCCGGCGCTGTAGACCACCATGTAGCCGCTCTGGCCGCGGACCACCACTTCCTCCAGGCCTGCCAGGTTGCTGGTTTGGGCGATGCGCTTGCCCAACCCCAGGGTCGTGGCCGCCATGGCCGCCGCCCGGGCCGCCTCGGCCTCGGGAAGGTCGCTGGCCAGGGAAAGGCCGTCCGTGGAGGCCACCATGACCCCGGTGATCTCAGGGACGGCCTGACGGAGTTGCCGAATGACCTCTTGCAGCTCTACTTGCCTAGACACCCCCATCACCTCCTTCACCTCTTCGGCCGGGCTACACTTCTCCGGCCGCCTTGGCCATCTGCTCGTAGAGCTCCCGGCTGATGCCGGTGGTCCGGAGGAACTTCTGCAGAAGCTCCTCCTCCCGCTGGGGTTGCTCCTTGGCCGCCTCGTAGAGGAAGAAGTTGGTCCCTGAAGGAGGCCAGCAGGCGCCAGTCCCCCCAGACCCCCATCAGGTCCGCCAGGTCCTTGAGCCAGCGCTCCTTCTCCTCCGGGGAGAGCTCAAACAGGTTCTGCATCCCTTCCTCCTTCCGACCTCAGTACACCCCCTGCCACTTCTCCCCGGTAACCAGCTCCAGCATGCGGATGAGGGCGAGGGTGGAGCTGGTGGGGCTCGTGGCGTTCAGCCCCACCACCTGCTCGTGGGGAAGGCCGAAGTAGTCGGCCACGTCCTCGGGGGTCCAGACCCGGGGCAGGTCCTGCCGGGTCACCCCCACCACGAAGGGCACCGGGTGGCGGGAGGTGAGGTACTCCAGGATGTGGCGGGCCTTGGGGAAGTCCTTGGGGCTGTCCCCCGCCACCAGGAGGACCAGGCCCAGGGCTCCCTCCACCAGGATGTCCCAGACGAAGTCAAAGCGTTCCTGCCCTGGGGTGCCGAAGAGGTGGATGGGCACCCCGTCCAGGGTGAGGAGGCCGAAGTCCAGGGCCACCGTGGTCCTCTCCTTGCCGATGTCCTCGCTGGCCAGCTCGTCCGTCTCCACCACGGGGATCTCGGAGAGGGAGCTGATGAAGGTGGTCTTGCCGGCCCCCACGGGGCCGGACACCACCAGCTTCAGGGGCTTCACCTACCTCCCCTCCTTACCCTCAAGGCGGCGAGGAGCCTGCGGAAGAGGCCTTGCTTTTCCTCGTCCTTGCGGGTTTCCTCGTAAGCGCGAACAGGGGCCACCTTGCCCACCAGGCGGAGCTTGTGCAGGTAGTAGCGGACCTCGTCCAGAGGAAGTCGGAGCCGGGAGGCGAGGTCCTCGGCGGAGGCTCCCGTTTGGAGGAGGGGCTTGGCCCGCTCCCAGAAGCTGTAAAGGGGCTCCTCCAGCCATACCTCTAAGGCGGCGACTTGGAAGCGGGTCTTGGGGTCGGGGAGGAGGCTGTTGTAGGACGCGAGCTCGTCGTGAATGGTGGTCACGCTGAGGAGGACCCGCTCTATGGGCCAGTTTAGGAGGGAGCTTCCCTTTGGGGGCTCAATGGGTGTGAACTCAAAGGCTCCTCTACCTGCGGAGGCCAGTTCCAGGAGGGTGGAACGGGCCTTCAGGGGGTCCAGATAGCCCCCTTCGTCCTTCATCCATAGGAGGTTTCCCCGGTCCAGGGCCAGGATGTAGCGATTCCGCTTTCCTCCCACGTCCCAGACGTCCAGGAGACCGCTTCTCCTTCCCAGCATGGAGAGGAGGTCTACCAGGGGCATGTCCTGGAGGTCGCCGAAGATGGCCAAGGCTCTTCCTCCACTCACTAGTTTAGCTCCCGTTTGGCTTCAGGACGGCCGCTACCCGGAGCCAGCGCCGACCCCGCTCGTCCTCCCCGGTGAGGAGGGAGACCCGCTCCACCTCCAGGTAGCGGCGGAAGACCCCTTCCACCTCCCGGGCCAGCCCCTCCGGCCGCTCCGGGGGGAGGGGCATGCCCTCCAGGTAAAGCTCCAGGGTGTCCCGGTCCCCTGCCACGGAACCTACCTCCTCGCTGTGGTCCCCCATAGGCTCCCAGCATAACGCCGAAACCCCCCGCCGGTGGGCGGGGGGAGTAAGGGTGGGCCCTTCGGGATAAGGGCATCCCTGAGGCCCGGAGATTCCACGGCCTGAGGGCCCGCGGGCCCCTTTGGCCGCCGCCCCGACTCCTCTCGCAAGAGGCCGTGGGGCTTCGCCCCTGTTTCGCCGGTGGCCGTCCCGGGGGCTTCCCCGGGCACCGCGCCCCATTTCCCAGCCTGGGGACGGCTGTGGCTGGTCCAGTAGGCCGGACCGCGCCCTCCCATTAGGCCGGGAGCGGCCGGCTGGGCCTCCGGGATCCCGGCGGGGAGTCCCCTCCCCCGTGGACCCTTTTGGCCCTCGCCCTTCCTTCGGGGCTCCACGCCCCGCAGATTCCGACTCCCCTTCCGGGGAGGCCTTTTTCCCGTTGTCGGGGAAGGGCCCAAGGCCAGGCCCTCCCCCCAAGGGTGCCGAGGCCCCCTGGGCGGGAAACCCAGGGTAAGCCGGTCCGGGCTTTCCTAGCCACCGCGTAGCGGTAGCGGGTTCGTGCACCGCAGGGGGTACGGGGCCCCCCACCGCAGCCATTCCCCCTCGTACTGGCCCGGTCTCCCCCTCTCCCACGCCATGGTTTTCACTGGCCCCTCGCCGGTCGATGCCGGCTACTGTGCCGAGAGCTACTCCCCATGGCTAACGTGGCCTCCTCATCGCCCCCGCCAGAGCTCGGAGGACATCACGCGGAGAGGTTCCCGCGTTAGAGCGTGGTACTTGCACCTTCCCGCCTTCACGCCCTCGCCGCCCGCTTTCTAGGCCTTTCCCCCTACGAGGTTCCGGAGCTCGGGGTACTCCGGCACGGGACGGCGGGGCAGGACCCCAGGCGGGGTGCTCGGCGAAGGGAGGGAGTCGCACCCTCCCCTGTTCGGCCTAGCTATCGTGGGCCCCCCTGTTGGCAGGGTGGGCGCCCAGGCAGGTCTCCCCCCTGGGCCTACGCCCTCGCGAGCGCATGACCACCGGCCGCCGCCGCACGCGTCATGGGGCTATGGGTTCGCCCCACGCCGCGGGGGGGATTCGCACCCCCTTTCCCACGCTCAGCCCTCGGGGTTCGCCCCGAGGACCCTTTCCGCGTCGCCCAACCGTCATCTCCTGGGTCCCCCCAGGTTGGAGTGCGGTCGAAGGAGGGTGTCCCCTCCAGCGCCGCGTTTGGTGCCGCGCCAGCCAGGACTTCCCCCGGCACGCGGCTCACCCGGCAGAGGGGGGAGGTGGCGGCCTCCCGTCCTCACGTCCGGCCCCGGCGCCAACCGGGAGGTCGGTCACCAATGGTTTTAGGGACGCCCCCCCTCGCCCCGAAAATTTTGGGCCGCGGGCCTTGCGCCCATAGGAACCTCAGTAAGCCCGCCTTTATCCCTCCCCATAGCTTGCGACCAAGGGCCTTCCTGAAATTCTGGTGCCGGCCGCCCCACCCCTAAACTTCGAGCGTGAGAGCAGACGACTACCGCCTTTACCGGTCCCAGAGCGCCGTCATGGCCGCCATCCGGCAAGCCGTGATCGCCGGCTATCGGCATTACCTGGTGGCCACCACCCCGGAGGAGAAGGCGATGAGTGCAGTGGCGAAAATCAACGAGCGCCACAAGGTCCTACTCTCCCCCGAGGCCAGGCGGGCCAGGAAGGAGGCAAACCTGCCCGTGGCCCAGCTCTTCCTAGGCCCCGAGCCCCGAGGAGGGGCGTGGCCCTATGTTCTGGTGGCCACGAAAAAGCTGGATGGCGAGACAATGAGGAGCGTTGAAGGGAAGGTGCCCCTTAGATGGGTAGCGTGGAGGAAAAACACATGGCTTCCCACCTATGAGCTCAGGAGAGATAGGGATACGGACCGCTGGACGTGGTTTCTGGTGGAAGAGTTCTACCGAGACCTCCTAGAGGAAGCCATCCACTACACCCGGACGGGGAACTGGCCCCGCCTGGTGGGCCACCTCAAGACACTGGCGCATTTGCCGATGTTTGGGGGCATCTTCCACCAAGTCCAAGACATCCGCAAAAGGGTGCAGAAGCTCTGGGGCGACCAGCACCTCCGGAGCCCTAACGGGCAGTGGAAGAGCCCCCCCTGGAAAACCGCCCTGGCGGACTGGCCCAGAAGACCTTTAGCGGCCTCCGTCTACCTCTACGTGGACCCAGCGGTAGACGGAGACCGGCCCAGGACCCTGGGGGAGTGGTGGGAGGCCCGCCGAAAGGAGGGCGCATGATCCGAGCCATCGCCCGGCTTCTCTGGGAACTAGCCCAGCTCGAGGCCGACCCCGAGACGCACCCCGTCCTGAGGCCCCTCGCCCTCCACGCCATAGGCCTCTACGGCCGCCCGGCCCACGACACCACCGCCGAGGAGTGGGAGGAGGTCCTGCTGGACGCGATTGCGCAGAGGATCACCGACAAATGGGATAGGTATGGGGCCCCAAGCGCGGCCCGGGACCCCCAGGGGGAAGGCTTTGTGGCCTCCTTCGAGGGCCCAGGGGATCCCGTCACGGTGAAAGCGGCAACTAAGAGGGAAGCCTACCGAGAGGCCCGAAAACTCTGGATAAAGCGGCTCCTGGACGAGCCTTAAGTAATAAGCGCCTAGTAGGCGCTTGACAAGCGCATCATACTATGCTAGACTGATTGCGTATGGACGAGGAGCTCTTCTTCCCCACCACGGCGGCGAAAACCCTGGGAGTCAGCACGGCCACGCTGAGGCGCTACGCCCAGGCCTGGGAGGCAACCATAGGCCCCCTTCCCCGGGCCCCGAGAGGAGGGCGCCTGTGGCCACGCACCGCCCTGGCCCGGCTGGCGGCGGCCCGGGAGCTGGCCCAGAGAAAGGGCCTCCTCCTGGAGGAGGCCCTCCTCAGGGTGGAGGGAGAGCCGCCCCCGCTGGTGGCCAAGCCCCGCCCTGAGGAGGAGACCCTAACCCTCCTCCAGAAGCTGGTGGCCAAGGTAGAGGCCCTGGAGGAGGAGATCCAGGACCTAAGGAGGACCATCGAGACCCTGCAGAAGACCTCAAAAAGGCCCTGGTGGAGGTTCTGGTAACCTCTTCCCCTTCCCACTCACCCCGCCAGCCAGGGTAGGGACCGGGCCACCCCGTCAAGGCCAAGCCCCTAACGGGGCGGCTTTCGCCGGCCTTGACGGGGACCCCGGCCCGGTCCCAAAAGCAAAATTTTGGGGGGTGAGTGGGAAAAAGTGGTGGAAGGGGCCCCCTCCCCCTCTTCCCCAGGAGGCTTTTCTGACCCCTACGCGGCGGCACCCAGCGCCTCAGGAGGGCCGGTGGAGGGGGGCACAAACCACTCCACGTTCTCTACCAAACCCAGGAGCTCACAGGCCCGTTGGAGAGAGCCCAGAGCCTCAGCTAAATGAACTAAATAGGAAAGTTTCGCATGTCGTAGCAGGTGCAAATAGGTATGGCGAGCGAGTTGAATAATCTCCACCGGGACCCGCTTTTTCGCCTCTCTCTCCACCTCCTCCAGCTTCATTTTGAAAACCAGTCCAAGAGCCCGGGAAGTGGTGAGAGCCTTCCTTCCTTTTGTACTTTCTACAAACTCTATCCACCTCCAGGCGGCCTCCTCAGGGGGTACCCCGAGGGATTTTGCCCTCCAGGACGATGCGCGGCAAAACTCCCGGAGGGTTCAATAAGGCTAGCCCTATCGCTACCCAACACTTGCAAGAAAGGGCTTTCTTGTCCTTGACGCCACCGCCACCCCGCGCTACCCTTTGAGCATGCCCGACCCCGCCGACTACCGCCTCTACCGGAGCCAGACCGCGGTCATGGCCGCCATCCGGCAGGCGGTGGCCAAGGGCTACCGCTACTACCTGGTGGCCACCACCCCAGAGGCGAAGGTCCTGGGGGCAGTGGCCAAGCTCCACGAGCGCCACCGCATCCTGCTTTCCCCCGAGGCCAGGCGGGCCAGGAAGGAGGCCGGGCTTCCCGTGGCCCAGCTCTTCCTAGGCCCCGAGCCCCGAGGAGGGGTGTGGCCGTACGCCCTCTTGGCCACCAAGCGCCTGGAGGGGGAGGAGATGCGGAGCGCCGAGGGGAAGAGGCCTCTCGCCTGGCCTGGGTGGCGTGGCGGAAGGAGGCGTGGCTTCCCACCTACGAGCTCAGGAAGGACGGGGACACGGGCCGCTGGACCTGGTACCTCACCGAGGCCTTCTACCGGGAGCTCCTGGAGGAGGCCCTGCACCACGCCCGGAAGGGGAACTGGCCCCGCCTGGTGGGCCACCTCAAGACGTTGGGGTACCTGCCCATGTTTGGGGGGGTTTTCCAGCAGATCACCGACATCCGCCGGCGGGTGCAGAAGCTCTGGGGGGACACCCACCTTCGGAGCCCCGAGGGCCAATGGAAGGCCCCCCCGTGGCGGAAGGCCCTGGAGGACTGGCCAAAGCGCCCCCTGGCCGCCAGCGTCTACCTGTACGTGGACCCGGAGGTGGACGGAGACCGGCCCAGGACCCTGGGGGAGTGGTGGGAGGCCCGCCGAAAGGAGGGCGCGTGATCCGAGGCCTCGCCCGCCTACTCTGGCACGTGGCCCGGGCCCTCCCCGACCCCGAGCGGGACCCCGACCTGGGGCCCTTCTACACCGAACTGCGCCTGCGGTGGAAGCGCGACCCCCGAGGGCTGCCCCCCGAGGCCTGGGAGGAGGCCCTGCTGGAGCTCCTCGCCGAGCGCATCGCCGAGGGGTGGGACCGGCACGGGGCCCCTTCCGCGGCCCGGACCCCGGAGGGGAGGTGGGTGGGCAGCTTTGAGGGCCCCGGAGGGGCCTACGCGGTGGAGGCCTCCACCAAGCGGGAGGCCTACCGCCTGGCCAGGCGGGAGTGGCTTCGGAGGCTTCTTGGTGGATAGGCTTGGCCCATGCCCTGGGAGGCCCGGGACGAACGCCCATCCTCCCGTAGCGGGAGAGGGCCGGCTCAGGCCTGCCCGGGGGCGCTATACTTGTATAGCGATGGTGGTCGTGCGCCTGCCCAAGGAGATCGAGGAGCGCCTCACGGCCCTTGCCCAAAAGACCGGGCGGAGCAAGAGCTACTACGTGCGCCAGGCCCTCTTGGAGTACCTGGACGACCTCGAGGACTACTACCTGGCGGTGGAACGCCTGGAGTCCC
>Ga0308405_1001568_pt1 | contig 11477 bp, 9 predicted proteins | sample HotsprSampleMS13_FD_203473 | JGI IMG/M metagenome (GOLD analysis project Ga0308405, IMG submission 203473) | Hot spring phototrophic mat microbial communities from Mushroom Spring, Yellowstone National Park, Wyoming, United States - 20060912_MS13 ...
CGGCGCATCCCCGTGCCATGCATCGACCTCGTCCACGTTCCCACTGGCACTGTGGCCATCGTCCTACGACGGCATTCGCGGCCCCGCCTGGCCAGCAGGTCGAGCACCGCCTGACCTCGACAGGGCAGGGCCGACCATCCGACCGGTCACGAACATCCGTTTCGCCAGCACCTGACCACCCACCTCGTGGAGGGGCCAGGCGTGCCTGGCTCCCCCCGCGTCCGAGGCCCGCCGCGCGGCGGACGACACTTCCGCACCGTCTCGCACAGCGCCCGAGCGCTACACTTGACAGGCAAGCGGACGCGTCCGGGCAGGAGAGGAAGGAGAGCCATGCCGGCAAGAAGCAAACCATTCCAGCGCGCGCTCGACACAGCGCTCGCCAACCGTGCCCAGCGCGAGGCGCTCGAGCGGACGCTCACCCGCTATCGCCAGCGACGGGCCGAGGCGTTCGCCGACGTCGACTTCTCCGCCCTGCGCACCGATCTTCGTCGGCGCAAGGAGGCGGCAATCGCCCAGCTTCCGGAGCTCGTCGCCGCGTTCCAGCGCCAGGCTGAGGCGGTCGGCGCGAGCGTCTACCTGGCACGCACGGCCGAAGACGCCCGCCGCTACATCGCCGAACTCGTCCAGCGCACCGGGGCTCGCCTGGTCGTCAAGTCGAAGTCGATGGCCACCGAGGAGATCCACCTCAACGAGGCGCTCGAGCATGCCGGAGCCGGCGTCGTGGAAACCGACCTGGGTGAATGGATCGTGCAGCTTGCTGGCGAGCGGCCGTCGCACTTGATCGGCCCAGCCATCCACAAATCGCGCGAGCAGATCGCCGAGCTCTTCTCCCGGGTGCTCGGTCGCCCGATCCCGCCCGATCCCCCGCAGCTGGTCGAGGTCGCCCGCCAGGAACTCCGGCGCGCCTTCATCGAGGCAGATATCGGCATCACCGGCGCCAACGCCGCCATCGCCGAGACTGGCACGCTCGTCATCGTCACCAACGAGGGGAACGCCGAACTGGTCGCCACTCTCCCCCCGATTCACGTCGCGGTGGTCGGTATCGACAAGATCGTCCCCACCCTGGACGATATCCCGCCCCTGCTGCGCGTCCTGCCCCGAGCCGGTTCTGCCCAGAAGTTGACGGTCCGCGTCCTCTTCGTCACCGGTCCGACCCGCACGGCCGACATCGAGATCCAGCTGGTGCGCGGCGCGCACGGGCCGCGCGAGCTGCACATCGTCCTGCTCGACAATGGGCGCCTGGCGGCGCGCCAGGATCCGGAACTGGTCGATGCCCTCTATTGCATCCGCTGCGGTGCCTGCTCGAACGTGTGCCCACCCTACCAGGTGGTCAGTGGGCATCTCTTCGGGCATATCTATACCGGCCCGATCGGCCTACCCTTGACCGCCATCCATCATGGGCTGGAGGCGGTGGCCGACCCGCAGAGTCTCTGCGTCTCCTGCAACGCCTGCGAGACCGTCTGCCCGGTCGCCATCCCGATCCCGCGCCTCATTCTCGATGTGCGCGCCCGCGTGGCCGAGCGACTCGAGCTCCCCTTCCTCAAGCGAGTCGTGCTCGAGCGCTGGAGCGACCCGCGCAGCGGCGACCGTTGGGCCCGGCTCGCGGCGCTCGCCGCTGCACCGCTGGCCGACCGCGACGGCTTCCTCCGCGCGCTGCCGCTCGTCGATGGTGCGACGAGCAGCCGGCACCTGCCGGTCCCGGCCCGGCGGCCATTGCGCGACCGGCTGCGGCACCTGGCGCCGGAGCTGGTCGGCGAACGAGCGGCCCCGCCGCCTCGCTTCGCTGGCAGCCGCGTCGTCGGCCAGACGGTCGCCTTCTTCCCCGGCTGCCTCATCGATCGGCTGTTGCCCGAGATGGGCGAAGCGGCCGTCCAGGTGCTGGAGGCCTGCGGCTGCCGCGTGGTCTTCCCGCTCGAACAGCACTGCTGCGGATTGGTGGCCAACAACGCGGGCGACCGCCGACACGCCCGCACCATGGCACGACAGACGATCGCGCTCCTCGAGCGGGTCGAGGCGGACTGGATCGTCACCCCCTCGACGAGCTGCTTCGCGGCGATCGCGCAGGACTACCAGCACCTCTTCCGCGACGAGCCGGCGTGGCGCGAGCGCGCGGCCCGCGCTGCTGCCCGCGTGGTCGACTTCGTCACCTTCCTCGACCGGATCGCCCAGCTCGGCCCGCAGGAGTGGTCGCGGCCTGGCCCAGTCGTGACGTACCACGACAGCTGCCAGTCGGCCAATGCGCTCGGCTTGCGCGAGCAGCCCCGGCGCCTCCTCAGCGAGGTCCTGGGCTGTACGGTAGTGGAGATGGAGGAATCGAGCTTCTGCTGCGGGTTCGGCGGGACCTTCAGCCTGGACTACCCGGAGCTTTCGGCAGCCATCCTGGAGCGCAAGCTGCGCACGGCGGGCGCGACTGGCGCACCGCTCGTCGTGGCCGACAATCCGGGGTGTCTCATGCAGATCCGCGGCGGGCTGCACGCGCGGGGGAATCCGCAACGAGCAGTCCACCTGGCGGAACTCGCCGCCGAGCGACTGACCGATCTCGCAGGCCCGCCAGTGGAACAGGCAGAACGCACGATCCATGCACCGGCATGAGCACCAGCACACCCCGGCCAGCTTGCGGGCCGAGTACAAGCAGCGCGCGCTCGCCTGGGCGCTCGGCATCACGCTGGTCTTCATGGTGGCAGAGGCGATCGGCGGGTGGCTGGCTGGCTCGCTGGCACTCCTGGCTGATGCCGCCCACATGGCGACCGATGCGGCAGCACTCGGGCTCGCGCTGTTCGCCAGCCTGCTGGCGCGTCGACCGGCCACGCCGGCGCGCTCCTAGGGCTTCTATCGGGCCGAGGTACTGGCCGCGCTGGCCAATGCCGCCTTCCTCATCCTGGTTTGTGCCGGCATCTTCTGGGAAGCCTTCCAGCGCCTGCTCCCTCCTCGGTCGGTCGATGCTCCGCTGATGCTCGCCATCGCGCTGGCTGGGCTGGCAGCCAATGGCGCAGCAGCGTGGGTTCTCTCGCGCGGCGCGCTGCATCGTCACGACGTCAACCTGCGGAGCGCCTTCCTGCACGTCCTCGGTGACCTGCTCGGCTCGGTCGCGGCCATCGCCGCCGGCACGATCATCTGGCTGACCGGCTGGACGCCGGTCGATCCGCTGCTCTCGGCGGCCATCGGGTTGCTCGTCCTGCGCTCCGCCTGGCGTGTGCTCTGGGACTCGGTCGAGGTCCTACCGGAAGCCACACCGGCTCACCTCGATCCCGGCGTGATCCGCGCTGCCATGCGCACCGTCCCTGGTGTCGTCGACGTGCACGATCTCCACGTCTGGACGGTCACCAGCGGCTTCATCGCGCTGAGCGGACACGTCGAAGTGGACGAGACGCGCCCGTGGCCAGCGGTGCTTCTCGATCTCGCCCAGGTCCTGCGTGACCGCTTCGGGATCCTGCACGTGACGCTCCAACCCGAGGAACCGGCTGGGCTCCCGGAAGCATTCCGCGGCTGCTCACTCGATTCACCGGAAGGCTTGCGCAGCTGCCTCTTGCCGCTGGCCGAGGAGACCACCACGAGCCGACGTTGACGAGCGCGGTCGACCCGGAACGACAGCCACTGGCGACACGCGTGCAGACGAGGCCTGCCGGGAAGGCAGCTGCGGGACGATCTCTTGCAGGATCCGGTCGTTTCGTTACAATGCCTGCAGCGACGAGCGGCACAACAGGCGAAGCGGAGGACGAGGGTGAGCGCAGCAGGGACTGTCAAGTTCGTGTTGACCGAGGCCGATCTCCCAACGCACTGGTACAACCTGGCCGCCGATCTCCCCACGCTTCCCGCACCGCCCATCCACCCAGGGACCGGGGAACCGGTGGGTCCGGCTGACCTCGAACCCCTCTTTCCGATGGAACTCATCCTCCAGGAAGTGAGCCGCGAGCGCTGGATCGCGATCCCCGGGCCGGTTCTCGACGTCTACCGACTCTGGCGACCGACGCCGCTCTTCCGAGCCCGTCGGCTCGAGCGCGTGCTCGGTACACCAGCGCGCATCTACTACAAGTACGAAGGGGTCAGCCCGGCCGGGAGTCACAAGCCGAACACGGCGGTCGCCCAGGCCTACTACAACAAGCAGGCCGGCGTGAAGCGGCTCACCACCGAGACCGGCGCGGGTCAGTGGGGAAGCTCACTCGCCATGGCCTGCGCCTTCTTCGATATCGAACTCAAGGTGTATATGGTGCGGGCCAGCTATCTCCAGAAGCCGTACCGGCGTATCCTGATGGAGACCTGGGGAGCCCAGTGCGTCCCTAGCCCCAGTCCCGACACCGCGTCCGGCCGGCGCTTCTACGAGCAGGATCCCGAACATCCGGGAAGCCTCGGAATCGCCATTTCCGAGGCGGTCGAGGACGCAGCCTCGCGCGCGGACACCAAGTACTCGCTCGGGAGCGTGCTCAACCACGTGCTCCTGCACCAGACAGTCATCGGGCTGGAGGCGCTCCGGCAGTTCGAGCTGGCCGGTGACTACCCGGACGTCATCTTTGGCTGTGTCGGGGGCGGTTCCAACTTCGCTGGTCTCACTTTTCCCTTCGTGCGGGACAAGCTTCACGGGAAGGACGTACGCATCGTCGCCGTCGAACCGGCCGCCTGCCCGTCGCTCACCCGCGGCGTCTATACCTACGACTTCGGCGATACAGCACGGACGACGCCGCTCCTCAAGATGCATACGCTCGGCCACACCTTCATCCCTGCCCGGATCCACGCCGGTGGCTTGCGCTACCATGGGATGGCACCACTGGTCAGCCACCTCTACGAGCACGGACTGATCGAGGCGATCGCGCTCCCGCAGACCAAGGTGTTCGAGGGAGCCGTTCTGTTCGCCCGCGCCGAGGGGATCATTCCCGCTCCCGAATCGGCACATGCCGTGCGCGCTGCGATCGACGAGGCCCGCCGCTGCGCCGAGACTGGCGAAGAGAAGGCGATCCTGATCGGGCTGAGCGGGCACGGCCACTTCGATCTGGCAGCCTACGAGGCCTACCTCGCCGGGAAGCTGGAAGACTACGAGTATCCCGAGGAAGTAGTCCAGCAGGCGCTCGCCGAGCTGCCCAAGGTCAGCGGCTGACCACCGCGACGAGCGACTTCCGACCGCACCCCGCTGCTCCTGTTGCACGATCGGGGCGGCGGGGTGTTTTTCGGGGATACCTGCTCGCGCTGGCAACACCGCTCCTGACGACAGCGTCACTGACTGGCTCGGTCGGTCTCGCGGTTCCGCGGTCGTCGCTGTGCCGAGCACCGTGCCCGATCGACCAGGGCACCTGGGTTACGAGTGGGACGCGGCTCGTGCTGCTCCGCCCGACCGCACCGCTCGCGCACCGGATCGAGCGTTCGCTCGGCTCGGTGACGTGATAGACTGGAGGCGATCGGAGGCCGGCGATGGCGTTCACCGTCGAGGAGTTCCGAAAGTTCCTGGATTTGATCGAGCAGCATCCGGAGTTACGAGAGGAACTCCGGCGGTATGTGCTGACCCAGGAATTGCTGACGCTCCCGACTGAGATGCGCGACCTGAGTCGCCGCGTCGACCGGCTCGAGCAAGCGGTGGAGTCGCTCACCGAAGCCGTCAGGGAGCTCGTGACGGTCGTCCGCAGCCACGACGAGCGGCTCTCCCGCGTCGAGCAGCAAGTCGCCGATCTCCGCGAGCTGATCCGCGAACTTGCCGAACTCACCCGGCGGCACGACACCGAACTCCAGGAGATCCGTGCACTCCTGGCACGCCAGGAGGAGCGCTCCGCCCGCCTCGAAGAAATCGCCGCCCGCCAGGAAGAACGCCTCGCTCGCCTGGAGGAGATCGCCGCTCGCCAGGAAGAGCGCATGGCACGCCAGGAGGAGCGCTCCGCCCGCCTCGAAGAAATCGCCGCCCGCCAGGAAGAACGCCTCGCTCGCCTGGAGGAGATCGCCGCTCGCCAGGAAGAGCGCATGGCACGCCAGGAGGCGCGGCTCGACCGGCACGAGGAGCGGCTCGATCGCATCGAGGTCGAGATGCGCGAGATGCGTGCCGCCATCACCACATTGACCGAAGCCGTGACCGCGCTGACCCGCAAGACGGAGGAGCACGACCACCGACTGGATCGCCTGTCTCGCCTCTACGGCGCTGAGGTCGAACTCCGCGCCTTGCGCCGGATCCTCGACCTCTACCGAGCAGCTGGCTGGGAACCGGTGACCCGACCGCGGGCAGTCTCCGTGAACGGTGAGTTCGACGTCGTCGTCCTCATGCGTCACCCCGAGCGGGGAGAGTACTGGTTCATCGTCGAGGCGAAGGCCCGCCTCCATCCGCGCGATGTCGTGGAGTTCGCTGGCAAGCTCCAGCGGCAGCAAATCCGCCGAGCCCTCCGCGAGCAGGGGGTCAGCGGCCTCGCCATGGCATACCTCTACGGCTATTCGGTTGATCGCCGAGTCGACCAGGCCGCCCGCACCCTCGGGATCGGCATCCTCGACGAACTCGGCGAAGCGGTCGCTCCTCAGCCGGTCGCGTTGGACTGAGTCTCGTCGGCGAGCTGGCGTGCGGTCCGGAAGATCGAGTCCAGCATCGCCTCGTCGAGCAATCCCGTCTGCGTGTTGCGCCGGCTGGGATGGTAGCTGGCGATGAGCCACAGCGTGCTCTTGCGCCAGGGGAGCGCTGGCCACCGGTAGAGCGCGCCGTGCCGGAAGCGCGGCCGCAGCGTCGCCACCTCCCCTACCGGCTCGGGCTGACCCGCTCCGACCTCGCGCAGGGCAGCCAGTGCCGCCTCGAACGCGATCTGGCCCAGGCAGACGAGCACCTGAGCCTGCTCGAGCAGCCGCAGTTCCTCGACCAGATAGGGCCGGCAGCGCGCGAGTTCCTCCCGGGTCGGCCGATTGTCGGGAGGAGCACAGCGGCAGGCTGCCGTGATGTACGCCTCGCGCAACGCCAGTCCATCCCCGCACTGTCGGCTCACTGGCTGGTTGGCCAAGCCCACGCGGTACAGCGCACGGTAGAGAAAGTCACCCGAGGCATCGCCGGTGAACATCCGTGCCGTCCGGTTCCCTCCGTGCGCTGCGGGCGCCAGCCCGACGACGATCACTCGTGCTTGCGGATCGCCGAAGCCGGGAACCGGCTTTCCCCAATAGTCCTCGTCGCGGTACGCCCGGCGCTTCGCCTGCGCGACAGCCGCCCGATAGGCAACCAAACGCGGGCAGGCCGCGCAGGCGACGATCCGCTGGGCGAGTGCACTCAGTCGGTCGACCGTGCGGTCCATCAGTCCCTCCCGCACGAGTGTGCGCCGAGCGGAGTCGATGGCGCCAGGCCGGCACGGGCAGCGTGTGCCAGTGTGGTCTCCGCGCGGGTGCGCTGTGCGGGCGATTCCCGGTACCGGTCGTGCACGCGCGAGCCGATGGGGCTGCTCGGCGCTCCAGCAACCCCATCGGCCCGCGCGCCGGCGTGGGGATGCTGCGCGCACAGCACCGGCTGGCAAATGGCGATCGTCGCACAGTGCTGATCGCGCACCCTGCCGAAAGCTACGCGTTCGTCGGCACCAACTTGCACGATCGACCGGACATGATAATCTTTTTCTCGTTCTCCTGCCTGCGCTTCCGGCGAATGCCGGTTGGGCATTGCCTTTCGGAAAGCGGAAGATCGGAAACGGAGGGGTATCATGCTGCTCCTGCGGTATGGGGTCGTCGCAGCAGTGCTGGCAGCGATCGTCAATGCGGTCCTCTGGGCGATCGCGCGCGCCGTCGGGGTCTCGCTGCGTGTCCAGCCACCTGGCCAGCCGGAAAGCGAGATCGGACTGCCGCAAGTGGTGATCCTCACCGTCGTGCCGTTGCTCGCCGGAACCGCCTTCTACGCGCTGCTCCGGCGCTGGACTCGCCGCCCCTTCCTGATCTTCTTCATCGTCGCGCTCGTCGTCTTCGCGATCCTGCTGGTGCCGCCGTTCGCCGCCACCGAACGGCCGGGTACACGCTTCCTGCTGATCCTGATGCACGTGGTGGCGACATTGGCCATCCTGGCCGGCCTCTACCAGTTCGAGCGCCGGCGCGCCCGGCTCTGACGCGCGTGCCCGGTCGGGAAGTCCCCGATCGGGCACAGCAGGCGAGGGGGTGCCGCTCGTCGATCAGCCGAGATGCTCGCTAGAGCGTGATCACCTGATCGGGTGGGTTCTGCGCCAGCGCCGCGTAGAGATCGGGGAAGCAGCCGACCTGCACGCCAGCGACCGTCCCGACCGGACGGATCTCCGCTGGTTCGGTCCGCCCGCAGCCAGCCGGATCGCACCAGCGCGGCTGCCCCTCGGCCAGATGCCGCTCTAGCGCGCACATGTCGCACATCATGAGCAGGATCCCCTTTTCCTGGGCGATCCGAGCCAGCCGCTCGCCGATCGGATCGCCAGCGCGCAGGGCGAAGACGTTGTCGTCGAAGAAGAACATCCCGACCACCTCGACCCCGTGCGTCCCCGCCTCGAGCTGGGGCAGGACCATCTGCCCCAGCTTGTAGCTCGCCGCTCGCGGCGTCGCGAACACATAGGCCACTCGCATCCGCTTCCCTCCTGTCCAGTCGCCAACCAACCGCACCGGTGGCGCGCCATCGTTCCGACTACCCCCTTCCCGCGCTCCCGTGCGCGCTCACCGGAGCGTTCGCACCACCGTGCGTCGGACGCTCGCCGACGCATCTGCACTTAATGATACTCGGTCTCAATTAGATCGACAACCTCTGCCGACCCGCTTGTGAGCTCCTGCAGTGCACGTCGATCGGCTTCCCGAGATCGGGAACGGGGAGCACCTCGCTGGTCCTTCTCACGGAGCCTCGGGCCGGGGCGTGCGCGCTCAGCTGCGTGCCGCCATGAGGCGCCGCCACGCCCCGCGCCCGCGCACGACCCCGGCAACCAGCGCAAAGAACAGTGTCGCGACCAGCACGATCGCCCCACCGGAGGGGACACTGAGGTAGTAGCTCAGGTAGAAGCCGACCGCTGCCGCGACGGCACCGAAGACGACCCCCAGCGCCATCATGCTCGGCATCCGGCGAGCGACCAGCGCGGCAGTCGCTGCCGGCGTGACCAGCATCGCCAGCACCAGGACCACACCGACTGCTTGCACCGAGACCACGACCGTCACCGAGAGGAGCAGCAGGAGCAGCAGCTGCAACGCCCCAACGGGCAAACCGGCCGCTTCGGCCACCACGGGATCGAAGTGGGCGAAGAGGAGTTCCTTGTACAGCAGCAGCATCGTCACCAGCACGACTGCCCCAGCCAGCCCGATCGCCAGGAGATCGCGCGAGCGCACCGCCAGGATATCGCCGAAGACGTAGCTGAAAAGATCGACCGTGTACGTCCGAATACCGATCGCCATCAGGACAACGCCGAGCGCGAAGAGCCCACTGAACACGATCCCGATCGCCGTATCGGTACTCAAGCCGACGCGCCGGGTCACCCAGCCGATGCCCAGCCCGGCCGCCACCGCAGCGGCCAGCGCCCCTACGTAGAAGCTGAAGCCTGCCAGGAAGGCCACCACGATGCCGGTGAACGCGACGTGCGCCAGCGCATCGCCGATGAAAGCCAGCCCCTTGAGGACGACGTAGCTGCCGACCAGCGCGCACAACGTACCGACCAGCACGGCCGCAACGAGCGCACGCAGCAGAAATCCGTAGCGCAGTGGCTCGAGGAGGAGGTCAACAACTCCGCTCATCCCCGTCCTCGCTTTCCACTACGATCACCCGGTCACCGTAGCGCAGGAGCAGCAGATGCGACTGGAACGTGCGGTTGAGCAGCGTCTCGGTGAAGACCTCTTGCGGTGGCCCATAGGCGATCACCTCATGGTTGAGGAGCAGCACGCGGTCGAACCGTTGCGCCACGCAGGAAAGATCGTGGGTCGCCACCAGCGCCGTCTTTCCCTGCCGACAGAGCCGCTCCAGGAGTTCGAACACGAAGTGCTGGGTCGGTGCATCGACACCGCTCACTGGCTCGTCGAGGAGAAAGATCTCCGGCTCCTGCGCCAGTGCCCGCGCGAGGAAGACGCGCTGCCGTTGCCCACCGGAAAGCTCGGCGATCAACCGGTCGCGGAACGCCAGCATCCCCACCTGCTCGAGCACCCACAGCGCCAGCTCGCGGTCAGCCTTTCCGGGGCGACGGAACAGCCCCAGCCGCGGGTAGCGCCCCATCAGCGTCACGTCCAGGACAGTGACCGGGAAGTCCCAGTCGATCGTCTCCCGCTGCGGAATGTAGGCGATATCCGGATTGGGGCGCGCTGGTTTCCCTTCCACGAGCACGTGCCCCTGCCAGGGCGGTAAGAGGCCGAGCAACGATCGGAACAGCGTCGACTTCCCGCTCCCGTTCGGCCCCAGCACGCCGACCAGCGAGCCGCGCTCGACCGCGAAACTCACCCCGCGCAGGATCGGCTCGCCACGCCGGTAGCCTGTCGTGAGCCCTTCGACGGTGATCGCGAGAGCCGTCGCCGCGCGTGCTGCTCGCTCCGGCGCTGCCGTTCCTCGCTGCATTACCCACGCAACCCTTCGACCACGTTGGTCACGTTCTGCCGCATCATCCCCAGATAATCCAGACCGGCCGGTGCCGCATCGCTGTAAAGCTCGAGCACCCGCACACCCGCCTCCTGGGCGATCGTCTGCGCCAGTTTCGGGTTGAATTGTGGCTCGACGAAGATGGCTGGTACCCCCTCCTGGCGGATCCGCTCGACCAGCTGCGCCACCTCTTGCGGCGAGGGCTCCCGCCCTGGACTCAGGATGACGACACCCACGAGCTCCAGTCCATAGTGTGCCGCAAAATAGGGGAACGCATCGTGGAACGTGACCAGCTTCCGCCGTTCGGGCGGGATCGTGGCGATCTGCCCCTTCGCCCACTCGTCGAACGCGCGGATTTCCTGGCTATACCGCTCGGCATTCGCCCGGTAGGTCTCGGCATGTGCTGGATCGACCTCGGCGAGCGCCTCGGCGATCCGCTCGACGTAGACGATCCCGAAGTCCGGATCCAACCAGAAGTGCGGGTTCACCCCGTGCTCGTGGTCGTGCCCATGCTTCTCCGCTTCCGGCGTCCCCTCGTGCTCATGCTCATGTTCGTGCTCCGCCTCGACACCGGGGGGCGGCTCCAGCCCCTCGGAGAGGACGACGATGCGCGCTCGGCTACCCACCGCCTCCAGCTGGCGCTCCATCCAAAAGTCCAGGTCGCCACCGTTGTAAACCACTACCGCTGCCTCGGCCAGCTTCGCCACATCGCGCGGCGCCGGCTGGTACGTGTGCGGATCCGTCCCCGGCGGCAGGACCGCGCTGACCGCGACCAGATCCCCACCGACTGCCTCGACCATCGTGGCGAAGAGCGGCAGACTCGTCACCACCACGACGCGCTGCCCGCTCGGCGTCGCGGCTGGCTGGGCACTCGGCGTCCCCGCAGGCTGAGCGGCCGGCGTCACGACCGACTGAGGAGTCGGTGTCGCCGCAGGTTGCACGGTCGGCGTCGCACTCTGCCCGCAGGCCGCCACCAGCAGCCCCGCTAGGA
>Ga0308405_1001590_pt1 | contig 11403 bp, 7 predicted proteins | sample HotsprSampleMS13_FD_203473 | JGI IMG/M metagenome (GOLD analysis project Ga0308405, IMG submission 203473) | Hot spring phototrophic mat microbial communities from Mushroom Spring, Yellowstone National Park, Wyoming, United States - 20060912_MS13 ...
GGGTCTTATACCTTGCCTAATGCACCAAACCTTTCTGATTTGCCAGTTTATGGCGATAAAGAAGGGAGAATTGCAGCTTCTAGGTTTGCAATAGGGCTTGAAGACGCAGCTATACTACTTATCGTAGCGCTAACAGATGTGTGCAACTATAATAATAGTAACCTCGCATATGTCGGTGAAAGTGTCGTATCTTTTTTGGCGGAGTCAGTCTCTAACACTGATGAAAATGAATTCCCTACGATTCAATATAGAAATATTTGTAAAAACATTTCAAGACCAACTAATATTATAAAACTAAAAGATGATAGTAAAGCCATGGAATCATTGTTGAAGTTGATAGGAGATGCTTACAATAAAGTTAAAGAAGTATTTTCTATCACTATAAATGGGAAATATCCTTTTTATATTGAATGGGATAAACAGAACGCTATGCCTAACGATAATCCTGATGAGGATAAATTTTTCTTTTATAATCGTGTTGTTATAAATAAAGAGTTATTAAGTGAGGCTAACTTAAGTGATAATATTCGTCAGTCTCTTGCTATCATTCGTAGTAGTCCATCATTAGGTGAGTTTTTAGGCACTAAGGGGATTTCCACGTCTGTGCTTTCCTCGTCCGACGTTAACTTCAATCGTTTTCTACGCAACTTTGGTGTATTACTCGCGTTACCACCTGGTGGATATCATTTTATACATAACTATAAGGCTGTTATCATCGGCCTTATTAAAGGCAAGCCATGTCTTAAACTGAGCTCGCCTTCTGAAGAGTTAGAAGAGAAGATTTATAAGCTAAACTATTACGGTTTTGCGTTTAGGAATATTAACAGACCGGGTTTAGCCAGCTCTATGAATATACCAGTTATACAGTATATGATACCACAGAACATACAAGTTGAGAACTCCGATACTTACGTATATTCTTCAAACCCAGAACGTTATGGAGATTTTGGAGTACCTTTGTGGACTCGTCTAAGCATCACAATGATGCCATTTAATGATTGGATATTTTTCTTCGGCAATTTTGTGGGCTTAGATAAGTTAGCCCAGGCGCTTAGGATAGACCCTGATGAAGCTATCACTGGTACGGCAGCAGAACAACCCGGAACTGGTACTAATACCGATTCGGTCAATCGAAGCAAAAGTGCCCCGACGCCAACCGCCGAGGCACAAAACAGTACTAGTAACACTACACCAGCACTAAACGAAAGAATATCTAGATAGCAGAATAACTAACTTCGCTATTCAAGCTTAGGCTCGTCGTCTTCCATAATCCTATCAGCTATCTCATTTATTCTTTGATTGGGTAAAATATTAGGATGTATAGACCAACCATATTTCGTAGATATCTTCGCATAAACGTCATCAAACCTACTTAAAAACTTTTCAATAACCTTATAGTTTCCTTTCAATTTTATCCCATTGGATAGTATAAAGTTTTTCAAATTGTTCATTTTGGTCTTTATATCTTCTAGATTATGCATGATTTGTATCATGTTCTCTTCGTTTATACCCTTACTTCGCATTTTTACATTTAGCATAAGAGCTATCCTATCTTCGTAATAGTTAACATTAAGGTTTTTTAGTGTCCATATAATTGCTTCTCTGACGAGAGACTTAATTTGATGGTTGATAGTCTGATTGGGTTTGCCTTTGATTTTTTGCCTTTGGAGTGATGCTATCTCATTGCATGCTGGGCTTATAAGGTAAGCAGCCATACAAGCGTACCATCCACCATAGAGACTGATATTATGCATACCTAAGGTGTTCACTATAAACCTCTTTAGATACTGTTCAGTCTCTTGTGGCAGAAAACTATACCCACCATTCAAATTCCTCTTGATTAGATTGATAATGCGTTTCATACTTTTGTCTTGCAGTACCTTAACGATTTCCTCGGCGCTTTCGGCCGCTTTCCATGCTTTCATGTCGGGTCTCATGCCCACAATAAGTATCGAAAACTACACTGACCGTATCCATACAGGCAAAACCCGTCTCATTATCGGTATTAGCGTTTCATGCAAAGGGACATAGTAAGAGGCCTTAGCATATATAACAATTGGATTAGGCAAATCTTTATACTTCTCTAATATATGCCTCTTGATAAACTCTGGCATTCTACTTAACATGCTTAGATTATCTAAACTCTCTAAATATTCTATGTTTGTTATATAAAACTTATCGTAATTTATTATACTGCTTATATGAAATCTCATTATATCAAAATAATTTACATGTTCGTATGAAGCTATGATATAACCTTCTTGATTATATTCTGGTATTATGCCAATAGCTTCATATTTTATAGATTTAAGAATTGTATTAAATAAATTAACACCTTGCTCAATAGTCTTTTTGGTCTTATTTTTTATTATATCAGACATTTCGTATATATATTCTGTTATTTCATTATCCAATTCAGTATTCAGTCTTTTTTTTATTTCTTCCATTTTAGTACTTATGTTATCTACGAATTCATAATGTCTTATAAGTTCGCTTAGGTATGGATATAATCTTATTTGTAAGAACTGCTTTTCTACGAACTGTAAGTATGCTAATAACCTATAAGTCTGATATTCTATATCTAAATGTTCGTGTAAAAACCATGTGTTGTCAGAAAGTAATAGGTTTTGCATACCAAAATTTACTAAGTAGAAAAATGATATGTTAGTATATTTAGATATGTACGTTAAAAGTGGAAAGTATAACATATTTAGTCCTAATGATAAAGTAAGGGAGAAATTCTTCCAATTCTTAACTCTACTAAAACCTATTTTGGAAGGGATCGATAGGGCTGGCGATGCTTATGTGCTACTTTTACCATACACTTATACTGTTAAATATGATTCGCACGAGAGTAAATACAAGTTTTCAGTACTGTATGCTATAATCAACGACACGAAAGCTATTGAACAAAAACAAATTGACCCAAAATCAATTGCTGCAGGTGTTAAGTTCCAGTACGATACTACGTCTGATTTTATCGATGACATAAATGATTCTTTAAAAGCAAAGTCTAACAAAAAGTACATTTTAGTTACTAATTATCCGCTTTACGAGAAATTACGCCAAGCATTCGCTGAGGATATAGCTAAAGGCACGTTGGAAGTTAAGAGCATTTATACCGTAGGCTTATACTATTATATTAGCGAGATGGTGGATGAAAATAGTATAAATCAAAATGCATCCATAGATAACATTTGTGGTAATTTGACTACTGGTGATAAAACATTTAGTCGCTCTAAGATAAAAGGTGGGGATAATTTTTTGATTGCCAACCGAAGTTCACTTAGTATGGCTGGTCTAAGCAGAAATAGTGCCCAAGCTGTAATTACACTGCCCGAGGAGATAATAGACGGATTTACTATGTTCTATGGATTCCGGTTAAATGCCCCTAACGTGATCTGCAAAAGCACTAAACAACCAATAGCGAATTTGTTAGCTGCCACGTCTATGTACTCAAATATTACACCTGACCACAATCAAGCTAGATACTATAGATCGACAACAACAAAAAAAACCAAAACAAAAGTATCGGTATCAGAAGATTTAAAGCCATATGTGGAAATAACTCGGAAGGTCGCTGAAATTGTGTTTCAGAAAGTACCACAAAGTATTGAAGATTTTCTAGATTTGCTTAATAACAAACTTATTCGTGATTTAGAAATAATAGTAAAAAAACTAATTGTTGGATATGAAAAACATTTAATTTCTATGATAGAAAATAAAGACAAGTTTAGAGAGCTTAATAAAATTAGAAGTAAAAAAAGCTTTATAGAATATGTAAAATACATACACAGATTTGGAGAACAGGGTTATGATGATGTGGTAGTAAGATTATTGAAAACAGATATAGCATTTTTATCAGGTATAATAGCAAAAGAATTTCAATTAAAGGGAGCTGAAGAGTCTCTTCCATTAGCAGCGTTGATACGTATATATGTCTGTTTAATACGTTATCGAGACCCTAATAAGTTAAACCCTAAAGCTGAATGGAGTGAGATGGTAAAATACTCTGAGAATCTCATAAAGAGGATAAATATGGACTTGGAACCACCACAGCCCATTTCATCGTCATCGCCACCTGTCGCACAACAATCACAAACAGCTGCCCAAAACCAGAGCACTTCCAAACCCGGGAACAATACTACTCCTCCTGCCGACTCATCTTCTGTACCACCTAATGTGCCACCTAATCTTGCATCGGCATCTCAATCACCTTCGCCTGACAAAATATACGTACTCCCCACTGGACGCTTTATTGAATGTGATCTATTCGACGCGAAAAATGCATTTACATACTGTACGATTTTATTACCTCAGGAGCGGCATGACGATATAAGTAAAGACCCATTAGGAACTATAATCGATATAGCAGACTACATATGTAACTTTCAGGGTGGCATGTTTAGTAATGTAGATCAGATTTACAAGTTAGAGGAGGATTCGGTGCCAGATGTACCCGTAAGTTTTGAAAAGTATTATTTAAAAAACCTTATGATTCATACTTGCGATCAGCGTAACGACGCCATACAACTTTTGTACAGACAAGCACGGGTAGATGTCGAAGCTGTTGCGAATAACATAGCGTTGGATATAATAAACGGCCAGTTTAAACCCAATAATGATAATAAATACTTACTAAATATCATAGTATTTAAAAGTGAATATGCAAAAGTTGATTTGACTGCTCTTCACAATCTAATCAAAGTGTTTCCAGATAATGTTCTTAGACGCGTTGAGAGTATGTCTTTTGTTTTAGATGATAAAGATAAAAATAAGGTATTAAAAGATACGAAAGATTATAATTTTGTATGTACTATTCATGAAGTCAATGATGATGATAACCCAGATTTAGAGAAAATATTAAGAAACTACACTCAGGATTATTGTCAAAACATCGTTTATATGTTAGATGACCATCAACATTTACACGAAATGCATTTGCCGTTAGACGAAATACGGGAATATACACTCTCCCCATATTATCCAACATTTCTTCCCTATCAAACACTTATTTCCAAAGCATTCACAATGCCACTTACGGGATATGCACATTACGTAATAGCTTACGCTTTGAATTATGTCCGTTCTAAAAACTCAGCTACCCAAGACTACAAGAAGCGAACGATATATCGCGTCCTCATGAATAGTAAAAGTTTCTCCCATGACTATGCTAGATTATTAGCCTATGTTTATTTATTGTTTAATATAAAAGAAATTACTTTTGCATATGGAAATCACTTCAAAAAGATTAGTATAGAGCAAGAACTTGAATATATCACCAAGAAGGCAGAAAGTGAAACCCCTAGATCTATATCATTTAGTAATAAACCATATACTGTTAGTTTAAAAGCTATACAGCAATTCATAGACCGGGTCAAATCGCAAACTTGGTATAGTTATGGATTTTCTAGATGTAACCCTGAGCGCAAGAAACTGTTTGAAGAGTATTACGAATTATCTAATCAGGTTTATGAAAGCTTTATAAAATCTACAGATTACGCAGACCATGCTGATCAAATTATATCAGCCTGTCAAGCAAATGATGCTAACTCTATGGACGATAATATCGGTCGTGTTTATTTGAGTATATTAAAGCCTCAGGAGTTCAGCGCTATCAATAATGTTATTAACAAATCTGCACAAAATAATACCGCATACAATATTTATTTTGAAAAGATAAAAAAGTATGTAGACTATGTTGTTACAGAAATCAATAAATTATATAATAAGTTCTCTGGCAAACTAAATGGCTACGACACACCCGAGATAGATTACAATATTGAAACTAAACTATTGGATACTGCTTTCAAGAGTAAAGGGAAAATGGATACAAAAGCTAAGTTAAGATTTTTAGACGAACTTGAATTTGATTACGTTGAACGTATAGCGTACATTATGGGTACTTACATGCTTAAACAACTTCAGACTTCTTTTAAACCGTACGCTAATTGGATAACAGTATTAGAGCCAATATTTAGTAAAGATAAGCTAAACACAATTCTGAACGAACACCTTAAAGATTTGAACGAAGAGACTTACGATAAAATAGACAAACTGGGTAAATCATTAAACCTAAATAATGCTGAGAAAGTAATCTTAATGATGAATTATTTGTGTCTTAACAGATTATATGCTGAGCAGTATCAAGATATTGAAGAGACTTTTAGAGTTCTTACGGAAGACTTACTAGTTACAAACGCTAGTGAGGCTTCCATATATAGAACTCAAATCCTTATAGCTGGTATTAGAATGTTCTTACAAAACTTTATATGTGATCTTTATAGTAAGTCTAAGGGTAATGAATTTATGGATGCTAATCGTTTTTCTGGTAACTATTTGATTATATGTGAAGATTCTGATATAGCAGCTGCATTAGCCTCCTCCTTATCTATCCTCCTCCATTTTAGGTCTAAGACTAATAAAGCTATAAAAGAAATAGAACTTGTAGCCCGACAGTTTTATTCTAACTTGTTTAAGACATTATATAAGCGTAATAACAAATGGTACCAAAAAATCAAGAACATGATAATAGGCACTAGTAAAAATAACTATTATGACGAAGAACTTAAATTTATGAATCTAACTTTTGATGTTATGAATCAGGCATTGAATAGTAGCAACGGTTTTCTAAATGGTAAGGATTTTAATAGTGATTATCCTTTATACGGGTTATCAGCTTTAGTATTCATATTATCCATACCGATGACCGTAAGCTTAGCGATGGCTGTAGGCGACAAAGATAGTGCGACTAGTATGATTAGTATGGTATATAAGTATCAAGATGCTATGAGTGCCCACGGAATTACATTGATTAATAGCTATTGTGGCGCTGGATATGAAGAGCCAGAACTGGAACTGCCAGAAGACATAGAATTATCTCATATTATAGATTTCCCCGTATCAACCAATGTTATAAGCAAAGAGAATATCTTTGATAGAGACAATTACGAAGATGCTATCACTACTATATCGGAGGTTCTAACTCATCGGGCTAAGACTATGGATCAAAGTTATGGACAAGTTATAATAACCGATGACTTCACAAGAACTACAGTAGATATGAGTAATGTAAATACAATAATAATACTTGCTGGTCGCCGTAATACCTTCTCCCAAAGTGAAAGACAGGGAGCACTTATTTTAGACAAGCAATTCGCGGACTCACTATACGAACAAACAGGACGAAAAGCTAACGTGTATTACGTAACCTTCGAGTATGATAGTAGAATAGACGATATGACGCGAGATAGCTACTTAAGACCAAGATTTGATACGAATATTCAAAGTATGTATTCTGTTATGAGTCAAGTAAATCAATTAACAACAGCAAAAATTAAGCGTGTAAAAGGTAGTCAAACATCGCAATCAGGTCCCACTGTACTTACGATTGCAATCATATAGGTGTAAAAAATCAGATTTTTTAGTATATTTGCCTTGCTATGATTCTGGAAGTAGCACTTGGGTGCGGTTGCGGTGGCACTAAAGGCGGTAAGTAGCAGTTGCTAATTGCTTATTTATTGACAGCGGGGAGAGCGAGTCAGCTGCCCAACAAACCGTCAACCGCAGGATGGAACGGGTGAGGGGCCTTACCCATGTAAGGCAAAAAAGCTGGCAAGTTCTCCCCGTAGCCTTCGCCTTCTCCTGCCTCGATAGTCTCAGAGCTCTCTCTCCCTTGAAGAGGGTGATCCTCACAAGGGATTGGGTAGAAGCGGCGAAACAAAACGGGCTAGTCCTCCTCCTGGTCAGAGGACGGCTATACAAAATATGTACAGTTTTGTATAGTTTGGGTGACCAGGCAAGTAAGACCCCGTACCGCACCCCTCCCTTTTCTTTTTGTTAAAATAAAATTTTCGATAAATTGACTCTTGTGCCTTATCCGTACGGGTTTCTGATATTTGGTCTAATTGTAATAAATATAATATTGTATAATTCACCAAATTTTCTAAAATTTATGCTAAATCTAGTTAAAAACTTTTTTAGCCGCAGGTTATTATTCGTAGCGATGTTACTTGGGGTATTTGGTACGTCACATAATGTACCGTCCCACGAGCTTTTGTTATCGGCTGGTGTAACCGATAGACAACACAAAACTTTCTATTACGCTCTTGCGTGGCATTTGAAGCACGAAGGACCTTGGTCGAACCATCCCTCTGACCCAGGTGGCTTTACTTACGCTGGCATATCAAAGGTGGCGCATGCTAACTGGCACGGGTGGCAATACTTATTAGAGAATGGAACTATACCTGACCACGTGCTCGCATCTTTCTATGACTCGATAGTTTGGAAACCCATGATGTGTGATTCTATGCCACCTGAGTTAGCATTCTACCTGTTTGATACCGCTTGTCTATTGGGAACTCCCTATGCCACCTACTTGTTACAGAAATCTCTTAACGTTACACCCGATGGCATTATAGGCCCTAATACATTACATGCTATCAGAAGTAAGGACACGCGAACTGTATTATCAAAACTACATACTAATCGTATAACATTTCATAAAGAATTAGTACATAAATATCCTAATCTTAAGATTTTTTATAATGGTTGGCTGAGAAGAGCTAACTTAACATATCAACAAGCTATCGGGATGTTGAGTCCTTAATACTAAGTACCTAATAAGGTCTTACATCCTATGTGAGTGAAAGTAAACTACGAAAGATTAAGAAATACTAACATCTTATGAAGCATAAGTATAATCGCCACGGCTCTCTCTACGAAGGGCGTTTGTATGCTGGGATATCAAATGGTGCAAACGTGCCATTTGAAGAGAATACACTACCTGCTGAATACGTCAACAGTATCTTGCACAAAACATCTGAGTTTATGTGTGAGTTGCCCGATAAATCGGGTTCATCTTGTGGTTACGTCGCCGCCATATAACGTAGATAAATAGTATGATGTTGAGATGACTTTAATTATATCGCACGCGTTTCCCTTGCGTGTTTGTGGTAATGCTTGGTATGACGACGCACAGCGAAAACATGACAGGAGTTCAAAAAGAACTCTGGTACCTCATCTACGATGAGGATGGAAGAAACATTCTGGAAGTCATCATTCAGAAGATGAACGAAACAGGGGATGGCTCCGAGCGTATCAAACAATGGCACGACGAGGCACAAACTTTCATCCCCGCCGACACCAAGTACGATGAAAAGTACTGGGTCGCAGCTTACATCCTACACCTGAGCACCACAACAAAGGAAACTATCCAGGAATTCACAAACATCAAACAAGAGATTTCATCCCTGAAAGACGAACTATCAACATTAGAAGATGAAATAGAAGAAATGGAATGGGAGGTAAAAGAGTTAGAAAGCGATTTAGAACATAAAGAATACGAGTTGTCAATCATATACTACGACATGTACTACGGAGACGAAGACTCTGAGGAAGAACTAAAAGAGTTAGAGGAATACGAAGACTCAGAAGAAGACCCAGAGGTTTTAGAAATTGAGATAGAGGAGTTAAAAGACGCTTTAGGAACGATGGAAGGCAACCTAGGTTATCTGTACTACAAGCGTAACGATATGTGGAATCGGTTAGGTGAGCTGCAATATAAACGAGAGAAGTTGTTAGGGGACTTGCAGGAGATTGCGAAGCAGCTTGTAATATCGTAACCTGCCCTTTGTGGGTAAGGTGATGTTCATAGGCGGGGCGAATGCCCCGCTTTTTCGTTTGGCTTCATACGCTGAATTGTAAAAACGGGAACTAACTTCCCTTGCGCTTTTGTTGTAATGCTTGGTATGACGACGCATGTGAAAGTCAGCGGAACCGAACTCAAAGTTCGGATTGAGAAGGCTCTCACAGAAAAGAGCCTGAAGAAACTGATTACGAATCTGGAAAAGGAGCTGGATGGGGAGCACAGCTTCCTCCCTCACGAGGTGGAATCACAGATTCGTAGGGAGATTACGAGCGCTGGTGTGGCGGTATCGCAGCATGGCGGCTGGTATCGTTGCATCGCAGCGTACCTTTTGCTCCCTAAGCTGGACGAGCTTCTGGCCGTCAAAAGCATGAGTGAGGAGAAGAATGTAGCTCCCATCGTGCAAAAGCTCCGTAACGAGGCGCTCCGTGAGTCGCTCGGCGCTTTTGGACTGGATGTGCCTGCGAAGTACGCTGGTGCGTCAAAGCGCACGGGCAGGTCTCACGTACGCATCCCTCGTGAGCAAAAACAGCAGCTTGTGGAAAACTTTTTGGACGCTCTGCCCACTTTTGAGGGACTCCAAGATGTGCTGGACACCCTCCCGTCCAACACCAACCTGATGGTCAAGCAAATCCGTACATTGGTCAAGCGGTACCTCTCCATCGCTAACCGCCTCCAAGGAAAAGACAAGCAGGAGTAGCCTCTCGCTCGCCCAAGCAGTAGGAAGCCCTGTCCAGAACGGACAGGGCAGTTTCGTTTTCGTCCAAACCGCGCAAGGTAGTAGAAGATATTATTACCTTGCGCGCACTCGGAATCTATAGCGTTATGAGACACGTCCTACCAACTCGAGATAAACTTTCGGAAGAGCAAAAGGAGATACTTAGTGCTTTTAAGGATATTGACCGAATCCGTATCAATGCATATGCTGGGACTGGTAAGACAACAACTTTACTTAGTATAGCTGCCGATAACCCAGACCTCAAATTCCTCATTCTTACATTTAATAAGAGCGTGGCCGAAGAACTTACACAGAAAATCAAAAAGTATCGTCTAGATAACGTGGATGCTAAGACAATCCACTCGTTGGCATATGGTCACTTTATGCGTAGCTCACGAGGTCGTATAAAACTAATGGATAATCGTGATGTACGTGATATGCTCCTGCGTAGGAGTATAGCTGACGACTATAGCGAGAGTATATTCTTACACAAACTTTATGAAGCTTATTGCCGCTCGGAATTTATAGATATAAATCAAAATAACATTCGTTCTGTTATAATGAGTGATAGAGACCTTAGAAACATCGCATTGGCCTATTACATGAGACAACGAGCTCAATCTAGAGAAGATTATGCATTCAGCGACTTCGTTATAGACTTAGCCAAAGATCTTACATATAAGGTAAATCAGATTTACGAGGTCTTCAGTGACCCTAAGTATGGTTATACGACCCATAGCCACTATCTTAAGGAATACCAAACGATAGTTACTAAAAACCTTATTACAAAATTCAGCTATGACTGTGTTATGTTAGACGAGGCACAAGATGCTAATGGAATAATGCTTAGCATATTACAACATCTTCCAGCCCGTAAGAAGGTGGCTGTTGGCGACATACATCAGTCTATCTATGGATGGAACGGTGCGGTTAACGCATTAGCTAAACTGAAAGACTGGGCTAACTTTTATCTGACGCACTCTTTTAGGTTTAGGAGCCCCGTGATAGCAGAACTAGCTAATAAATACTTGGCTAACCT
>Ga0308405_1001594_pt1 | contig 11373 bp, 10 predicted proteins | sample HotsprSampleMS13_FD_203473 | JGI IMG/M metagenome (GOLD analysis project Ga0308405, IMG submission 203473) | Hot spring phototrophic mat microbial communities from Mushroom Spring, Yellowstone National Park, Wyoming, United States - 20060912_MS13 ...
AGAAAACTGAGACGCAGCAAACCGGTCATGTGCAGCCCAAAAACAATCACAATCAGACCGCCCAGTTTGGACAAAACGCTGCGAAAGTCATATAACAAACTGCCCACCGCCGACATGGTGAGACCAAGCGTCAAAAATACAGCGCTAAAGCCAAGAATAAAAGCCACACCGTGCATCAGCGTATTGAGGGTGTTAATTCGCTGCGGTTCGGTTTGGGCTGCTGCCACAGAACGACCACTCAGATAACCAATATAAGCAGGGATCAGTGCAAAAACACAAGGGGATAGAAAAGAAGCCAGTCCTGCTAAAAATGCCAAACCTGCCGTCACATTGACCGTTAACATATCCTCTCCGAAATCATTTCTCAATTACGTCCACAATTGTTCCACCCGGCATCCCCACTTGTATATCACCGGGATCATAAGGAACAACCGGTAAAGTCCATCGAAAGATAAAATGAGCATCTTCCGGAGCACAATTAATGCAACCCCGTGAGCGTGGTGTCCCAAAGTCGTTGTGCCAAAAGGTCGAATGGATGGCTACCCCCTCACCGGTGAACAAAGTCGTCCACGCAACACCGGGCAGATCATAACCTGTGCCAGTTTGACCGCCGCTCATATGAATGGATACGGATTTTCTCCAAATCGGATGGGCACCGATGGGTGTTCGCCAGGCTTCTACAACCTCTCCGGCTGCATTCCAGATTGCCCCGGAAGAAATCAGGCAGGCATACACCTCGCTGCGCCCCTCGTAACAGGTTAAAATTTGCCGTGTGGGGGTTACATCTACCACAATGCGCTTATTTTCAACCTCAGGATGAATCGGTTCGAGTTCTTCCGGTTTGAGCGGACGGAACGCTTCAGCTGCTGCCCAGAAAACATCTCCGTAAGAACCAAAGCGTTCATTAACCCGATAAAGAATTTGCCCCTGGGAATTGGCACGAACATCATCCACCCATAAAATTTGACTGTAATAAAGCCGCGGAACGGTATTGTACTCGATCGTATATTTTAGCCACGGAGAAGCCGGTGAACGGTTTTCCAAAAAAATCTGTGTATGGGGTATGGTCACCTCCACCCACATCCCGCGCCCGATGCTGGTTACAGGTAATTCAGTCAACGGCTGGTTAGGCTGGTACTTCACCGGTTGAAGGCTGGGGGCGTAAACGAAACCATCCGGTGTTTCGACCCAGCGCCGGCTTTGTCTTCCCAAAGGCGCTTCGCCGATGACCTCCCGCAGCCAGATGACTACCGCATCCTCATACAATTCCCCCACCGAATCCGCCTCAACGGATGGCTTTTTACGCACATTGACTTTACCAACGCATACTCTTCCCAACCGTTCAGCATCCGGCCATTCCCGAACCAGATCGCCCCACACTTTCCAAGGGCGCATAGCCAGACTGCCCAAACCAAATAAACCCAGTTTGAGAAAGTTCCTTCGAGATAAGCGGGTTTCTGCCCATTTCATAGTCAAAAAGATAACCAGAAAAATCTAATTTGTCAATCAACACTCAATTAAAAGCACATAAGAGTTTACCACACCAATTGCCCGCTTTCGATTAACTGTTCAATAATTGCAATCTCAGGCGCCCACCATGCGTCCCCTTGCCGGTAAGGCACATGATCTCTCAACAAAGACCACAAGTGTTGTGTTCCTTGTCCTAAATGGTGTTGAGGCATCTGCCTCATGCGCAAGTCAACCGCCCGAGCCGCGGTATAAAGCTCAATCGCCAACACTCGCTGCGTGTTGCGTAAAATCCTCCAGCAGTGACGGGCGGCTGTCATGGCATTGGCATTGTGATCCTCCTGCCCGCCGGAGGTGGGCAATGAATGCACACTATCGGGATGTGCCAGTGTTTGATTTTCCAGCACCAGGGAGGCCGCTGTGTAATGCGGCATCATCAAGCCTGAATTGAGCCCCGCAGCATCCGGAGAATCAACCAGCATGGGCGGCAGTCCGCCGTTTAATTTCGCATCCAATAACCGAAAAGTCCTTCTTTCCGAAATTGCAGCCAGTTCCGCCAGTGCAATCCCCAGAAAATCCATTACCAGACCAATCGGCTCACCGTGAAAATTCCCACCAGAAAGCGCAACATCCGGCTCAAACAGTAAGGGATTGTCGGTTGCTGCGTTCAATTCTTTTTGAATAATCCGTTCGGTAAATTCAATCGTTTCAAGAATCGTCCCATGAACCTGAGGGGTACATCTCAGTGAGTAAGCATCCTGAACACGACAGGCTGCATCAATAAATGTGCTGCCTTTTATCTCTGCTCTGATTTCACTGGCTACGCGCAATTGCCCGTCCTGGTCGCGAACCTGATGAATCCGTTCATCAAATGATGATGAACAACCCAGCAACGCCTCCAAACTTAAAGCCGTGGCTTTATTCGCAATATGAATTGCCTGGTAAGCGTCATGAACAATCAAGGCTGCCATTGCAGCGCTGAAGGTTGCTCCATTATTGATCGCCAATCCTTCTTTTGGTCCAAGAACCAAACGAGGAATTCCCGCCAGTTTCATCGCCTGTTTGCCGGTCAGAATTTCTCCTCCATATTCAGCCCAACCTGATTCTTCCTCACGATCCGCATCATCGGTTGTGAACACCAATGCCAGATAAGATAAAGGGCTTAAATCACCTGAAGAACCAAGCGAGCCTTGCTGCGGTACCAGCGGTGTCACCTTTTTGTTCAGCATTTGCACCAGTGTCTGGGCAACTTCCTCGCGCACACCCGAATAACCCTTTACCAGCGTATTGGCACGAACCAGCATAGCTGCCCGCACAACCTCCCCAGGCAATGGATCACCCACTGCTACAGCATGGCTCAGAATCAAATTTCGGCTGAGGCGGTTGCTATCTTCAATTGGGATGCGCTTCTCCGAAAAAATACCAAAGCCGGTATTGATTCCATATACAGCCTGATTGGATTTTAGAATTGTCTCTAAGACATCGCGGGATCGTCTTAAGTTTTCTTTCCCCTCGGGAGCAATCTCCACTTCTTCACCATAACGCGCAACAGATACCAGGCTTTGAATATCCAGGTGATTGCCATCAAGTCGAATCATTGGGTGCCTCTTGGGTTAGAAAAGCAGATGACCAAATGCAACACAAACCAGCGGTACGGTCAGGTTATCAATATCTCTCATGGGTAACGATTCGACCAGTGTTGCTATTAACGCCAGAATGGTTACCGGGAAAAAGAGCGAAGAAAGTGCCACGGAAAATTTACCGGCAAATACAAAAACCACCAGAATAAGAATTGAAAAAAGCCACCCCGCCAGGAACATCGTAGCTGTTCCCATCCATGTTTTTCTTGGCGACCAGGGAATTGGTTGACTGGGCAGTCTCTTGCCGATCACATCTGCCAGTCCATCACCACCACACATCATCATCAAAGCCGTGATTCCGATGGGCGAGTCATACCAGTACACAATGGTAAGAATGACAAAAACAATGCCATAATAGAGCGGCCCCTTTAGAATTTCGCGCGGGTCGCCACTGCGCGACATCCCGTCCACCGCCGCCTGATCTCGAATAACCCCAATTCCAATCAGAAAAAATTGAACCGTGATGGCAAAAGGCACCAGTGCAGCCAGCCATCGGGAGGATGGCTCATCAGCAAACAACAACCAGCATAAAACAAAGATTGGACCTGTCCCGGCGTGAATGATTTTACGGCTCAATTGGGAACTTACCCAACCCCGATGGGCAAGGTAATCATTAAACCGTAACCATAGCAAGGCTAAGGCGAAAGTTACAGCCAGGGCTAGCCAGTTATTTCCAAGCATTTTGAACCCCCAGAATGAACGGGGTCAACATTGCCTTATAAATCACGTCCTCGTTCTCTTTCGATTTCTCTGGTCTGATCACGCTTGGCAATCTCATGGCGCTTATCATACAATTTTTTCCCCTTTGCAATGGCAATTTCCACTTTGGCTTTGCCCTCCTTCAAATATACCTGAACCGGAACAATGGTCACGCCCTTCTGACGTACTGCATTCCAGAGCTCTCTTATTTCCCTTTTATGAAGGAGTAACTTGCGTAGCCGGCGGGGGTCATGGTTGAAGCGGTTGGCTTGTTCGTAGGGAGCGATGTGAGCATTAATCAGCCAGGCTTCCTTGCCATCAGTCTGCACATAGGCTTCTGCCAGGCTGATCTGACCTGCTCGAATGGATTTGATTTCACTCCCCTGAAGCGCGATTCCCGCCTCAAAAGTGTCCAGTAAAAAATATTCAAAACGAGCTTTGCGGTTCGTGGCAACAACTTTCACAGACATATCAGCGATTTTAACACATCTACTTCCAGCGGACTATGTTCAACCCCGACCAAAACCGGAAGATCGCAAAAAAGAATAATGCCCAACGAATGCCAATCAGTGAACTCACCCATGGACCAATCAGAGAACCCAAAAGAATACCTGCGTTGGCGAACAAATTAAACCATGCAAGATGCGCAGAGCGTGTCTCGCTGGGAGCTTTTTCCAGAACAAAATTAAACATCGCGCTACTCGCCAAGCCCCAACCCGTCCCACCCAGCAAGTGGGCAGCCAGATAAGGCAAAGCGCCATGCGAAAGGCTCAGAATAAATGGATACCCGGACAAAAAGATTAATCCCAGCCCGGTAATCTTCTGGTTACCCAACCGCCCCACCAGTCTTGACACCTGACTTGAAATCATCAACATGGCAAGGAAAAAGATGGCGTTGGCAACGCTGATCACCTGGTCCGACACCCCCAATACCTTAACCGCAAAAACGGGGAATAAAGGTAGTGGAAGAAATTGAGCAAAATGAAAAGAAAACATCATCCATAAGACCGAACGAAAGGGACTCTTAATAATTTCGATATGCAGGTCTTTTGTTAAGAGAATTTCAAATGGCTTCTTAGGTTGATTTTCCGTGATTTCCGATTCATCTCTTTGCTTTTCAGGTATAAATTTCACTCCCTCCTCTTGTTGGATGGGAGGGCGAATCAACCCTAAATGCAAGGTGGAAAGTGCTGCGCTGAAAAATCCAATAGCAAAAACAATCTGATAACCCAGTGGAAAAACAAAATGATTCAAAATATACCCACAGGTTAACGAGGTTACAATCGAAACTATGGCAAAAAAGACATTGCGGACACCTGCAATTTGCGCGCGGTCTTGAATAGGAATTGCTTCGGCAAACAAGGCATTGAACGCCACACCCAAACCGGTTGCAGGAATGTGCATCAGGAAAACCATTGCAAGAATTACAGGAACTTGAATTTCAATCGGTAAACGGGAAGGGATCAGGAAAAGGGGAAAATAAAAAAGCCGCATCAGGAGCGCGGTAATCAAGGTCGCTCTGCGTTTGGATTGCGGCTCAATCCATGCCCCAAAAGGCAGCGAAAACAACAAAGCCATGATGGCAGGCGCAGCATTGATAAGACCAATTTGTTGGGCGTTTGCCCCGATCCGGGTGGCATACACTGCCAGAAATGAAAGCACACTGCCATTCATCACCCCAAACCAGATCACATCAGCATAAAAATGATAAAAATTGCGTTTTGCCTGTGAAGAGGCTTGAGGTGGTAAGATTGAAATTAAACGGAATGCCATAGCGGAGACCAATGGTATGAATGCCCAAACAGATTACTCAAAATCACCTTATCGCTCTTTGTTTTTACTGAGACCGGATATCGTCTTTCTTAATCACGGTTCTTTTGGAGCCACCCCGATTCCCGTTTTTGAACGTTATCAGTACTGGCAGAGAGAACTCGAACGCCAGCCGGTTGAATTTTTGGGGCGCAGGGCCAAAGAGCTTTTATTTCAATCCCGGTCAGCCTTAGCCGAATATCTTCACACCCAACCCGCCAATCTGGTCTATGTGACCAATGCGACAACCGGCTTGAACATCATTGCCCGCAGTTTGAATCTTTCCAGCGAAGACGAGGTACTGAGCACCGATCATGAATACGGCGCACTGGATCGCACATGGCGTTTCCTCTCTCAAAAGCGCGGTTTCAAGTATATCAATCAGCCGATAAACTTGCCAGTACAAAAACGGGAGCAAATTATTGCAGACCTCTGGAAAGGAGTGACCCCTCGCACTAAGGTAATATTCATCAGCCACATCACTTCTCCTACCGCCTTAATTTTTCCGATTCAGGCGATTTGTGAACGGGCACGCCAAAAAGGGATTTTGACGATTGTGGACGGCGCACATGCCCCCGGACAAATTGACCTACATCTGGAAAAAATTGGAGCAGATTTTTACGTCGGCAATCTCCATAAATGGCTATGCGCACCAAAGGGGTCTGCATTTCTCTATGCGCGTTCAGAAGTGCAAGGGCTGATTGAACCCCTGATCGTTTCCTGGGGCTGGCAAAGTGAACCACCGGGCGAGTCTCCGTTTATAGATTATCTGGAATGGAGCGGCACGCGCGATATTTCAGCCTTTTTAGCAGTATCGGATGCCATTAAGTTTCAACACCTACTTGGATGGGATGAATTGCGCATCCGGTGCCATAAACTTGCCTCCGTGGCGCGTCATAGTATCGAAGAGGTCACAGGTCTTCCGGGGTTGTATCCCGATGATTCTCAGTGGTATGTGCAGATGGGCACTGTACCTTTACCTGAGGGGGATTAATGCTCTTGAAGTTCAAGAGCGGTTGTATCGGGAATTTCATGTTGAAATACCCATCACCCGCTGGCGTAATTGTCCTTTGCTTCGCTTTTCAGTTCAAATTTACAATGACGAATCAGACATCCTTGCACTAAAAAAGGCTCTCTCTGTTATACTTTGCAAGGTTTGATACGGATTTTTCTCAGAGGAGGACATGGATGACCGAGATCGCATTGGCTTTAGGTGGCGGTGGGGTTAAAGGCATCGCCCACATTGGTGTAATTAAGCGATTGGAAAAAGAAGGTTTTAAAATTCGCGCAATAGCCGGCACCAGTGCTGGCGGTATTGTTGGCGCAGTTTATGCTGCCGGTGTGAACCTTGATCACATTATTTCCGAATTGGGAATGGTCAATCATAAGGACTTTTTTGCCCGAAAACCTGAAGATCCACCTTCACTGCTTGGCTTAGCGGGGTTGGTCAACTTTCTAAATTCCTATCTGGAAGATAAAAATTTTACGGATTTATCAATACCGCTGGCATTGACTGCTGTGGATATCCGTTCCAAACAAGAAATCATCCTCAACAAAGGCAATGTCATCCAGGCAGTGCTGGCAACCGTTGCCATTCCGGGTGTCTTTCCCCCAGTTTACATTAACGATTTTGAATTGGTGGATGGAGGTGTGCTTGATCCCGTCCCTGTTGCGGTTGCCCGCTGGTTGGCACCTCATTTACCTGTTGTGGCCGTATGCCTTTCTCCTACGCCGGAGGAGTGGCGTGAAATGCCAGAATTGAGTGTCCCAATTGAACCGCCACTGCCGCGACCCATTCTTCATCAAATTACCCAATCCAGATTTGCCCAATCCTTACGCATCTTTGTCAATTCAATGGATATTACAGCCCGAATGGTTACCGAACTTCGCTTACAGGTTGAAAAACCGGATGTGATCATTCGACCTGAAGTCCATCATGTTGCTCCTTTGGATCGCGTGGATCCAAAGGAATTGTTAGAGGCTGGCGAACAGAGCGTCATCGAGATTCTTCCCCGTTTGCACGAATCGCTGGCCTGGTATTACCAAATTGTCCGCCGTTTTCGCGGGGCTCAACCTCCCGGCAAAGTGCTGGAAGAAGATCTCACCGATTAGTGGGTGACGAATTTGACCGATGACCTGCGCCGTTACGCCCGGCAAACCACTGTGCGATTAATCGTCGGCGGCATATTATTGATCCTGCTGGTCGGTGGTGGTTTAATTTTGTACTTCTACGGCAGCGGTGCATTGGCTTTAGGAATTCTCTGCTTCATTACCGGTCTAACACCGGTGGTCTTAATTGTATTCATTCTTTCCGTTCTGGAGTGGATCGTCAAATGTGAACGAGGCAACTAACACTGAAATCATTCTTTACCAAAATTGGATTCTTCGCCTTCGGCCGGCTGTCCCAGAATCATCAGCCAAATTTCTTTTGATGCTTCATGGCTGGACCGGTGATGAAAACTCAATGCAGATTTTCCAGCGGGATTTACCCCAAGAGTACTGGATTTTCTCTCCACGCGGCCCAATTCAAACCCCAGAAGGCGGTTATGGTTGGATAGGACACCGTCCTGGCAGAGAAGCCACCTTGCAGGCTTTTCTTGAACCAGCCAGCGCATTACACCAACTGATGAACCAGATTCGCCACGATTATTCCCTCCCCAATCAACCCATTGAATTAATGGGTTTCAGTCAGGGAGCTGCGCTTGCTCTTGCTTATTGCCTTGCCTATCCTGACCAGGTGATAAAAGCGGCAATTCTTTCGGGCTTCTTGCCGTTTTTACCAGCTGACTATCAGCCTCCAGCTGCGCTGGCCAACATCAGCTTTTTTGTTGCCCACGGCAGCGAGGATGAGATTGTTCCGATTGAGCGCGCCTACAAGACGGTTGAGTTTTTGAAAAATGCCAACGCCAAGGTTCACTTTTGTCACTCGCCTGTCAGCCACCGCATCAGTTCGGCCTGTTTCCGGGAACTCACCCGCTTCTTTGCCCGCTAACGGCGCTGGACGAAAGAGAAAATGCCCAAAAGCACCCCAATGGTCAACAATACCACAATGATCAACCCCATCGGTACAGCCGGTACTCCTGCCGCAGAGGGGTTTTGAAATGTGGGAATAGCCAAAGGGGGAGGCGGGGTAAAGGTTGGCAATCGGGTTGGTGCAACAGTAACAATAAACTGTGCTGCCAGCGTTGGATCAATTGTGGCCGTCATATCGCGTGTCGGTGTTGGCGGCGGTTCAACAATGGGTAATTCTCCGGGTGTAATGTTAACAAAAGGGCTATACACCCAGCCAACATTCCCAGGGGCGCCAGGATATTCAATTAAGATCCAATCCCCGCCCGGTGATCTGCCTTTTGCAACAGCAGTCTGACCGATCAACAAAACCCCCACCCGCGGGTACAGAGCGTTCGGGCCGCTGCGCACATTGATGGAAGGTTCATTCGTGCCGGGTCGAACAGAGACGATTGGTCCGCTGGGGGTGCTGGTGACCGTGGCAATATCCACCGTTGGAATTTGGGCCAGAACACGAGTTCCTCCACCCTCAGGCAACCCAAACGGGATAATAATCGTTATAATAAACAGCAATAAAAACCATTTTCGCTTGGTTGAACGCATTCTCTCACCATCACTTTGAAAGTTTGAGCCATGAGTCTACCTGCAGATTATAACCGATCTGATCAACTGCAAAAAATTTATCACGGCGTTATCACGCCATCGGATGTTTCCCACAGTTTGTTTGCTGCCTTTAACCGAGGTAATTACCGCGCCCAGCAAATTGGCACAGGCGAGAGAATTGTCGTCCAAATTGGCACGCGCCCCAACGCCGCTTCCGGAGGACAAACGGCAATCACCGTTTCGATTCAATCCCACGAAGATGGAATTCTCGTTCAGATGGGCAGGCAAAATTGGTTAGGGCTGGCTGCCAGCCTTGGGAAAACGGCTTTGTTTGCCTTGCGCAACCCCCTGAACTTGCTTCACCGTATTGATGATCTGGCTCAGGATATTGAGTCGATTCAATTGATTGACCAGATCTGGCGGGTAATTGATCAAACTGCCCAGTCACTGAACAGTACGCAGGAATTATCCGAGCGATTTCGGCGTTTAGTATGCGAATACTGCAACACGGCAAATCCTGTTGGAGAACCTCGCTGTATTGCCTGCGGTGCGCCATTGGGTAATTTACAGCCCAAAACCTGCCGTTATTGTGGCTTTATTCTCAAGTCAAACGAGCGAAAATGCCCCAATTGCGGCAAATCCAATTGAACTAATCACCAGCAGGATTGCGCCACTGACGGCCATCTTGCTGAATAAAATCATCTATGCCTGGCGGGCCCCATGTACCCGCTTCGTAAACTGGCAAATTGCGCACAGGAAATTGCTGCCATGCTTCCAAAATATTGGAAGTAAACGCCCACTGGCTTAAAACTTCATCTGAACGTGTGAAAAGCGTCGCATCTCCCTGGATGCAATCCAACAACAAACGTTCGTATGCTTCTGGCGGTTCGATGCCAAAAGTTTCCTGGTAATTGAATTCCATGTTGACCGGTGCAATTTGATTAATCGGGCCGGGGGCTTTTGCGCCAAACTCCAAACGAATTCCTTCGTCCGGCTGAAGGCTGAGCACTAGGGTATTGGGAGCATCTCCTGCCAGATTATGCCAGTCGAAAAGCGATAATGGCGCCTGGCGAAAACGAATCACAATTTCCGTCAAGCGGCTGGGCAACCGTTTTCCGGAACGCACATAAAAAGGTACCCCCGCCCAACGCCAGTTATCAATATACAGGCGCGCTGCCAGCAGGGTCTCGGTAACTGAGTCCGGCGGTACACCAGCTTCATCTTTATATCCGGGTACACGTTTCCCTTCGATAGTACCAGAAACATACTGTGCCCGATAAGTGTTCTGAATGGCATCTTTCCCCTTGAGTGGACGAAGTGCCTTAAGAACCTTGACCTTCTCATCCCTGACCGCATCAGCGTTGAAACCAACCGGCGCTTCCATCGCAGTCAATGTCACCAATTGCAAAAGGTGATTTTGAAACATGTCGCGAATTACGCCTGCATTATCATAATAGCCCGCACGCGTTCCAACACCGACTGTTTCAGAAACAGTAATTTGTACGTGGTCAACATAGCGGCGATCCCACAAAGGCTCAAAGATTGCATTGGCAAAGCGAAAAACCAGGATATTCTGTACGGTTTCCTTGCCAAGATAATGATCAATCCGGTAAACCTGTTTTTCGGAAAACACGCGATGAACTGCCTGTTCCAGCACCGTTGCCGACTCAATGTCACGTCCATAAGGCTTTTCGATCACGATTCTTGTCCAGCCGTTTTCTCTTTTATTGAGACCACTTTTTCCCAATAATTCTACAATGACCAGATATTCCTCCGGTGGTGTTGCCAGATACAGCAAGACATTCTGAATCCGATTACTTTTGATCAATTCCCCTAGCTTTTGATAACCCTGCAACTCCTCAAAAGTTGATTGGACATAATGGGTTCTGGATAAAAGGCGTTCCACTATCTCATCTTCAATTGGTTTGCTTCTGGCATACTCATCAATTCCGCTTTTTAATTTCTCCCGAAGAAATTCGTCGTTCCAGTCTCTGCGGGCAAAACCAATAAGATAAAGCTTTTCCGGCAGTTTTTCTGCTTTCATTAACTCATACAATGCGGGCAACAATTTTCGGCGGGTTAAGTCGCCGGTTACACCAAAAATTACGATGGCAAGTGAAGCGTTTTTGGTTTCAGAAATGAGCGT
>Ga0308405_1001597_pt1 | contig 11357 bp, 9 predicted proteins | sample HotsprSampleMS13_FD_203473 | JGI IMG/M metagenome (GOLD analysis project Ga0308405, IMG submission 203473) | Hot spring phototrophic mat microbial communities from Mushroom Spring, Yellowstone National Park, Wyoming, United States - 20060912_MS13 ...
CACGCTTCACCTCGGATGGGTGACGCTGCTGGCGCTGCTGGTCGGCGCGGTCTTGGGTCAGGCCGCCCGCCTGGCCGTGAGCCGGCAGCCTGACCGAGACACCGCTGCGCTGCTCGGCCTGTGGCTGTTGGGCGGGGGGCTGCTGGTGGCCCAGACCTTCGCGCCGCTGTTGAGCTTCGCTGCGGAGGGGCTGTGGCTGCCCCAGGGGCGCTATCTGTTCAGTGGGATGGGGCTGATCGCGCCGGTGATGGGCAGTTGGCTACTAACACGGAACGAAGAGAAATTGCCCAAAGCTGTCTTGGCGGGCTGGATGGGGCTAACCCTACTCGCTCTTAGCCTGATGCTTTATAATGATGCGTACCAGTATTACTCGCAGATAATCAAGTAAATCGGGTGCTACACGATTAGGAGCAGACTACTCCTCCGTGATGCGCCGTGCCAGGCGATCCAAGGAGGACGATCTCAGGGTGAAGCGTATACAGATATGGCAACAGTTAAGGTCCCCCTAACCGTCTTTACTTTGACTCTGTCTCTATTTGCCTGTAGCCAGCCAGTTGCGTCACCGCTTGGTTCTCCGATACCCTCTCAAATTGCGACTGAGTCTGATACGGCGTTTTCGGAGTCACAAGAGGTGGACGCGCTGCTGGCTTCACCATCTACTGATATACCGGGTATCCTAGTCTTTGTTTCTGATATATCAGGCAAATATCGTATAGGAACACTAGATTTGAGAAGCAAAACTATTAGCACGCTCACCTCAACTTCTTTTGATGCAGATCCTAGCTTGTCAAGTGATGGTAGGCAAATACTTTTTATCACAAACCGTGTAAGAAATCCTTACTACGACATATATATTATGAATATCGATGGATCTGGTCAAAAGCCAATTGATAGTGCTAATGATTTATCTATAAGAAGTAACTTTGCACCAGTTTTGAGTCCAGATGGCCAGTATGTTGTCTTTCATTCTGATCGTGACTTGAGTGGCAACATGGATATTTATGTTGCTGAAATATCAGGTGGCAAGTCAAAAAGACTTACTAATCATCCTGCTATGGATATTAATCCCAGTTGGTCTCCAGATGGGAGATATATAGTGTTTTCATCAGACAGAGATGGACAATATGATATATATATCATGGATTCAGATGGAAGTAATCTCAAGAAACTATTCAATAATCCAGAATATTCAGATCTATACCCTAGATACTCGCCTAACGGTCAATATATAGCGTTTACTGTTCAGTTTTATTTAGGAGGTGATGATAGTCATATCGCACTAATTAGAAGCGATGGCAGCGGATACCGAATGGTCACTCAAGGTAGGGGGCAGTATCAACGCCCAACCTGGGCTGGAAATCGAGCCTTGGTTTTCTCTGGTAGGCGTAGTGTTTATGATAAATGGCAGATATTTATTACTAGAATAGATAATTTCAATCCTATAAAGCTGACACAAGGCGAGGCGAATTTCTATACTCCTAGCTTATTGGTTATAAAATGAAAATTGTACCTAGAATCTTGATAGTTATTTTGGGATGTATTTTGCTTGGCTATTTTGTTCTAAGAAATGAAATACAACCCAGCATCTCTCATCGTATGCCGTTAGAGGTGTCTTGGGTAAGTGCGCTGGCTGCTACTTTACGTCACGATCTAGTCAGTGGTCGCGATTACTACTATACCTATGGTCTTTTATCTCAGATTATAGCTTACTTAGCGTTCAGTTTAAGCAATAAGGGTAATGAAGTGCTTTCTTACTCGGATATTATAAACGCATTTCGAATCTTAAATATACTGCTATTTGGAATTATATCTTTATTTTTTAATAAAAACACATTTTATACAATTTTAATATTTATATATATTTCTTTTATAAACTTATTTACATTTGATACGCCCTTATCTCTATCTTTTAGTTTCAGAGGTTTGCTATTACTACTCCATGCTTTTGTCATTAGTAAAATCTTTTCTTCTAATGGTAATACGTTAAGACGTTTAGGTTCTTCGCTGTTTGGTATTTCCTCTCTGATCTCTCAACTACTTACCGCTGAGCTGGGTGTGTATTCTGTTTTGCTATTTATCTTATCTTCTATGGTTGTATTGCTATCAGGTTTGAATTTTATCAACTTTAAGCGTATGATTGAATCTAATTTAATAATGATAGGATCATATTTTGCTTCTAACATCTGTATATCATTTATATTCTCATTGACAGCTCGTTATTCCATAAATTTATTTGATTATCAGCTGTATACTCTGGAGTTAATACGAGGTTATGCAAATACAATGGGTGTGCCTTGGGCTGCTGATTCAAGAATGACTGTGGTATTGATACTTCTTATTATCTCGACAATTTTCTTTACTATAGTTATATCTAATAATACAAAAACACAAGAGAGAAATATGATTATATGCTCTTTAATTGCTGCAATTATTTTTATACGTCAAGCCACACTCCGTAGTGATATAGGACATATTTTATCTGGCTTTACACCTTTGATTATTTTATTTCTATTGTTAATAAACTGGCTGAACAAAACTTATTTGAAGTTAATTTGGTTCACAAATGTATTTCTTTTGGCTACAGCTTGGCCACTAACAAATTTAAATTTCAATCTATTGAGTTCATCTTATAAAATTAGCGCAGAAGAGATTATATCTAATGAGTTAAACTTTATCAGTCAAGCAAGTCAATATCTAACTAAAAAATATATTTTAAATTTTCCATCAGAAAACTATATTGGTATAATATTGCAAAAAGAGCTTGTCACCCCTGTGCTCTTAGCTCATAATGCTCATACAGTTCTACTACAGGAGCGCTATGTTAAAATTCTGAAGGAGAGGCAAAAAGAATTAGACGTGACTTATGCTTTAGATAATATAGCCACTGGTGCAATTGACAGAGTTCAGCATATCTCACGAGTTCCGATAATATTTGATTATTTGCGGCAAAATTATAAGTTAAAAGAAAGTGTAGCTATTAACAATGGCATTTATATTCTTCAGCCGCTTATTAAACCATCTCCTGCTCCGCTGGAGTATTTGCTTCGGTTCGAGGTGCGACAAGAGGGACAACAACTTGTCGCCTATCTGAAACAGGCAGCCCATTGCCCGCTGGTAAAGATTGAGATGTATGTTGCCTACCCGATCTACGCATTCCTCGGACGTTCCAACGGCATCTGGGCTCAATTCCTTAACGGCAGTCAGCTAGTCCATGAGTCCGGCTTGGTGGCTATTGAGACGAACCGCACTTTTTATACCTATATCAGTTTATTGGATGATAAAGATTTTTATAGTTTGTTCTCAGAATATTCTTATTTACCAAAGCAATGGGATAGACTGATTTTATCTTACAGGGATACAGGCTTCCTAGGTGTTAATCCAAGCGACTTGCGGATCAGTGAGCTTTACTGCGTTAACAAAAGATGATTAGAGATGTTTTAGTCCTTGGCTGGGATGGTGCCGAGCCGAGTCTTATCGCTAAGTTGCTCGCTCAGGGTCGGCTTCCTAATCTTGCACGCCTCGTTGCTACTGGTCGCCAAGGTATTCTGCGCAGCACCATTAGACCAGAAAGTTCTGTTGCTTGGACTTCATTCGCCACCGGTGTTCACCCTGGTCAGCACGGTGTGTTTGGATTTATGCGCAGCCAGCCAAACTCTTACCATACCCGACTGGTAAGTTCAGCAGACGTAAAACATCCTTTCTTCTGGGAAGTGCTTAGCCAGCATGGGTATCGTGTGGGCATACTCAACATGCCGATGACCTACCCGCCTCGCCCGGTAAATGGCTGGCTGGTCTGCGGTCTCATGACCCCAAGTTCCGCTTCGACATTCACATATCCACCAGAACTGGGCGCTCATCTTCTCAGACGTGGGTACGTCATTGATGCTGATCCGATAGGATTGACAGGCTTAGATCGCGAGGCTTACGTTGAATACCTAGCATCTCTTGTTCGCATGCGAACGCAAATCGCATACGATCTTTTCTCTCGAGGAGAGTATAATTTAGGTGTTATCGTGTTCACCGAGCTAGATCGACTGCAGCACTTTTTCTGGGCCGACATAGATGAGAATCACCCCCTTCGTCCTGAACGGCCACAGCCAGATGCGATTTACGCACACTATGAGCTCCTAGATTCCTCTCTCGGCGAACTCGCTCAGCTAGTTGGCCGCGATGCTGAGATTATTGTGATGTCCGATCACGGTTTCGGGCCTTTTGCGAAACAGTTCTATGTTAATGCTTGGTTAATCAAAGAGGGATTTCTTAAATTAAAAAATGAAAATAATGAAATAAAAGGTACTCTATTTTTAGAAACTCTGAGATTCTTAAGGAAAATTAACTTGATGCGCTCAGTGAAAGTTCATTTATTTGGTAGATGGTCGCTTATCAAAGCCGTTGAAAGGGATATGTTTGTTGATTCTATAGATTGGCCAAATTCACAGGCTTGGTTTACCGAAGTAGGAGGTATCCGCATAAATCTTAAAGGCCGCGAGCCAATTGGGGCGGTTCATCAGCAAGACAAAGAGCGTATAATTGAAAATATAATAGACAAGCTTAATAATATAAAAATAGATGGAAATTCTGTTTTCGACATTGTAGCTAGATCGAGTGACTTGTACCGTGGAAGTCAGCTAGACTTTTGTCCAGATATTATCTTGGTGCCATCTTGTAATCAAACCAATCCATCTTTTAACTGTCGAATTGGATCGCACAACAAATATAATCTAAATCAAATATTTTCCTCTTCTTATCCATACACTGGTGATCACCTCGTTAACGGATATTTTGCATCAAATAGGACGACCGTGAAATCAATAGTTGAGATAGTAGATTTGACGCGTTATATCATGAGTAGATTTGATATCCAAAGCGGCTTCCAGGTTGCCTCTGAAGATGGGCAGGCTAGACCATCTGGGCGTGACGATGAAGAAATGGTCAGACGCCGCCTGCAAGCTCTGGGATACCTCGAATAGCGTAGTGCAATTAGTCCTTTTGACGGATTGCCAAAGGCGGTGCATCTGCGATATGCTAATTGCCAGCAGGTGCTCCATTTATGGCCCTGTCTGAGATCACCAACCAAGAGGAGGATTCTGAGATGAATGCTACAGCACGTTTTAGGAGAGGATTGATCGTCTTTGCCCTTGTTGGCACTGCGCTAGCAAGTGCGCCAAAGCAAGCCAGCGCTCTGAACATTACTTTGGGCTCTGGCACCACGCGCTACTCAGTTGTCAACGTCTCATCATCCCCTGCAACTGTGGTTGCTACCTACTACTACTCAAATGGAAGTCCTGGCCCGCAGCAGTCCTTCACGCTGAACCCGAACGCACGCTTGATAGTTGACGTCAGCACAGTCTCTGGTCTGCCGGGTGGTTGGTCAGGCAGCGTCGTCCTCAGCTCAGATCAGGACATCGCTGCTGTTGCGGTCACCCAATATTCGGGCCGCCCGAACTACGAAGCCGCCGGAGGACCACCGCGCGCTGATGGTGATGCTGGCACTGAGGCGTCTGCCTACGATGCCTTCAACACCGGCAGCACGACTCTATATGCCCCGTTGATTCAGCGTGTTCCCCGAACTGGATCGCCCAGTTTTGCTGCGATCGCTTCTCGGATCACGATCCAGAACACAACAGCCAATGTCGCCAGCGGCGTGGTGAATGTCAACCGTGAGGGCACCCCACTAACCCCCATTCCTTTTACCCTTCAGCCCTATGGTTCCATTACCTTCGACACGGCCAACGACACTGATCCGATAGTCACTGCTGGCTTGACTGGTAATCTGGGTCAGCGGCGCGCATCACTAGTCGTGACAGCCACACAGCCAATCGCTGGTGTTGTTGAGCAGAACTGGGATAACCCAGCTACTTCTCAGAACTGGTCTGGGGGCTACGCCATGCTCATTCCTTCAGAGGCGGGCAATACCCTTTTCTCTGCCCAAGCGCAGCGCGAGTGTCGTGTTGCGACGCCCTGCATTATGCCCAATGCCAGTGATTCTTTCAGCGCTGGGAATGATCAGCGGCGCTTTAACACCTACTCCTCGTTCACGCTTCTGAACATCGGCTCGGCAACAGCAAACGTTCAGGCCGTATTCATCCCTGCTCAAGGCTCGCCGGGAACGTACTACACGCAGAACATCACGCTCAACTTCACCATTCCGCCGCAGGCTCTGTTCGATATCAACTTGCTGAACGGTGGCACGATCACGTCGGGCAACCCGCTGTTCAACACTCTGTTCCAGCCGCTGGTGAACAAGAACTTCCGCGGCTCGCTCCAGGTCACCTCTGACCAACCTCTGGTCGGCATCGGTTTCTTCCAGCAGCCTCAGGGTGACAGTCAAAATTATGTCAGCACATACAATCTTGTGTCTCCCTCTGGAGCAACCAATCGCGTTGTCATACCTTGGGTGGATCGAGATTGTGCTCTCACTACACCCTGCCCAGCACCCGCACCGGGTGTGACAGTAGCTGATTATAACAGCTTCTCAAACATCGTTGTTGTCAATGTGGGCAGTGCACCAGCTACGATCAACTCTGTGACCTTCTACACACAGACGGGTGTCTCTCAACTGGTGCTGTCCCCATTCACGCTGCCGCCAGGCGCTTCCTACTCTATCAATACGCGTGGCGGTGGCAACGAGCCTTTTGCAACCATGCAACTCCTCAGTGAGAAGTTCTACGGTTCTGTTGTGATCACTGCTAGCGCTGGCTCTCAGATTAAGGCTGTTGTATCGGTTGCCAATAGTCGCGTATCGGACATCTATAACGCGATGAATCGCTGAGTAAGTTGATCGCGCTAAGCAGAGCAACTGGCCTGCAGCCTGTTGCTCTGCTTTTTTGTACAACTATTGTGATAAACTCTGATTTAGTACATGTATCACTAACTTCAGGTAGTGATAAGAAGACCTTATTTAATTGTTTAGATTCGTTAATTCAACAGAAACTTAGTATAACGCTAACTTTAGTAAATAATTGTACTTTTACGCTAGAAGAGAGTAAAATCATCTTGGAACACTATAAGCACCATTTTGTCTCTTTTAGTATTATAAATAACTCTAATCGGAAAGGATTCTCATCTAATCATAATTCAACTTTAAATGCTCTGTCAGACAGAGTAAAATATGTGCTGCTGTTAAATGATGATACTATTCTACATCCAGAAACTCTGAAAGCTTTAAAGCTATCTATGGAAGCAAATGGTCAAGTAGGTGCAGTGACTCCTCTGCTGTTTTATCCGGACCATACGCCACAAAGAAGCGCATCTTACTTCCCGACAGGTCTACATGGCATTCTGCTGGCGCTGAGTGGTAAGAAGATGCCTGTTTCTCCTCATGCCCGACAGGGCACATTTTGGTTGCGTGGTGTATGCTTGATGCTGCGTTTAGAGGCGCTTCGAGACGTGGGATATCTGGACGAGGGCTTTGATCCAGGCTACGGAGAGGATATTGACCTGTGCTATCGGCTACACAAACGTGGCTGGTTGCTTCGTATTTGTCCTGAGGCCCGCGTTGTGCATTTTGAAGGTCGGAGCTTTGGAAAGGGCACGGTGAACTGGTATCGCCAGAGCTTTCGCGGCCTCTTTCGCTTTCTGAGTCGGACCTGCTCACCAGCCGAATGGCGTGTGCTGAAGACAGCCTGGATAATCGGCCTCAGCCTGCGCTGGGCGGCCAGCGTGGCGCTGCGCGCCGTGGGCGTGCGCAATCGCCTAGGACCGCCAATAGCGTATCGTTTAGTTCTTGGCGATTTATTACACACTACATCAGCTTTGACTACAAATAAGAATTAATGAAGATACTAGCTATCAACAAATTTTTTTATCGTTTTGGAGGGGTAGAGAGCTACTATTTTTCTCTTATTGATCTACTAGAACAGCATGGTCATGAGGTTGTGCCTTTTGCTATGCAGCATCCGTCGAATATGGAATCCCCCTGGGCGCGGTTTTTCGTTAGCCAAGTTGACTATCGAAATTTGAAAGGGCTGGCCATGCTCAAGGCAGCTCTTCGGTCTATATACTCGCGCGAGGCTCGCCTTAAGTTAAGAAAGTTGATACAAATTGTGAAGCCAAATATATCTCATCTACAACATATATACCACCAAATAACCCCTTCGATTATGTATGAGTTGAACAAAAATAATATACCTATTGTGCAGAGTCTGCACGATTATAAACTGGTATGCCCAAACTATAAATTATATATTGAACATAAAAATGAAATATGCTATAGATGTTATAGAAAAAGATACTACAACGTGATTCTGAAAAAATGTATAAATTATGGGCTGGGGGCGAGTTTAGTTGCTGCTATAGAAGCTTATCTATATTCTGTCATGAAAACTTACTATAAGCTTGTTGGATATTTTATTACACCCTCAAAATTTTTGATGGAGCGGTTACTTGAGATAGATATACCTAAATCAAGGATCTCCGTTATGTACAACTTCATCGATACAAAACGCTGGACGCCGGTTTATGGTGGGGAGTATTTTCTGTTTGTTGGACGATTAGTGCCAGAAAAGGGAGTGCATTTTCTTTTACAGGCTGCGGCCAAGGTGAAGAGGGTTGACATTTACATCGCCGGTACTGGTCCTGAAGAAGATCAACTAAAACAAAAGGCAACCGATTTATCAAATGTCAGATTTCTGGGATGGCTAGATCCGGAATCCGTTAGAGTCTTGTTAGCGGGCGCTTTATGCGTTGTCGTTCCTTCGATTTGGCATGACGTGGCGCCGCTGGTTATCCAAGAAGCCTATGCTGCGGGCAAGCCCGTGATTGGCACAGCTATGGGGGGCATTCCGGAGCTTATAGAACACGAGCAGACCGGCTTGCTTGTTCCGCCTCGAGACCCTGACGCCATGGCCGAAGCGATCTGCCGGTTAGCTAACAACCCGAAACTAGCTATGCAGATGGGCCGTGCAGCGAGGGAAAGGGCCGAGACGCTTTATTCGCCGGAGCTGTATTATCAAAGGCTCTTAGAAATATACTCAGGACTGACAAATTGATTGGACAGCTTGACCCTCTATACTTACGGAAACGGCCAAACAAAGCGCTGAAGCGTCTGATTAGTCGCGCTTTTTTTGAAGGTCGCCAGCCCACCATGCGTTGGCAGTGGGTAAATGGTTTGTTAAATCTTGAATTCAAAATACTAGAAAGGCTTCCAGTGTTAAAAAATATTATCAAACCTATTTTTATAGTTGGAATAGGCCGTAGCGGTACCACAATCATTGGCAAGGTGCTTTCGTTTCATCGAGAAGTCGGGTTACTTAATGAAGCAAAGGCTCTCTGGCACGCTATTTATCCATTTGAAGATATACTAGGAACTTATGGCAAAGATGCGTTTTACAAGCTATGTGAAAGTCATGTCAGCTCAGAAATAGTGGAACGAGCCAAGAAGCTACACGGTGCTTTTCTCTATTTTGTGAAAGCTGAGAGATTACTTGATAAATACCCAGAAATGATATTTCGTATTAGTTTTATACAGAAGATATATCCAGACCTAAAAGTAATACTATTAATTAGGAACGGATGGAGTGTGGTACACTCGATATCCAACTATTCTCGCAAGCACACAGTTCAAACTTCAAAAGGTCATGCTGATTGGTGGGGCGTAAACCGGCGCAAGTGGCAATTATTAACCACGCAGGTGCTCGGCGCAGAGGAGGAATTGTCCGAGATCGGGGAAATCATCCCTAGTCTCGAGCGGCACGAGGATATGGCTGCTGTAGAGTGGATATTGACGATGCGCGAGGCGATGCGCGTGATCCAATCAACAGCTAAGCAAATATACACTGTGCGTTACGAAGATTTAACTGCGCATCCTTATAATATATTAAAAAAAATAGTTGATTTTTGCGAACTTAGCTATGACAGAGATATGTTAGATTATGCACTGCGAATATTAAAACCGGCATCAACATATGGAGTGCAAGAGCTACATCCTGTAGTGCATAAGCACTTTCTGGACTTGCTCGAAGTCTTTGGGTATTAGCAAACGAGGAATGGCAAAAGTTGTTTATATCGCTGGTTCAACACGCAGTGGTAGTACGCTACTCGGCAGTGTGCTTGGCCAGCTCGAAGGTGTCTTCTTCGCAGGCGAGCTAAATCGGGTATGGCACCCGCGAGAGCGCACTGCCGGTCTGTGTAGTTGCGGAAAGAGGGAGAGTGAATGCGAAGTTTGGAGCGCTATCTTTAAAGATGCGTTTGGCGGTATCGAACGAGTCGATATTGATAAGATGAGAAAATTAAGAGATAGATATACTTTATCAAGAAATTTTCCATTTGTGCTAATAGGATTTTATCGCAAAAAGATAATAAATGAAATTAAAGATTTTATCGATTATACACGAACTTTGTATTATTCCATAATGAAAATCACTAATTGTCACACGATAGTTGATTCATCTAAGTCACCTTTATATGCTCATTTGCTTCAATACATCTTAGATGTTGACTTCTACGTGTTACATCTTGTGAGAGATCCACGAGCCGTAGTCTTCTCGTGGCAGAGACGTAAGGCCTCGCCTAGCGTGCGCGGTCAAATACTGATGCCAAGGCTGCCCTTATACCACAGCGCACTTTGGTGGAATGCATGGAACGGGATGGCGAGTTTACTCGGTAAATACTATTTTAAAAACTATAAACTTATCCGTTATGAAGATTTATGCGGTGATCTATTATGCAAAATTTCGGAGATAATAGATTTTTTGAATTATGACGGGAAGCTTCATTTTGTTGACGCTCATCGAATCTACTTAAAAAAACTTCATGTGCTTCGCGGAAATCCAGACAGATTTAAGATTGGTTTGGTGGATATATCTATTGATGAGCAATGGAAAGCTAATATGAAACGTCTAGATAAGTTGATGGTTACTCTTTTATCTTTTCCACTTGCTCATCTGTACGGTTATAAAGTAAAGTGAAAACACTAATAATACTATCAAAAGTTTTAGTAATAAAGTATTTAGTATTAATTTCTTATTACAATAACTTAAATAATTTTTTTGTGTCTGAAGACTTGGTTCAGGTATGGGACACGGATTTTTACTTTTTATTACGTCAACTGTTTCCGAATAGGGTTACGGGCTATAGACCCGTTATGTTTATTTGGTGGTGGCTGGGTCATCTTCTATTTGGCTACACCCCCTTTGCTTTCAGATGGTTTATAGTTTTACTACATGCTGTTAATTCTGTTATTGTTTATACCTTGATTGCTCGTATAAGCAAAAGCTCTATAGCCGGCCTTTCAGCCGCTCTGCTCTTCCTATCCATGCCTATCCATTCAGACGCAATTAATTGGCTCTCGGCAGCATCCAATCAAGTAACTTGTGGTTTTTTCTATCTGCTAACGATAATGTTTTATCAAAGATACA
>Ga0308405_1001608_pt1 | contig 11322 bp, 4 predicted proteins | sample HotsprSampleMS13_FD_203473 | JGI IMG/M metagenome (GOLD analysis project Ga0308405, IMG submission 203473) | Hot spring phototrophic mat microbial communities from Mushroom Spring, Yellowstone National Park, Wyoming, United States - 20060912_MS13 ...
CCACTATTGCCGACCTGTTGACAAACGACCGGGTTATGTTTGAATGATTGCTATCCCGCGTGAGGGATTGAAACATGACTTGTGCTTTGTAGTAAAAAGCCCATTCTGGAGTTTGAATGATTGCTATCCCGCGTGAGGGATTGAAACTTGTTATAGTAACGGCGCGCTATGTTGTCATAGCGGTTTGAATGATTGCTATCCCGCGTGAGGGATTGAAACCGGGATACGCACGATAAAGAGATTGGGCGACATACGTTTGAATGATTGCTATCCCGCGTGAGGGATTGAAACGGCACCGCATCATAAGCCGCAAATGCGGCCTTGGCGTTTGAATGATTGCTATCCCGCGTGAGGGATTGAAACGCCAATAATGCTGGACTTGCTATCCAACTGATTCACAGTTTGAATGATTGCTATCCCGCGTGAGGGATTGAAACTCTCCGTTGAGCAAAGCATGGCCGCGGCGAAGGGCGCGTTTGAATGATTGCTATCCCGCGTGAGGGATTGAAACTTATCTTCACTCAGGCTTTGCGATTCTCATAGGCGGTTTGAATGATTGCTATCCCGCGTGAGGGATTGAAACGCACAGCGGTATGTTGCGCTAAATCATGTCAGCGATCGTTTGAATGATTGCTATCCCGCGTGAGGGATTGAAACATATAGTGGGGCGCATAAAGGAGGACAACATGTAGTTTGAATGATTGCTATCCCGCGTGAGGGATTGAAACATATCTCTTCTAGAGCAAGACGAATTTGTCGAGTGTTTGAATGATTTCTATCCCGCGTGAGGGATTGAAACCTTTCAGCTCGCCCACCTCGTGCCGCGCGTGTATTGTTTGAATGATTGCTATCCCGCGTGAGGGATTGAAACAAATGATAGGTCAAAGAAACCGTCTAGCTTAACGCGTTTGAATGATTGCTATCCCGCGTGAGGGATTGAAACATAGAAGGAGGAAAGAAGGATGAGTAAGCCACTTAGTTTGAATGATTGCTATCCCGCGTGAGGGATTGAAACAACTGAACGTTGCTCGGCCTTCGCCGCGCGCTCAAGGTTTGAATGATTGCTATCCCGCGTGAGGGATTGAAACTCGCATTTACGGATGCTGGAAGTCTCGCGGCACTTCGTTTGAATGATTGCTATCCCGCGTGAGGGATTGAAACCTATTGTAATTAGTGGCTACGACCATCCTGTTTATGTTTGAATGATTGCTATCCCGCGTGAGGGATTGAAACCCGTTGTTTCATTGATTCATTGCTTGCTAGCAGGGGTTTGAATGATTGCTATCCCGCGTGAGGGATTGAAACGCTAGCAACACTAGCAGCGGCCTACAAGATCGCTGTTTGAATGATTGCTATCCCGCGTGAGGGATTGAAACCGAAGCTTGCGCAACTCTTGCGCCTGTGCTGGCGACAGTTTGAATGATTGCTATCCCGCGTGAGGGATTGAAACCTCTCGCGCTCTATCGAAACTCAACGAGGACCAGCGTTTGAATGATTGCTATCCCGCGTGAGGGATTGAAACTGGCAGCAGCGAGGGGGACATTGCAATTAGCTGCCGTTTGAATGATTGCTATCCCGCGTGAGGGATTGAAACTTCCCAGAGGCGCTCGATGAGCACGGCGAGGGCGGTTTGAATGATTGCTATCCCGCGTGAGGGATTGAAACCCAGGATAATCTTCTTCTTGTCCATGCCCATCATGAGTTTGAATGATTGCTATCCCGCGTGAGGGATTGAAACAGGGCGATACAAAAGCGCATAGGCTATGTCTTGCTGTTTGAATGATTGCTATCCCGCGTGAGGGATTGAAACAAACTCCAGATACATAGCCACTGCTGGCCGCGCTTGTGTTTGAATGATTGCTATCCCGCGTGAGGGATTGAAACCCTGAACCGCCGGGGCTTCTCACTGCTAGCTCAATCGTTTGAATGATTGCTATCCCGCGTGAGGGATTGAAACCGGTCACGCGGTGACCGACTACATTCAGTTCCCGCGTTTGAATGATTGCTATCCCGCGTGAGGGATTGAAACCGCCGGGACAGTTGATGCGCAGTGGAGCGGCGACGGTTTGAATGATTGCTATCCCGCGTGAGGGATTGAAACCATGTAAACCGGTTTGGCCATCCGTTGTATTCTTTGGTTTGAATGATTGCTATCCCGCGTGAGGGATTGAAACGGGCCGACCGGCCTTGCTCATCCTGCCCGACGTGTGTTTGAATGATTGCTATCCCGCGTGAGGGATTGAAACGTGACGCCCGCGATTCAGAGTTTCCTGTCACGTATGTTTGAATGATTGCTATCCCGCGTGAGGGATTGAAACTCGTACTTGAAACTCGTACTTGATAGAGCTGGCCCAGCGAGGACGGAAGTTTGAATGATTGCTATCCCGCGTGAGGGATTGAAACTATGCCGATTCGAGCTGGGTTGGCTATGCTCGGAGGTTTGAATGATTGCTATCCCGCGTGAGGGATTGAAACCGCGAGGCGTGGCGGTCGGGAGATGCCGATGCAATGTTTGAATGATTGCTATCCCGCGTGAGGGATTGAAACAAGCAGCTGTCTGGGTCGCCGCACCCATCGGCGTGTTTGAATGATTGCTATCCCGCGTGAGGGATTGAAACCGCTTATGCGCTGGCGACCGGTTGAGGCCGGGACGGGTTTGAATGATTGCTATCCCGCGTGAGGGATTGAAACTTGCGCTCGCTTAGGCCGCTTGAGAGCGTGCCGGGTTTGAATGATTGCTATCCCGCGTGAGGGATTGAAACGAGTCTATTAGGGTATTGGCAGCCAGGGTCACAAATATGTTTGAATGATTGCTATCCCGCGTGAGGGATTGAAACTCTTGACGCTGAGCCGGTCGGCCAACCTGCGCGTTTGAATGATTGCTATCCCGCGTGAGGGATTGAAACGCCTGGGCCGCCATTCGGCAGCCCAGGCGGGCTATGTTTGAATGATTGCTATCCCGCGTGAGGGATTGAAACGTGCGGTTAGCGATGCGCGGCGACAGGCGCGCACAGGTTTGAATGATTGCTATCCCGCGTGAGGGATTGAAACCTGCTCCTCGACGAGTGGGACAAGTCGCCAGAGCATTGTTTGAATGATTGCTATCCCGCGTGAGGGATTGAAACCGCTAATAGCGCCGGAATGGATTCGAGGGGGACTGTTTGAATGATTGCTATCCCGCGTGAGGGATTGAAACCCCGCGCACCGCGTGCACGCTGGCCGCCCGTCGCCGTTTGAATGATTGCTATCCCGCGTGAGGGATTGAAACGCGCCATTGGCGGGGGCGCCAGGGATTGCCGGCATGTTTGAATGATTGCTATCCCGCGTGAGGGATTGAAACGGGCGTGGCCTGCGGCGAGCTCGAGCACGCGCTCGAGTTTGAATGATTGCTATCCCGCGTGAGGGATTGAAACCCGGCGCATGCTCCTGGGCGGCGAGACGAAGCCAGGTTTGAATGATTGCTATCCCGCGTGAGGGATTGAAACGGGAGCGTGGTGGTGTGGAGCAGTGAGCGGTGGGGTTTGAATGATTGCTATCCCGCGTGAGGGATTGAAACACGTGCTCGATGTCTGCCCTGTGTGCGGCCTCTCGTTTGAATGATTGCTATCCCGCGTGAGGGATTGAAACATGGGAATGATGTCGCCGGGGGCGGCGGCGCAGTGGAGTTTGAATGATTGCTATCCCGCGTGAGGGATTGAAACAGACACTAGCCCCGGCGCGCAAGCAGATTTGCGAGTTTGAATGATTGCTATCCCGCGTGAGGGATTGAAACCCGGCGCATGCTCCTGGGCGGCGAGACGAAGCCAGGTTTGAATGATTGCTATCCCGCGTGAGGGATTGAAACGCCATTGAGCCGCAGGTACTCGAACGGGCGCGTCAGGGTTTGAATGATTGCTATCCCGCGTGAGGGATTGAAACCGCCGGACGCCGACGACATCGCGCAAGTAGTTGCGGTTTGAATGATTGCTATCCCGCGTGAGGGATTGAAACAGAAAGCGACATTTCCACGCGGTAACCAGCGCGATCAAGTTTGAATGATTGCTATCCCGCGTGAGGGATTGAAACTTCTGTGTCGTCCTCGTCCATGACGTAGCCATCTTGTTTGAATGATTGCTATCCCGCGTGAGGGATTGAAACAAGGGGTTAGGGCATTCTTATCAAACTCTAAGGTTCGGTTTGAATGATTGCTATCCCGCGTGAGGGATTGAAACGACAAGTCACCACGCGAGGCACTGCTTCTTGTGGCGGTTTGAATGATTGCTATCCCGCGTGAGGGATTGAAACCGTCCAGGTCGCCGGCACGCCAGGCTGCTACTGCGGTTTGAATGATTGCTATCCCGCGTGAGGGATTGAAACGATTGCTGCCCGCCGGCGCATCCCCACCCCACCCCGTTTGAATGATTGCTATCCCGCGTGAGGGATTGAAACATCGCAGCAGATCACGACGGCGAGGACACGTTCTGTTTGAATGATTGCTATCCCGCGTGAGGGATTGAAACACGCCACTACCAGGCACGCGCTACGAGCGCATGGTTTGAATGATTGCTATCCCGCGTGAGGGATTGAAACTTCAAGACCAAAACGCGGATGTAGTCCGAGATTCGGTTTGAATGATTGCTATCCCGCGTGAGGGATTGAAACGGGCGATGTTGCAATCTCGCTCTGGGGAGAGTGGAGTTTGAATGATTGCTATCCCGCGTGAGGGATTGAAACTTCTGCTGAATAAGTGGCGAATGCCGGCCCTTCTCGTTTGAATGATTGCTATCCCGCGTGAGGGATTGAAACACGAAGTAGTACTCTCTGCGGTCAGGCAGCATGTTTGAATGATTGCTATCCCGCGTGAGGGATTGAAACGTACATGTCATCCTCCATACTTAGTGATACCATGTTTGAATGATTGCTATCCCGCGTGAGGGATTGAAACCCCGTTTTTGACGAGGGGCAGGGACGGTTGCGAGGTTTGAATGATTGCTATCCCGCGTGAGGGATTGAAACGTATCCTGCCCAGAAAGACTCGGATGCGAACATCGAGGTTTGAATGATTGCTATCCCGCGTGAGGGATTGAAACCCTCTGGGTTTGGGTGCTCGCCGCAGCGAATTTGGGCGTTTGAATGATTGCTATCCCGCGTGAGGGATTGAAACCCTCTCTGAACGCCAGCTCAAGGGCTTGGGCTGAGGTTTGAATGATTGCTATCCCGCGTGAGGGATTGAAACCAGCAAATCATTCTCGCCCAACTGCTCATCAAGCGGTTTGAATGATTGCTATCCCGCGTGAGGGATTGAAACCGTGCTATCGCGCTACGCCACACGCTCAGAAGTTGATGTTTGAATGATTGCTATCCCGCGTGAGGGATTGAAACATGAAATTGAAACGCCTCAAAAATTATCTTCGCGGGTTTGAATGATTGCTATCCCGCGTGAGGGATTGAAACCTTCGTAGCTCGCCATCTTCGCTGATCTCCTGCGCGTTTGAATGATTGCTATCCCGCGTGAGGGATTGAAACGCGCCGTACTACGTCGCAGACGGCGCATCGACTTGGTTTGAATGATTGCTATCCCGCGTGAGGGATTGAAACGCTTCCTCTGCCGCGTGCGACGCCGCGGCAGAGGCATGTTTGAATGATTGCTATCCCGCGTGAGGGATTGAAACCGCTTGCTGAGGCGCTCCAGCGCGCGCCGAATCGTCGTTTGAATGATTGCTATCCCGCGTGAGGGATTGAAACTGCCGATTTACCCTCTCGGAGCTCCTTCAAGCAAGTTTGAATGATTGCTATCCCGCGTGAGGGATTGAAACGCTCCCCAACCCAGAGGCGATTAGCACATTCGCCGAGTTTGAATGATTGCTATCCCGCGTGAGGGATTGAAACTGCCTGCCACCGCTCGCCGTGGCGACCGTGGACCGTGTTTGAATGATTGCTATCCCGCGTGAGGGATTGAAACTGGAACTGGGCGAAACGCGGCATCGTCCCACATCGGTTTGAATGATTGCTATCCCGCGTGAGGGATTGAAACTCAGCCGCTTCTGGCTGGGCTGGCTGTACTTGGCGGTTTGAATGATTGCTATCCCGCGTGAGGGATTGAAACCTCATCACGAGCACCGGGACAAAAGGAGGATGAGATGGTTTGAATGATTGCTATCCCGCGTGAGGGATTGAAACCGAGGCTGAGTCCATTCCCGGCGCTCAGCGCGTGAGGTTTGAATGATTGCTATCCCGCGTGAGGGATTGAAACCCGTAGCACGCGAGCGCAAAGGCGATGACGCTGCGGTTTGAATGATTGCTATCCCGCGTGAGGGATTGAAACCATTGTACATCTTCCAGCGATTCACAACGAAGGGATGTTTGAATGATTGCTATCCCGCGTGAGGGATTGAAACCCGCGTTGCAATTCCACGCAATGATGAGCGGCGAAGTTTGAATGATTGCTATCCCGCGTGAGGGATTGAAACAAGGCTTCTGGGCTAGCATCACCATACGCTGCCGCTCGGGGTTTGAATGATTGCTATCCCGCGTGAGGGATTGAAACCCACAGCACAAAGCGCTTAGAGTTTGATTAGAGTGTTTGAATGATTGCTATCCCGCGTGAGGGATTGAAACCCACGCGCCAGTTTCCAGCATCATCTTTGCTGACGCTGGTTTGAATGATTGCTATCCCGCGTGAGGGATTGAAACGACATAACTTGCGAAGATTGCGCAATTCGCGCGCTTGGTTTGAATGATTGCTATCCCGCGTGAGGGATTGAAACTATTGTCCCCGTCCCGGTGCGTGGACGGTCATAGAGTTTGAATGATTGCTATCCCGCGTGAGGGATTGAAACGGCAAAGATTATCCTCTTTGCCTTATCATCATCCTGGTTTGAATGATTGCTATCCCGCGTGAGGGATTGAAACAACTTCCGTGACTACTGGATCGTCACGCCAAACAACGTTTGAATGATTGCTATCCCGCGTGAGGGATTGAAACCCTATGCTCACTGTGCGCGCGCCTTCCTGCGGAAGTTTGAATGATTGCTATCCCGCGTGAGGGATTGAAACGCGCGAAGCCTTGCGCGGGCAGGCTGGCCAGGCTGGTTTGAATGATTGCTATCCCGCGTGAGGGATTGAAACTTCCGTCCGCTGGCGACGGTGCGCCGGCGTCGGAAGTTTGAATGATTGCTATCCCGCGTGAGGGATTGAAACCTCATTCAGACAAACACCCTGCGATGGGCGCTAAGTTTGAATGATTGCTATCCCGCGTGAGGGATTGAAACAAGCTCAACGTCGGCAAACCGCGCAAACACGCCGCCGGTTTGAATGATTGCTATCCCGCGTGAGGGATTGAAACACTTTGAGTTAATGCGGAGGCTAGGATGGAGATAGGTTTGAATGATTGCTATCCCGCGTGAGGGATTGAAACACGCAGCTTGACGCGCTCGTTCGTCCAGGTCAGCGAGTTTGAATGATTGCTATCCCGCGTGAGGGATTGAAACAGCATCCTCACTAGCATCAGCTAGAGGAGCCGACTGTTTGAATGATTGCTATCCCGCGTGAGGGATTGAAACTTGCTACGCCTGGCATTGCTGCGCTTGGCATTGCTGTTTGAATGATTGCTATCCCGCGTGAGGGATTGAAACAATAGCAAGCGCCGATTCTCAGCGGATTTTAAGGTTGTTTGAATGATTGCTATCCCGCGTGAGGGATTGAAACAAGATACATAACTTGCGCAGCCGCCGCAGCTCCGGTTTGAATGATTGCTATCCCGCGTGAGGGATTGAAACGCCATAGCAAGCTATGGCCCAGCCACTTGCGCTTGTTTGAATGATTGCTATCCCGCGTGAGGGATTGAAACTCCAAACTCGGCAATCAATGACTGGAATATCTCGGTTTGAATGATTGCTATCCCGCGTGAGGGATTGAAACATGATGCACGCGCGCACGCCGTCATCTGTTCGCTGTTTGAATGATTGCTATCCCGCGTGAGGGATTGAAACCTTATCAAACTCTAAGGTTCATCCTCGCGCACCTCGGTTTGAATGATTGCTATCCCGCGTGAGGGATTGAAACACTGTTTCAGCGGCGCAGGCACTGCGAATCAAGCAGGGTTTGAATGATTGCTATCCCGCGTGAGGGATTGAAACCTCAGGCAGTATGGGGAGGCTAGCGCGCAGTGTCATCGGTTTGAATGATTGCTATCCCGCGTGAGGGATTGAAACCGGCACAGGTGGCCAACAGCAGCCTGCGACTCAGAGTTTGAATGATTGCTATCCCGCGTGAGGGATTGAAACAAGATGATCCACTCGTTTGAAGCTACTCGATAGTGTTTGAATGATTGCTATCCCGCGTGAGGGATTGAAACGCGATGCCCTAGTATGCTCACCCGCGCAACGACATCGTTTGAATGATTGCTATCCCGCGTGAGGGATTGAAACAGCCGACGGCAGGAGTAGCGCTAGGCTACGGTCACGGTTTGAATGATTGCTATCCCGCGTGAGGGATTGAAACCCTCATGGAACGCTCGCTCAAGGGCGTGTGCTGAGGTTTGAATGATTGCTATCCCGCGTGAGGGATTGAAACTCGCGCAACAGTGACGTTACGCTTTGCGTGCCAAGTTTGAATGATTGCTATCCCGCGTGAGGGATTGAAACAACACGAAGGGGCGGGTGGGGTAGCCGGCGGCGGCGGTTTGAATGATTGCTATCCCGCGTGAGGGATTGAAACGCCATGCCTGCCATGCAGTCAGCGTGGCTTGTATGGTTTGAATGATTGCTATCCCGCGTGAGGGATTGAAACCGCGGGGCAAAAGCGTCAAAGGAAGCGACCGGCAACGTTTGAATGATTGCTATCCCGCGTGAGGGATTGAAACGCCATGCTTCTTCGAGAAACACGACGCGGTTCGCTGGTTTGAATGATTGCTATCCCGCGTGAGGGATTGAAACTGTCCAGCCGGCCAGTACCCGGTACTGGACCCGAGTTTGAATGATTGCTATCCCGCGTGAGGGATTGAAACCTTCGACAGGGCCCTCGAAAACTGCCCAACTATGGTTTGAATGATTGCTATCCCGCGTGAGGGATTGAAACAGCAAGACGGCGGACGAGAAGCGGGGGGCGTCTTGGGGTTGAATGATTGCTATCCCGCGTGAGGGATTGAAACAATCAGCGCCCAGCGTGGCCTTGACCAGCGCACGGGTTGAATGATTGCTATCCCGCGTGAGGGATTGAAACCGCCAATGCCGGCCCTGAAGCGAACATCGCAGCACTGGGGTTGAATGATTGCTATCCCGCGTGAGGGATTGAAACAGACTGGCAATTACGCTAGCCATCCCGCCTTCGAGCGGTTGAATGATTGCTATCCCGCGTGAGGGATTGAAACGCGCTTGGCGTCGGTGGTCTCGGATGGGCCGAGGGGTTGAATGATTGCTATCCCGCGTGAGGGATTGAAACCTGAAACATTACCCCTGGCCAGATTTTTGTCGCCTCAGGTTGAATGATTGCTATCCCGCGTGAGGGATTGAAACGGGCTTAGCCGTTCAGCCGTACTATCTGCACTCAGGGTTTGAATGATTGCTATCCCGCGTGAGGGATTGAAACCGTGCTCAGGCGCAACATGCAAATTAGGCCGCTGGTTTGAATGATTGCTATCCCGCGTGAGGGATTGAAACGGGCCTTGACGAACGCGATAGGGCGTGATATAGTGGGTTTGAATGATTGCTATCCCGCGTGAGGGATTGAAACCAACCGTCGGCCTCCAGGGCGAGAGCGGGGCACTCACCATGTTTGAATGATTGCTATCCCGCGTGAGGGATTGAAACACTACTAGGGCACGGCGCGGGCGCGAGCAGGCCACGTTTGAATGATTGCTATCCCGCGTGAGGGATTGAAACCGTCCTCAAACAGCGCGTCCTCAAGCGGGTCACGGTTTGAATGATTGCTATCCCGCGTGAGGGATTGAAACCCGGCATCCACTCGGCGAGTCCGATTTCGGCGAGCAGTTTGAATGATTGCTATCCCGCGTGAGGGATTGAAACACTGGGGAAACCTTGTATGGTCATCTCTACTCTCCTTTGTTTGAATGATTGCTATCCCGCGTGAGGGATTGAAACTCCGGAGCGCTGAAGCCATCGAAGTCACGGTATGGGAGTTTGAATGATTGCTATCCCGCGTGAGGGATTGAAACTTGTGGAGCTACCTGCGGCTGACCGAGGCCAAGCAGGTTTGAATGATTGCTATCCCGCGTGAGGGATTGAAACCTTCTCTACTTTCATGTGAACGGAAAAGCGCTGCGGTTTGAATGATTGCTATCCCGCGTGAGGGATTGAAACATGTTGCCATGCGCAGTGCCAGATTACCAGTGAACTGTTTGAATGATTGCTATCCCGCGTGAGGGATTGAAACTATACATCCTCGGCGTCACTGTCGCCGACCGCGAGTTTGAATGATTGCTATCCCGCGTGAGGGATTGAAACTTGTCCCGGGGCTACCAGCGGACGACACTGATGGGGTTTGAATGATTGCTATCCCGCGTGAGGGATTGAAACTATCCTCCACGATCTGGACGATGGTGGTTTTGCGGTTTGAATGATTGCTATCCCGCGTGAGGGATTGAAACAGGCAGCAAATGGCGCCATAAGAAGTTCGCCAGCGCGTTTGAATGATTGCTATCCCGCGTGAGGGATTGAAACAAGGCAACCTCAGGGCGCAGGGCATAGCCGATTGGTTTGAATGATTGCTATCCCGCGTGAGGGATTGAAACAGCAAACGACTTTTGCGACGCCCGTCGCTGCCACGTTTGAATGATTGCTATCCCGCGTGAGGGATTGAAACAAACCTGAACGCGGCGATACGAGAGCTAGAGACGCAGTTTGAATGATTGCTATCCCGCGTGAGGGATTGAAACTGATTAGAATCGGCACTGGCTATTGACGGATGCGAGTTTGAATGATTGCTATCCCGCGTGAGGGATTGAAACTTGTCACACTGGTAGTAATCTCTCTCAAACCACTGTTTGAATGATTGCTATCCCGCGTGAGGGATTGAAACCATAGACAACATAGGCACAGCCCACGGCACGACAGGTTTGAATGATTGCTATCCCGCGTGAGGGATTGAAACATGACAAAGATCACGGACGACATCACGCTGGGCGGTTTGAATGATTGCTATCCCGCGTGAGGGATTGAAACCCATCGGTGCGTATTTGCGCAATATGCGCTGCCTGGTTTGAATGATTGCTATCCCGCGTGAGGGATTGAAACTGCACCCAACTGCGATAGATCACGGGCGTAGCATGGTTTGAATGATTGCTATCCCGCGTGAGGGATTGAAACTGCACCCAACTGCGATAGA
>Ga0308405_1001621_pt1 | contig 11271 bp, 5 predicted proteins | sample HotsprSampleMS13_FD_203473 | JGI IMG/M metagenome (GOLD analysis project Ga0308405, IMG submission 203473) | Hot spring phototrophic mat microbial communities from Mushroom Spring, Yellowstone National Park, Wyoming, United States - 20060912_MS13 ...
TGGAGGAAACCCTGCGGGCGGCGGCGCTCCGACGAGAAAGCCTGGCGCTGCACGAGCCGTCTTGCGGCTACGCCGCGCGCAAGCAGCCCGGCGGCCAGACTGGCGACCGGCGCATCGGCGTGGTCTGGCACACGCAGGGCAGCGGCAAGAGTCTGACGATGGCGTTTTACGCCGGGCGCATCATCCGCGAACCGGCGATGGAAAACCCGACGATCGGGGTGCTCACCGGCCGCAACGATTTGGACGACCAGCAGGACCTCCTGCGCCAGCCGCCGGTGCAGGCGGTTGAGGACGGCGCGACCGCGCCCATCTACTACGAAAGCCGCCTGGCCAAGCTCGATCTGCCGGAGGAACTCAAGTTGACGCGGAAGATGTGGCGTGTTGTCCGGCCGGGTGGACGTGTGCTCATCTCCACACCGTATCGGGAGCGCATTCGCTACGTTCTCTGCATCCACTCCACGCTCACTTGAACAGTTTCGACGAGCACCGATTCGCCTCGTATCTGCGCCAGGGACGGTTCAGCTATACAACGTTTGGGAACAAAGCCTTGCTCATTGCACGGACGCATGTTCTGCTCGGATGCGTTCCACACTGGCTTTGGCGGCTCGTCGATTGGCTCGCCAACAGGATTCTCCCCAAGCCTGCCCACATCGTTGCCTGGTGGGATCGTGCATAATCGTGTTCTGCTCGCGTAGAGTGCGCCCTGCGCGGTAGGGTCGCGTCACTCTCCCACCGCTTGCGATTTCCTCCCGTTATCGGGTGCACTATCCCCTTCCATTCGGATTAGCACGTGCCTACTTGCGAAATTCTCTTCATGTTCGGGTAATTTTGTCTGTAAAGTACCCTTTCGGTCAGCATCAATGCCGGTGAGCATTTCCATTTGCCAACACACAGAGCACACCCTACTGCGGCATATCCACGCTGCTCCTATCGGACAATGGGTGCGAAAGCGCTCTCTCAATGGAATCCTACTCCGTTCGTTTCACCATTGCCATTCTCGTTGTTCCACCATCTGTTTGCATAGCCATGTAACCACCCAAAAAGCACAAGGCTGAAATCACCATTTCCGCTTGGGCTACAGCATTACCTTAGTGGTGCGGGACAGCACCATCTCGGTTGCATCCCCATAGTCCTGTGCCCGAAGTGGGAACAGCAATAGCTCTTGTGGCGAAATTTGCATTGCTCTTCGGGAGAAACACACCGTGAAATCGCAACGCAATCGAGATGGAGCCTCAAGCACGGCGACGTTGGGCTACGAAGCACAGCTTTGGCGGATGGCCGACGCCCTGCGCGGCTCGATGGACGCCGCCGAATACAAGCACGTCGTCCTCGGCCTCATCTTCCTCAAGTACATCTCCGACGCTTTCGAGGAACAACACGCCCGGCTCGAGGCCGAGCGCGACCAGGGCGCCGACCCCGAAGACCCCGACGGATACCGCGCCGAGAACATCTTCTGGGTCCCGCCCGAGGCGCGCTGGGCGCACCTGAAGGCCCAGGCGAAGCAACCAACGATCGGCCAGCGCGTGGACGACGCCATAGCCGCCATCGAACGCGACAACCCGGCCCTCAAGGGCGTGCTGCCCAAGGACTACGCCCGCCCCGCGCTGGACAAGCAACGCCTCGGCCAGCTGATCGACTTCATTAGCAACATCAAAGTCGGCGATGAGGAAAGCCGCGCCAAGGACGTGCTCGGTCGTGTGTACGAATACTTTCTCTCGCAGTTCGCCAGCGCCGAGGGCAAGAAGGGCGGCGAGTTCTACACCCCGCGCTGCGTGGTGAAGCTCCTTGTCGAGATGCTCAAGCCCTACCGTGGCCGCGTGTACGACCCCTGCTGCGGCTCGGCCGGCATGTTTGTGCAATCGGTGGAGTTCATCCGCGCACATGCTAGCGGGAACGGCAATGGTGGCAAAGCCAAAGCTGACATTTCCATCTACGGCCAGGAATCCAACTACACCACCTGGCGGCTTGCGAAGATGAACCTCGCCATCCGCGGCATCGATGGTCAGAGCGCCCACGGCGACACCTTCCACAACGACCGCTTCCCCGACCTCAAAGCCGACTATATCCTCGCCAACCCGCCGTTCAACGTGAGCGATTGGGGCGGAGAGCGGCTGCGCGACGACAAGCGCTGGAAATACGGCGTGCCTCCCGCCGGCAACGCCAACTTCGCCTGGGTCCAGCACATCATCCACCACCTCGCGCCCACCGGCGTCGCCGGCTTCGTCCTCGCCAACGGCTCCATGTCCTCTAACCAGTCCGGCGAAGGCGAAACCCGCAAGAACATCATCGAGATGGTCGCCCTGCCGGGCCAGCTCTTCTACTCGACGCAAATCCCGGCGTGCCTCTGGTTCCTGGCCCGCGACCGTAGGGGCGGGTCACCGACCCGCCCGATGCGCGACCGCCGCGGCGAGATTCTCTTCATTGATGCCCGCAAGATGGGCCGCATGGTGGACCGCATCCATCGCGAGCTGACCGACGACGACATCGCTCGTATCGCCAACACTTACCACGCCTGGCGCACCGTAGGGGCGAGGCATGACTCGCCCCTACCGGAATATCGGGACATCCCCGGTTTTTGCAAATCTGCCACGCTGGAAGAAGTCCGCAAGCACGGCTACGTGCTCACGCCGGGCCGCTACGTCGGCGCCGCCAAACAGGAAGAAGACGACGAACCGTTCGACCAGAAGATGCAACGGTTGGTGGCGCAACTGCGCGAGCAACAGGCCGAAGCCGCCAAACTCAACGCCGCCATCGCCAAAACTTCCCCTCTCCCAGTGGGGGAGGGGAAAGGGGTGAGGGTTGAGCCTCTCGGAAGCTCATTGAAGGAGCTAGGCTATGGCGGCTAAACGAATCGTGCAGCAACCTGCTGCATCATTGCCCAGCGACTACGCGGAGCTGCTCGAAGACCTCAAAGCGCGCATTCGTACTGCCAGGGCGCCGGCGGCGCTGGCGGTCAACCGCGAGCTTGTCCTTCTCTATTGGGATATCGGCCGCTCTATCTTAGAACGGCAGCAGCAGGAGGGCTGGGGCGCCAAGGTTATTGAACGCCTGGCCGATGACCTGCGTCGCGAGTTTCCCGATATGAAAGGGCTTTCCCGGGCGAATCTGTTCTACATGCGGGCGTTTGCCGAGGCGTCCCCCGACCGGGAATTTGTCCAGCAGGTTGCTGGACAATTGCCCTGGTTCCACAATGTCACGGTTCTGACGAAGGTCAAAGATCCCAGCGAGCGGAAGTGGTACCTGCGGGCTTGTGTGGAACACGGCTGGAGCCGGGCGGTCCTCCTGCACCAGATCGAAAGTGGCCTTTATCATCGCCAGGGAAAGGCTCTCACCAACTTTGCCCGCACGCTGCCCGCGCTGCAATCGGAGCCTGCTCAGCAACTCCTCAAGGACCCTTACAACTTCGATTTTCTCAGCACACACGATGCCCTGCTGGAACGCGACCTGCACAAAAAGGGAGTTCAAGCCTGAATACGCCGGCAAACTCAACTTTTACCTGTCAGCTGTGGACGACCTCCTACGCCATCCCCAGGACAACCCCACGGTGGGTATTCTCCTATGCAAGGAGAAAAACCGTGTGGTGGTGGAGTACGCCCTGCGGGATGTGAGTAAGCCCCCTCGGCGTGGCGGAGTACCGCCTGGCGCAGGCACTGCCTACCGAACTCCGAGGTGCCCTGCCTTCGGTGGAGGAACTGAAAGCCGAGCTGGCAAAACTGGACAAAGAAAATTTGGAGGAGCTGGGGTGTGGCAGGAGGTAAAGCTTACCAAGATTGCTGATATCATGATGGGGCACTCTCCTCCAAGGAAAACGTATAACGAGCAGGGGGACGGTCTCCCGTGCTTCGCGTGCGCGGATCTCAATCCGCACCAGATTGAGGCAGTACTGAGCGCCCAACGACAGCCATGGTCTCTCACCCTAAATTTGGGCTAAGGAGGAAGGATGATGACGAAGACCAAAGAACAACAAATCGAAGACATACTGATCGAAAAGCTCCAGGGTCTGGGGTACACCTACCGTCCCGACATTCGGGACCGCGAAGCGTTGGAGCGCAACTTCCGCGAGAAATTCGAGGCGCTCAATCGGGTCCAGCTCACCGATGCCGAGTTCGCCCGCCTGCGGAATGAAATGATCTCCCCCGACGTCTTCGCCTGTTCGGAGCGGCTGCGTGCACGCAACACCTTCAAGCGCGAGGATGGCACCCCGCTGCATTACCAGCTGGTGAACCTCAAGGACTGGTGCAAGAACAGCTTTGAGGTGGTGAGCCAGCTGCGCATCAACACCCACTCGAGCTTTCACCGCTACGACGTGATCTTGCTCGTCAATGGCCTGCCGCTGGTGCAGATCGAGCTGAAGACCCTCGAGGTCAGCCCCCGCCGGGCCATGCAGCAGATCGTCGAATACAAGCAGGACCCGGGCAACGGCTATACCAATACCCTGCTCTGCTTTGTGCAGCTCTTTATCGTCAGCAACCGCACGACTACCTGGTACTTCGCCAACAACAACGCCGAACACTTCCGCTTCGACGCCGATGAGTGCTTCCTGCCCGTCTACCGCTGGGCCACGCCGGACAACAAAAAGGTGACCCACCTCGACGATTTCGCCGAGGCCTTCCTGGCCAAATGCACCCTAGCCGAGATGATCAGTCGCTACATGGTGCTCATCCAGACCGAGCGCCGGCTCGTGATGATGCGCCCATATCAGATCTATGCGGTCAAGGCCATTGTCGATTGCATCCAGCAAAACCGCGGCAACGGCTACATCTGGCACACCACCGGATCGGGCAAGACACTGACCTCGTTCAAGGCCTCGACCCTGCTCAAAGACAACCCAGACGTCGAAAAGGTGCTCTTTGTGGTGGATCGTAAGGACCTCGACCGCCAGACCCGGGAGGAGTTCAACCGCTTCCAGCCGCGTTGCGTGGAGGAGAACACCAACACCGAAACCCTGGTAAAGCGCCTCCTCTCGGACGACTACGCCGACAAGGTGATCGTGACCACCATCCAGAAGCTGGGCCTGGCGCTGGACGCCGACCACCGCAACGACTATCGCAAGCGCCTCGAGCCCCTGCGGGATAAGCGCGTCGTGTTCATTTTCGACGAGTGCCACCGCTCGCAGTTCGGGGAATACCACCAGGCCATTCGCGAGTTCTTCCCGAGAGCCCAGCTTTTTGGCTTTACCGGCACCCCCATCTTCGGCGACAACGCCACCTACAAGACCATCGAAGGCCGGGAAGCCCGCATGGTCACCACCGCCGACGTCTTTGACAAGCAGCTCCACGCCTACACCATCACCCACGCCATCGACGACGGCAACGTGCTGCGCTTTCACGTGGACTACTATAAACCCAAGGGCGCGCCCATCAAGCCCGGCGAAACGCTCGCCAAGCGCAAGGTGGTCGAGGCCATCCTGGAAAAGCACGACGCCGCGACGAATCAACGCCGCTTTAATGCGCTGCTGGCCACCGCCAGCATCGACGACGCCATCGAGTACCACCGGCTCTTTCGGGAGATCCAGGCCCGCCGGCAGCAGGAAGACCCCGACTTCCAGCCCCTGAACGTGGCCTGCGTCTTCTCCCCCCCCGCCAATGGCAACCGCGACATCGCCCAGCTACAAGAGGACCTGCCCCAGGAGCAGCTCGACAACCGCCGGGAGCCGGACAGGAAACGGAAAGCGCTCGAGGAGATCATCGCCGACTACAACGCCCGCTACGGCACCAACTTTTCTTTGGACACCTTCGACCTCTATTACCAGGACATCCAAAAGCGCATCAAAGACCAGAAGTACCCCAACCGCGACCTGCCGCGCGAGCAGAAGATCGATCTCACCATCGTGGTGGACATGCTACTGACCGGCTTTGATTCGCAGTATTTGAACACGCTGTACGTAGATAAGAACCTCAAGCACCACGGCCTGATTCAGGCCTTTTCGCGCACCAACCGGGTGCTCAACGACTCCAAGCCCTACGGCAATATCCTCGACTTCCGCGCCCAGAAGGAGGCCGTGGACGAGGCCATCACGCTCTTTTCCGGCGAGGCCGGCGAGCGCGCCCGCGAGATCTGGCTGGTGGACCCGGCTCCGGTGGTGGTGGGCAAGCTCGCCGAGGCGGTAGAGGAGCTCCAGGCGTTCATGCAGTCCCAGGGGCTGGAATGCCGGCCTGAGGAGGTGGCTAACCTCAAGGGCGACGAGGCCCGCGCGGCCTTCATCAACCACTTCAAGGATGTGCAGCGCCTGCGCACCCAGCTCGACCAGTACACCGACCTGGACGAAGCCACCCGCACCCAGATCGAGGAGGTCCTGCCCACTGACACCCTGCGCGCCTTCCAGGGCGTCTATCTCGACCTAGCTGCCCGGCTCAAAGCCGAGCAGGGCAAGGCCGACCACGATGCCCCTGTGCAGCGGCTCGATTTTGAGTTCGTGCTCTTCGACTCAGCCCTCATCGACTACGACTACATCATGAAGCTCATCGAGCGCTTCAGCGCCAAGGGACCCGAGAAGCAGAAGATGACCCGCGACGAGCTGATCGGGCTCTTGCGCAGCAACGCCAAGTTCCTCGACGAGCGCGAGGAGATCATCGAGTATGTGAACACCCTGAAGGAGGGCGAGGGCCTCAGCGAGCAGCAGATCCGCGAGGGCTACGAGCGCTTCAAGACCGAGAAATACGCGCGAGCCGTGGCCGAGATCGCCTCCAGGCACGGCCTGGCGCCCGAGGCGCTCCAGGGCTTCATCGACGGCATCCTGCGCCGCATGATCTTCGACCCCGACGCCCTCACCGAGCTAATGAAGCCGCTCGGCCTCGGCTGGAAGGCGCGGGCGCAAAAGGAGCTGGAGCTAATGGCAGATCTTGCGCCGCTCCTCAGGAAGCTCGCCCAGGGCAAAGAGATCTCAGGACTGGAGGTGTATGACCATGCCTGAGCAGAAGAAAGCTGTCGTCCCCCGCCTGCGCTTCCCCGAGTTTCGCGACGCGGGGCCGTGGGAGGTGAAACGGTTGGGGGAGGTATTTTGCGAAAGGAGTGAGCGAGGCGGCAATGGGCTTGAACTTTTGTCGGTTACGATTTCAGATGGTGTAGTTCGAGCAGCAGAATTAGAGCGAAAAAATAATGCCAATGCTGATTTATCTAACTACAAGAAAGTATGTCCAGGTGACATCGTTTATAACTCGATGCGGATGTGGCAGGGAGCGAGTGGGGTTTCGTGGTGGCATGGAGTAGTTAGCCCTGCGTATACAGTAGTAACTCCGAAAGAAAGTCAAAATGCGGTTTTTTGGGCCTACTGTTTCAAACTAGAGCATTCTATTGCGGAATTTGTTCGTTTCTCACAAGGCGTCACTTCGGACACATGGAATCTAAAATATCCAGCCTTTTCTGCAATTGAGATGGCATTCCCTGCTGAACAAGCCGAACAACAAAAAATCGCCGACTGCCTGTCGTCGCTGGACGAGCTGATCAAGCTTCAGGCGAAGCAGCTCGAGGCCCTCAAAGCCCACAAGAAAGGGCTGATGCAGCAGCTTTTCCCCCGCGAGGGCGAAACCACCCCCCGCCTGCGCTTCCCCGAGTTCCGCGATGCCGGGCCGTGGGAGGTGAAACGGTTGGGGGATGTGTATCAGTTTATTCCAACGAATTCATTCTCAAGGGAACAGCTAACGTATGAGTCGGGCACAATCAAAAACATCCATTACGGTGACATTCATACCAAGTATCGTGCCCTGTTTGATGTCGAGCGGGAACACGTGCCGTTTTTAATTGGCAACGGAGTAACTGAAGACTTTGATGACGAGCGCTTTTGTGTCCCCGGAGATGTCATTCTTGCTGATGCGTCGGAAGATCTGGACGACATCGGTAAAGCGATTGAAATTGTAAATATTGGTTCCCATAAAGTAGTGGCAGGTCTGCATACCTTGCATGCTAGGCAATTAGCGGAGGATTTGGTAATCGGATTTGGGGGATGTCTTTTTCAATGCAATGCTATCCGTGAGCAGATTCGAAAGCAGGCTCAGGGAGCCAAGGTGCTCGGTATCTCAGCAACGCGCCTGAAAAGTATCAAACTCGCTGCTCCAAGAAAGCCCGAACAACAAAAAATCGCCGACTGCCTGTCGTCGCTGGATGAGGTGATCGAGCTTCAGGCGAAGCAGCTCGAGGCCCTCCAGACCCACAAGAAGGGCCTGATGCAGCAACTTTTCCCGCAGGAGATTGACCTATGAGCGAGCACGACCAAATCCGCCTGGGCAAGACGCTCTGGGCCATCGCCGACCAGCTGCGCGGCGCGATGAACGCCGACGACTTCCGCGACTACATGCTGTCCTTCCTCTTTTTGCGCTACCTCTCGGACAACTACGAGGAGGCCGCCAAACGGGAACTGGGAAGCGACTGGCCCGAGCCTGCCCCAGGCGACCGGCGTTCGCCGCTGGCGGCGTGGTACGAAAAGAACCCGGACGACATCCCGACCTTCGAGGACGTGATGCGCCGCAAGGTGCACTACGTCATCAAACCCGAATACCTCTGGAGCAGCATCGCCGAGCTGGCCCGCACCCAGGACGCCGAGCTGCTGCACACGCTGCAAAAAGGCTTCAAGTTCATCGAGAACGAGTCCTTTGGCCGCAGTTTCCAGGGGCTGTTCTCGGAGATCAACCTCGACTCGGACAAGCTCGGCAGAACCTACGCCCAGCGCAACGAACGCCTTTGCGCCATCATCCAGCGGATCGCCGAAGGCCTGGCGGAGTTTCCCCAGGAGCGCGACCTCCTGGGCGATGCCTACGAGTACCTGATCGGGCAGTTCGCCGCCGGGAGCGGCAAAAAGGCGGGCGAGTTCTACACCCCGCAGCAGATCTCCAGCATCCTCTCGGGCATCGTCGTTCTGGACGCCCAGGACCCCGCCAGCGGCCGGCGTGCGAAGCTGGGCAGGGTGCTGGATTTCGCCTGCGGCTCCGGCTCGCTGCTCCTCAACGTGCGCCGGCGGATGGGACGGGACGGCGTGGGCAAGCTCTACGGCCAGGAGAAGAACATCACCACCTACAACCTGGCCCGCATGAACATGCTGCTGCACGGGGTGCGCGATACCGAGTTCGAGATCTTCCACGGCGACACACTCACCAACGAGTGGCCGCTCATGCGCGAAGAGAACCCGGCCAAGAAGATCGAATTTGACGCGGTGGTGGCCAATCCTCCCTTTAGCTACCGCTGGGAGCCCAGCGAAGCCCTGGCGGAGGATTTCCGCTTCAAGGGGTACGGGCTGGCCCCCAGATCGGCGGCGGATTTTGCGTTCCTCCTGCACGGCTTCCACTTCCTGCACCGTGAGGGGACCATGGCCATCATCATGCCCCACGGTGTGCTCTTCCGCGGCAACAGCGAAGCCAAGATCCGAAAGAAACTACTGGAGGACAACCACATCGACGCCGTCATCGGCCTGCCGGCGAACCTGTTCTACTCCACCGGCATCCCGGTCTGCATCCTGGTGCTCAAAAAGTGCAAGAAGTTCGACGACGTGCTGTTTATCAACGCGGCGGAACACTACCAGAAGGGCAAACGGCAGAACCTGCTGCTGCCCGAACACGTGGACAGGATCGTGGAGACATACCAGTACCGCAGGGAGGAGCCGCACTACTCCCGGCGGGTGAGCCTGGAGGAGATCAGGCAGAACGAGTTCAACCTCAACATCACCCGGTATGTAAGCACAGCTAAAGCAGAGCTGGAAATAGATTTACAACAGGTTCATCAAGAGCTTGCTGAGTTGACCCGTAAGATGGAAGAGGCTCGCGCTCGGCATAATGCGTTTCTAAAAGAGCTCGGACTTCCGGAACTACGTTAGACAGGGGTGGCCGATTGAATGGGAGTGGGCGCGCTATGGTCGAGTCTGTTGGGCGTCCTCGCTTCCCCGACGAGATAGAAGTTGAGGAAATCGAGCGCAAGGAACGGCTCAAGACGAAATGGGCGCAGCTCGAAGCGGTGGTCGGCGCAGAACAGCGGCTCAAGTTGATTGCGCGGGACATCGTGGAGCACTTCGAGCGGCGGCTGGAGGCGCTCGAGGGCAAGGCGATGCTCGTCTGCATGAGCCGGCGCATCTGCGTCGAGCTCTACAACGAGATCGTGCGTCTGCGCCCCGAATGGCGCCACGAGGACGACGACAAGGGCCAGATCAAGGTGGTCATGACCGGCTCGGCTTCCGACCCGGCGGACTGGCAGCCGCACATCCGCGACAAACGCCGGCGCGAGGCGCTGGCCAACCGTTTCCGCGACCCGCGCGACCCGTTCCGCATCGTCATCGTGCGCGACATGTGGCTGACCGGTTTTGATTGCCCCAGCCTCCACACGATGTATGTGGACAAGCCGATGCGCGGCCACGGCCTGATGCAGGCCATCGCGCGGGTGAACCGGGTCTTCCGGGACAAACCTGGCGGGCTGGTGGTGGATTACCTAGGCCTTGCCCACGAGCTGAAGGCCGCGCTCGCCACTTACACCGAAAGCGGCGGCACGGGCCGCACGGCGTTGGATCAGGAAGAAGCCGTGGCTGTGATGCTGGAGAAATACGAGGTCTGCTGTGACCTATTCCATGGTTTCGACCGGTCGAAGTGGTTCACTGGAACGCCGCAAGAGCGGTTAGCGCTTTTGCCTGCGGCCCAGGAACACATCCTGGCGCAAGAAAACGGCAAAGAACGATTACTCCAGGCCGTACGCGCGCTATCGAAGGCTTTTGCGCTGGCCGTGCCGCACGAGGAAGCGCTGCGTATCCGCGACGACGTGGCGTTTCTCCAAGCGGTAGCGGCGGCGCTAGTCAAGCGCGCGCCGGGTGCGTCGCGCCCAGAGGAAGAGTTAGACCACACCATCCGGCAGCTCATCTCGCAAGCCATAACCCCTGAAGGAGTCGTGGACATCTTCGCTGCCGCTGGATTGAGAAAGCCGGATATTTCGATCCTCTCGGACGAGTTCCTGGCCGAAGTGCGCGGGATGCCGCAGCGCAACCTGGCGGTGGAACTTCTGCGCAAGTTCCTGGAAGGCGAGATCAAGACCCGCCGGCGCAAGAACCTGGTGCAGGCGCGGTCGTTTGCTGAGATGCTCGTACAGACAATTCGCCGTTACCAGAACCGCGCTATCGAAGCCGCGCAGGTGATTGAGGAGTTGATCAGACTGGCCTGCGACATGCGCGAAGCCAGCGCCCGCGGCGATAAGTTAGGGCTCACCGAAGAAGAACTGGCCTTCTACGACGCCTTGGAGACCAACGACAGCGCGGTCAAGGTGCTCGGCGAGCCGACGCTGCGGCAAATTGCCCAGGAACTGGTC
>Ga0308405_1001626_pt1 | contig 11236 bp, 9 predicted proteins | sample HotsprSampleMS13_FD_203473 | JGI IMG/M metagenome (GOLD analysis project Ga0308405, IMG submission 203473) | Hot spring phototrophic mat microbial communities from Mushroom Spring, Yellowstone National Park, Wyoming, United States - 20060912_MS13 ...
GGCTCGGGCCCGCGGCGCTCGACCCGCTCGAAGCGTTCCTGGGCGAGGCCCTCGCCTACGAACGGGGCCATCCGGCCTCGCTCCGCGGCTTCCTCACCTGGTTCCGGCTCGGCGCCGGTGAGCTCAAGCGTGACCCCGAAGCGCCGGGCGATCGGGTCCGCGTCTCGACGGTGCACGGTGCGAAGGGGCTCGAAGCACCGATCGTCATCCTGGCGGATGCCGGTCCGCACGGCGACCCGCGGCCCGGCAAGCTCCTGTGGGGCAGGGTCGAGCCCGACGACGGACGGGGCGAGTTGCCGTTTTGGCGCGAGAGCAAGGACTATCGCGAGCCGCTCACCGAGTCGTTCGTCCAACGCGAGAAAAAGCTGGACGAAGAAGAAAACCATCGGCTCCTCTACGTCGCCTTGACGAGAGCAGCCGAACGCTTGATCGTCACCGGCTGGCACAACCAAAGGACTGCGCGTGGGCACGCGGAGGGAAGGGATTCCGAGGAACTCCACGGCTCCTGGCACGGGCTCGTCCGCCGCGCCCTCGAACGCCTGGGCGGGGTCGAGATCGTCGAGCGGCACGAGCTCGGCGAGGCGTTCCCCGGGCCGATCCTCCGCTTTCGCCGCGGTGTTCCCGCTCCCGCGGCCGATCCACGGCCGGTCTCCGCCGCGTGCGAGCCCTTGCCCGACTGGCTCTTTCGTCCGGCTCCCGTCGAGCCGCACCCGCCGCGGCCGCTCGCCCCGTCGCGGGTGCTCCCGGAGCCCGAACCGCTGGGCCCCCAGGCGGGTCAGGAAGCTGCGCGCCGGCGGCGCTTCGGCACGCTCGTCCACCGTCTGCTCGAGCTTTTGCCCGGCCTCCACCCCGCCGATCGGTCGGCCGCCCTCGACCGGTTTCTCGCCCGCTTCGCCGCCGACCTCGACCCCGACGAGCGCGACCGCGTGCGGGCGAACGTCACGGGACTTCTCGAGAGCCCCGACCTCGCCCCGCTCTTCGCCCCGGGTGCACTCGTCGAACAGGCGATCGTCGGGCTCGTGGGTGACGTCCCGGTGAGCGGGCAGATCGACCGCCTACTCGTCATGCCCCACGAGGTGGTGGCGATCGACTTCAAGACCGGCCGCCGACCGGCCTCGCCGCCCGAAAGTTATCTGCGGCAAATGGCGCTCTATCGCGCCCTGCTCGTCCAGCGATTCCCGGGCAGGAAGATCCGCTGCGGGCTGCTCTGGACCGAGATCGCGACGGTCGATTGGCTCGACGAGGCGCGCCTCGCCGGCCTCGCGCCGGCCCCCTCCTTGACGCTCGCGCAACCGGCTCATTAGCTAGGTGAGCGACGCGGGCGCCGCCCCGCGCTGTAACCAAGACGGAACATGTCCATGTCGGTGCTCCACGCGAGCGACGCCAGCTTCGAGAAGGATGTTCTCAAATCCGACAAGCCGGTCGTCGTCGATTTCTGGGCCGAGTGGTGCGGTCCCTGTAAGATGATCGCGCCTTATCTGGACGACATCGCAGCCGAGCTCGGCGATCGCGTCCGGATCGTCAAGATCAACATCGACGAGAACCCGCTCACCCCGACCAAGTACGGGGTGCGCGGCATCCCGACCTTGATGATCTTCAAGAACGGCGCCGCGGTGGCCACCAAGGTCGGCGCCCTGCCCAAGCGCCAGCTGCAGGATTGGATCGAGCAGAGCCTCGCCTGATCCCGGACGTTCGCGGCCGTCCGGAGGCGCTCAGCGGCCGGCCGCGAGCGCCGCTTCGCGAATGGCCGAGAGCGTCGTGCGCGGGGTGATCGCCTCGGGGTCGACGACGAGCTCGACGAGGGCGACGCCCGGATGGGCGAGGGCCAGATCGAGCGCCTCGTCGACCTCGGCGTCGCGGGTCACTCGGAGCCCCAGGCAGCCGAACGCTCGCGCAAAGGCGGCGAAGTCGGGGTTGACGAGCTCCGTGCCGCTCACCCGGGTCGGGAACTCCCGTTCCTGGTGCATGCGGATCGTTCCGTACATCCCGTTGTTCACGACCAGCACGACGAGCCCCCGGACCCCGTACTGGACGGCGGTCGCCAGCTCCTGGCCGGTCATCAAGAAGCAGCCGTCGCCGGCGAAGCAGACCGTCGGACGGTCGGGATGGACGAGCTTGGCGGCGATCGCCGCCGGCAAGCCGTAGCCCATCGAGCCCGAAGTGGGGGCGAGCTGTGTGCGGAACGGGCCGTAGCTGTAGAACCGGTTCGGCCAGGCGCAGTAATTGCCCGCGCCGTTGGTCACGATCGCCTCGCGCGGCAGCCGCTCGGCGAGCCGGCGCATGACGTGCCCCATCTGCACGTCGCCCGGGTGGCGGGTGGGCGTCCGCCAGGCGAGATAGGAGGCCCTGAGCCGCACTCGGTCCTCGGCCCAGGGCTTCCGGGAGGGCGGCGGCAGGGCGGCGAGTGCGGCGCAAATCGCCGGCATCGTGGCGCAAATCGCGATTTCGGGGGTGTAGACGCGGCCGAGCTCGGTGGCGTCCGGGTGGACGTGAACGAGCGGCACCCCCGGATCCGGCACGCCCAAAAGCGTGTAGCCCTGGGTCGTCATCTCGGAGAGCCGCGAGCCGAGCACGAGCAAGAGGTCGGCCGAACGGATGCGCTCGACGAGCGCCGGGTTGGGCCCGATCCCGATGTCGCCCACGTACGAGGGATGCTCGTTGTCGAGCAGGTCCTGGCGGCGGAAGCCGGCCGCCACCGGTAAATCGAAGCGTTCGACGAACCGGGCGAGGTCGGCGCAGGCGCCGGCCGTCCAACCGCTGCCGCCGACGATCACGAACGGCCGTGTGGCGTCGGCGAGCCGTGCCGCGAGGCGGGCGAGCGCATGCGGGTCGGGCCAGATCTCGACCCCCTGCCAACGCGGCGCGTCGGCGACGACGGCCCGCTCGTGCAGCATGTCCTCGGGCAGGGCCAAGACCACGGGCCCCGGGCGCCCTCCCATCGCGGTCGACACGGCGTGCTGGACGAATTCGGGAATCCGCTCGACCCGATCGATCTCGGCCGCCCATTTGGCGATCCCGCCGAACATCCGCCGGTAGTCGACCTCCTGGAAGGCGTCCCGCTCCCGGGTCGTGCTGTCGATCTGGCCCACGAAGAGGATCATGGGCGTGCTGTCCTGCTGGGCTACGTGTACGCCCGAGGCGGCGTTGGTCGCCCCGGGGCCGCGCGTCACGAACGCCACGCCCGGCCGGCCGGTGAGCTTACCCACCGCCTCGGCCATCATCGCCGCCCCACCTTCCTGGCGACAGATCACGAAACGCGGCCGATTGCGCCCGTGGAACCCGTCGAGCACCGCGAGGTAACTCTCGCCCGGCACGCCGAAGCAGAGCTCGACGCCCTGCGCCTCGAGCTGGTCCACCAGGATCTTGCCGCCGTGCCGTGCCGTGCCTTCCATGATCGCCCCGTCCGCGACGCCTCGTCCGCCGCCGGACATAGCGGCACGCGGCTCAGCCGGCCAGCCGCCCGCTCGCAGGAGGGAAAGCCGCGGCCGGAAAGCGCCGCGCGAGCCGCGGAGGCGCCCCGCGCGGTGGCTTCCCGTCGCCTCCGGCTCCGGTAAGATCGCGCAAGCGAGGTGGCGGCGATGTCCGAACCGATCGAACTCCTCTACGGGCGCGGGACCCTCAGGGTGACGCCGCCCCCCGGCTGCGTGCCGACGATCGTGCGCAAGCGGTCCATGCCGGTTCTCGACGACCCGGTGGGCGCTGTCGCCCGGGCGCTCGATCGGCCGGTCGGTTGCCCGGCGCTCGTCGAACTCGCCCGCGGCCGCCGCTCGGCTTGCATTCTGGTGTGCGATATCACCCGGCCGGTGCCCAACGGTTTGTTCCTGCGCCCGCTGATCGACCGGCTCCTGGCCGCGGGCGTGCCACGCGCGGGCATCACGATCTTGGTCGCGACCGGCCTCCACCGCCCCGCTCCCGAGGACGAGCTCGCGGAGATCGTGGGCGACCCGGCGCTCCTCGAGGAAGTCCGGGTCGTGAACCACGTCGCCACGGCCGACGAGGATCACGTCTTCCTGGGTCGCACACCCACTCGTGGCACCGTCGTCCGGCTCGACCGCCGACTCGTCGAGGCCGAGCTCAAGATCGCGACGGGGCTGGTCGAGCCGCACTTCATGGCCGGCTGGTCGGGTGGCCGCAAAGTCATCGCCCCGGGCGTGGCGCACGCCGAGACGATCACGACTTTCCACAACGCCGCCTTCATGAGCCATCCGCGGGCGACGAGCTGCGTGCTCGAGGGCAATCCGTTGCACGAGGAGCAGCTCGCGATCGTGGCGATGCTGGGCGGCGCCCTCGCGCTCAACACGGTGATCGACGAGCATCGCCGGCTCGCCTTCGTGAACTTCGGCGAGATCGTCGAAAGCCACCTCGAGGCGGTGCGGTTCTGCGAGCGCTACGCGCGGGTCGAGCTGCCGCGCCGCTTCCGCACGGTGGTCACCTCCTCCGCCGGCTACCCGCTCGACAAGACCTATTACCAAACGGTCAAGGGGATGGTCGGACCCTTGGGTATCCTGGAGCCGGGGGGTGATCTGATCGTCGCTTCGGCCTGTTCCGAAGGCCTGGGCTCACCGCATTTCGCCGAGGCCCAGCGGCGCCTGGTCGAACTCGGGGCCGACGGCTTCTGGCGGAGCATCGAGAACAAGCCGCACGCCGACATCGACGAGTGGCAGACGCAAAAGCAGCTCGAGCCGATGCGCCGGGCCGGCCGCATCCGACTCTACACCGACGGGCTCGACCCCGAAGCGCGGCGGCTCACCGCGGTCGAAATCGTGGACTCGCTCGAGACGGCGCTCGCCGAAGCGATCGCCCGCCAGGGCGATCCGCACGTGGCCTTCGTGCCCGAAGGGCCGTACGTCGTGCCGGTGTGCCGTGCCGGCTGAGCCCGTCGGCCACGTCCATCTCGACCCCGTCGGCGGCGTGGCGGGCGACATGTTCGTGGCCGCTTTGGTCGAGGCGCTGCCCGAAATCGAGGTGGGGCTCGTGGACCAGCTGCAGCGGATCGGTCTACCGAGAGGGGTCGACATCCGCTTCGCCCGCGATCGGCGCGGCGGCCTTGCCGGGCTCCGTTTCGTCGTCGTTGCGGAAGATCCTCCGCCCTCGGGAACGCTACCCGACATCCTCGAGCGGATCGCCGGATCGGGGCTCGACGAGCCGGTGAAGCGGCGCGCCGCCGCGATTTACCGTCGGCTGGGCGAGACCGAGGCGGCCGTCCACGGAGTGCCCCTCGAGGCCGTCCACTTCCACGAGATCGCCGATTGGGACTCCTACGTCGACATCGTGGCCGCCGCCTTTTCGATCGAGGCGATCGGCTGCCGCTCTTGGTCCATCGGCCCTCTCCCCCTGGGCTCGGGCACAGTCGCGACCGCGCACGGCCTGCTGCCGGTGCCGGCACCCGCCACGGCCCGGCTCTTGCGCGGGTTCGTGATCCTCGACGACGGTCTGCCGGGTGAACGCGTCACACCGACGGGTGCCGCGATCCTGGCCGAGCTCGCGCCGGCGCCTCGGCCACCGGAACGGCCCTTGCGCCTCCTCGCCACCGGGCACGGACTCGGCCGTCGAGAACTGCCGGACAAGCCGAACGCGCTGCGCGTGCTCCTCCTGGCCGAGGCGGAAGCTGCCGACGACGGGACGTGCGTTCGGGACCGTGTCGCGGTCGTCCGTTTCGAGGTCGACGACCAGGCGGCCGAAGACTTGGCGCTCGGACTCGAGCGGCTGCGTGCGCGCCGCGACGTTCTGGACGTTTGTCAGTGGCCGGTCGTCGGGAAAGCCGGACGGCTCACGAGCGCGGTGCAGCTCCTCTGCGCCCCGGAGGCGGTCGAGGCGGTCGCGCGAGCGTGCCTCGCCGAAACTACGACGCTCGGCGTTCGGATCGATACGGTCGAGCGACGGATCCTCGCGCGCGAGACGGTGACCGTCGACGCCGCCGGCCGGGCGGTCCGCGTCAAGCGGGCCCGGCGCCCGGACGGCACGATCTCGGCCAAGGCGGAGCTCGCCGATCTCGCTACGAGCGGAGGCGGTGCGACCGCGCGATCGCGGCTCCGCCGGGCCGCCGAAGCGGCGGCGCTCGCGAACCCGGAGGGCTCGTCTTGAGCGCGCTCGAGCCGGCCAGCGAAGTGGTGAACCGGTTGCGCACGATCCTCGCGGGCTTCGACCGCCTCGCGGTCGCGGTGAGCGGCGGGGTGGACAGCACCACGCTCGGCGTACTCGCTCATCGGCTACTCGGCCCGCGCGCCCTTCTCGTCCATGCCGTCTCGCCCGCCGTGCCGTTCGCGGCGACCGCGAGACTCCGGGAGCTCGCCGCGCGGGAGGGCATGGCGCTTCGACTTCTCGATGCGGGCGAGTTCGCCGATCCGCGCTACCGGGCGAACCCGCTCGACCGCTGCTACTTCTGCAAGACCAACCTCTACGCGGCAATCCGCCGGGTCTGGACGGGACCCATCGCCTCCGGGACGAACCGCGACGATCTCGGCGATTTCCGCCCGGGCTTGCGCGCTGCGGCCGAGGCCGGCGTCCACCACCCCTATGTCGAGGCCGGGCTCGACAAGTCGGCGGTGCGCCGCCTCGCCCGCACGCTGGGCCTTTCCGAGCTCGCCGACCTGCCCGCCTCGCCCTGCCTCGCGAGCCGGCTGGAGACCGGTGTTCCGGTCACCCACGAGCGGCTCGCTCTCGTGGTCGCGGTCGAGCGCCTCCTCGAGGAGCGGTTCGGCCCGGGCGATCAGCGCTGTCGGATCCGGCCGGACCGGATCGAACTCGAGCTGCCCGAGCAGCGGCTCGCGAGCCTCGAGGAAGGGGCCCGGGCCGACCTCCTGGCTGCGGCCGGATCGATCCTCGCCGAGCACGGCTTCGACCTGCCGGTCCGGCTCGCGCCCTATCGGCGCGGCAGCGCCTTTTTGCGGCCCGCAGCCCGATGAGCCCGCTGTTCGTCCACGACGCGGATCGATCGCGGCGGATCGGATTGCCCGAAGCGGTCTTCTGCGCGAGCAAGACCATCGACCAGCTCGCAGCCGTCCTGAACGCGTTGCTCGCGGAGGGCTCGCGCGCACTCCTGACCCGGCTCGCCCCCGAGCAACACGCTGCGCTCTCCGACGACCTGCGCCGCCGCCTCGACTACGACCCGATTTCGCGCACGGCCTTTCTCGGGCCGGTCGCGCCGCCTGCGGGACCGCCCCGCGTCGCCGTCGTGACCGGCGGGACCGGCGATCAGCGGGTCGCCGAGGAAGCGGCACGGACCCTCGCCTTCCACGGCGAAGCCGTCGAGCGACATTACGACGTCGGCGTGGCCGGGCTCTGGCGGGTGCTCGCGCGGCGCGAGGCGCTCGCTCGCTTCCCGGTGCTCGTCGCCTGCGCCGGGATGGAGGGCGCGCTCTTCAGTGTGCTCGGCGGGCTCGTGCCGGGTCTCGTGGTCGCCGTGCCGGTCTCCTCGGGCTACGGCGTCGCCGAAGCCGGCCGGGCGGCACTGTCGAGTGCGCTAGCGAGCTGCGCGCCGGGCATCGTCGTGGTGAACATCGACAACGGCTACGGTGCCGCCTGCGCCGCCCTGCGTGCGCTTCGCGTCTCGACCGGCCGCTAGAGGTCGGCCGGGAAGCGTGGGATCGGCGTCTCGCTGTTGACCTGCGCGTTGAGGAGGAGGCCCACGCCGAGCATGACCGTGAGCATCGCCGTACCACCATAAGAGACGAGCGGCAGGGGCACGCCCACGACCGGGATCAGGCCGGTCACCATCGCCACGTTGACGATCGCGTAGAGGGCGAAATTGCAGGTCACACCGGCAGCGAGAAGGCGCGCGAAATGGCTCTGCGCCCGCAGCGCCACGGCCATCCCCGCAAGGGTGATGGCCAAGATGAGGGCCAAGACCGCGAGCGCGCCCACGAACCCCGTCTCCTCGGCGAGCATGGTGAACGCGAAGTCGGTGTGCTTCTCGGGGAGAAACGAGAGCTGCGCTTGGGTTCCCCGCAGATAGCCCCGGCCCCAGAGGCCGCCCGAGCCGATGGCGATCTTGGATTGGATGATGTGGTAGCCGGCACCCAACGGATCGCTCTCCGGGTCGAGGAAAGTCGCGATCCGCTGGCGTTGGTAATCGTGCAAATGGGCCCAAGCGATCGGCAGGGCCGCGCCGGCGAGCACGCCAGCTGCGAGGAACTTCCAGATCGCCATCCCGCCCAGGAACAGCATCGCCGTGCCGACCATCCCGAGCATACCGGCGGTACCGAGGTCCGGCTGCTTCAGCACGAGGGCGACCGGCGAAAGGATCATCAAAAGCGGTGGTAAGAGGAACAGTGGTCGGCGGACCTCCTCGAGGTAAGCGGCGTGGAAGTAGCGAGCGAGCGCCAGCACGAGGGCCAGCTTCATGAGCTCGGAGGGCTGCAGCTGGACGAAGCCGAGGTCGATCCAGCGCTGGGCACCTTTGTTGATCTCTCCGACGATCTTGACCGCGACGAGAAGAAGAAGGACGAGACCATAGGTCGGATAGGCGAGCCGGAACAGTTTCTTGATGTCGATCAAGGCGATCGCCACCGCGAGCCCGGTCATGACGACGAGGCGGATCCCGTGTCGGAACGCCCAAGGCGTGTGCGATCCGCCGGCGGCCGAATAGAGCAGCGCGTAGCCCACGAGGCCGAGCAACAGGACGATAGCCACGAGCGGCCAGGCGATCCGGGCGAGCTTCTCACCGACCGAAGGGGGCGTCGCGCGGTCGAGTGCGCGCGTGGCCATCAGCGGCGCTCCACGAGGTCGAGCCGACGCGGTGCCGGCGGCGTGGTTCCGGGTTCCAGACGCAGCGCCTCGACCATGATGTCGCGTGCCACCGGTGCCGCGGCCTTGGCGCCGCTCTCGCCGTGCTCGATGACCACCGCCACCGCGTAGCGCGGCCGGTCGTGCGGTGCGTAGCCGACGAAGAGAGCGTGGTCGCGCTCTTCGCGCGGCCGGTCCTTGCGCTTGTGGGCGCCCGTCGCCCGTTCGGCTTTGCTGATCCGACGAACCTGCGAGGTGCCGGTCTTGCCGGCCATGAACACCCCGGGGATGGGGAGAGCGCTGGCCTTGGCCGTGCCGCGCGGGCCGTTCACGACTTCGTACATCCCTTTGAGAACGAACTCGAGGTTGGCACGGCTGACGCCGAGCGAGGGCGGCGGGACTCCCTTGCCTTCGCTCACGTGGGCGTGCGGGCCGCGGACGATCCAGGGATGCACGGCGCGTCCCCCGTTGCATAGCCGCGCGGTCATCACCGCGAGCTGCAGCGGTGTCGCGCTCACGAAACCCTGGCCGATGCCGCAGACGAGCGTTTCGCCTTTTTGCCAGGGCTGGCCGAGCCGCTCGCGTTTCCAGCGGCTGTCCGGCATCAGACCCGGCTTTTCGCCGGGCAGATCGATCCCGAGCGGCGCGCCGAAGCCGAACCGGCGGGCCATGGCGGCGAGCGCGTCGATCCCGACCCGTCGGGCGAGCTCGTAAAAATAGACGTCACAAGATTGGGCGAGCGCCTGGACGAGCGAGATCCGACCGTGTCCGTGCGGCTTCCAACAGTGGAACCTGGCGTTTCCGAGGCTCATGAACCCGGAACAGAAGACTTCCGTCGAGGGTGTCACGAGGCCCGCCTCGAGGGCCGCCATCGCGGTGACCATCTTGAAGGTCGACCCCGGTGGGTATTGGCCGCGGATGCATCGGTTGACGAGGGGATGGCGCGGATCCTCGGCGAGCTGGCGCCAGCGGGCGCCCGACAGCCCGCTCGCGAACGCGCCGGGATCGTAGGCGGGCACCGAGGCCATGGCGAGCACCGCACCGGTCGTGACCTCGAGCACGACGGCCGCGGCCGCCTCCTGGTCGGCCAGTCGACCCATGCAATAACGCTGTAGATCGAGATCGATCGAGAGTTGGAGATCGGCTCCTTCTTGCCCCTCTTTACGGTCGATTTCGCGGATCTCGCGGCCGATCACGTTGACTTCGACGCGCGAAAGTCCGGCCCGACCGCGGAGCTCCCGATCGTAGGCCCGCTCGATCCCGTTCTTGCCGATCCGGAAATCGGGCAGTTTCAAGAGCGGGTCGGAATCGTCTTCGAGCTCCGTCTTGGCGACCGGACCCACATAGCCCACCACGTGCGCGGTGACGGCGCCGTGTGGATATTGGCGGAGGAGGCCGGAATCGAGGAGGACGCCGGGCAGGTCCGGAGAGCGCACGGCGATCCGGGCAACCTCGTCCCACGAAAGATCTTCGCGCACCGTGATGGGTACGAACGGGCGGTGGAGTTTGGCGAGCTGGAGGACCTCCTCGATCCTCTTGGCGTCGAGGGTGACGATCTCGGCCAGAGCTTCGAGGACGCGCCGGAGGTCGCGGGCCTGCTCGCGAACCACCCGGACCCGGTAGGTCGGCGCGTTGGTCGCGAGCGGTCGGCCGCGCCGGTCGGTGATGACGCCGCGTGGCGGGACCGTGAGCCGCTGGCTGATGCGGTTGTCGTCGGCGAGCAGCTGGTAGGTCGAACCGTCGCGTAGCTGGAGCTGCCAGAGCCGAGCAGCGAGACCACCGAACAGCGCGACCTGCGCCCCGCCGAGCAGGAGCAGGCGACGGCGGAAGCAGCGGTTGCGGTCAGCTTCCTGATACATGGCCGGCCCGCGGCAGAACTCGGCCGATCGGCGCCAGGAGAGCGGCGACCAGGGGATAAACGGCCCAACTCAAGAGAGCCTCCAGAAGGAAGGCTCGGAACGGCGCCGGCCGAATCCAAACGACCGCCGCGAGCAGCCAACGCCACACACCGACCACCGCGACGATCGGCAAGAAGAGGAGCCAAGCGAGCGGCAGCGAGCGCTGCAGAAGACCGCGCGGGACGCGGCGGAGGAGCGCGGGCACGAGCAGAAAACTGGAGGCGTGCAGGCCGAGGGGAAGGTGCCCCGCGAGATCGCGCACGAGGCCGAGAAGGAATATCGAGCTCGGGGTGAAGAGATCCGACCGGTGCACCGTCCAATGGTAGACGACGACGAGCGCCAAGAGCGGTTTTGCCGCCCAAGCCGCGGCCGAAGGCAGCGGCAAGAGGTCGAGGACGACGGCCAAAAGCGCGCTCGCGAAGACCAACGAGCGGCGCGACGCCAGATCGAGCCGCGAAAGGCCGGTCTCGTTCATCGGCCCTGCCTTTCCGCCGCCCGGATCGGCGCGGGCACCGCCTCGCTCGTGGGAAGGCGACCGTCCGGTGCCGGCACCGGATCGTTTTCCAGGACCGCCACGTAATCGAGTCGGTCCCAATCGACCAGAGGGCGGACGA
>Ga0308405_1001633_pt1 | contig 11210 bp, 8 predicted proteins | sample HotsprSampleMS13_FD_203473 | JGI IMG/M metagenome (GOLD analysis project Ga0308405, IMG submission 203473) | Hot spring phototrophic mat microbial communities from Mushroom Spring, Yellowstone National Park, Wyoming, United States - 20060912_MS13 ...
CTACTTCATAGTGTTGATCAACCCAGGCCAGGATTGTGCGGCCGAAGCGTGGGTCTTGTCCGAAGGGGGCCAGCCCATATTCATCGAAGTTACGTTGAACCAAGGCGATGTAATCGGGCGGATGGGCCGTCAGTGTTTCCACCACCCGTTCCTCCCCGCCATAGACCGCCATCAGAACGGGATCGAAAACGGTGTACGGCGTCGGGTTTTCACGCCGCAACAGATAATTGAGAACGATGCCATCGGGGATGACAACCAGTGTCGCCCCCGGCGGCATGGTCTGCGCCATGTTTTCCAGCGCCGCAGCCGTGATGGTACCCGACTCACTAAATGGCAGTCCAAAGGCGTGCATCCGGTCTGCACCTGTGCCAAGAGGTATGTTCTTTACCGAGTAGAAACGACCACTACTTTCCTGTGCAGTCAAAAAAAAAGCCACCAACACACCAGCGCTGCCCCAGCGGATGAGTTCACCTGTGCCCCAGTCCTTGGCTTTGATGAACTCCGGCAACAGGCCGACAGTGCTCACGGCCAACAGCACCGTGGCCGGCAATGCCAGAGTGAAGCCATAATTCCCAACATGCGCGTTGAGCGCGATTTTTCCCAGGAGTAGCAATGCGAAAACACTCCACATTGTCAGCGGAATCCACCGCTGCGCCAACAGCGCCTGATCAGTACATCGAAGCGCCATCCATACCAGCCAGGGAAGTGCCAGTCCGGCCAAAAATGGTAGGGAGTATAAAGCTGAATTCCAAGGCAGAACTTTGTAGGCGAGCAACCACGTCACCCCAAAAGTAACCCCAGCCCACACTACCCATCTGCGTATCACCTTATGCAGGATTCGTTCCAGACCAATGAATGTACTCACAGCCACTACAAAGCCACCTAGTCCACCCACTGCGTGCGCAAGATGCTCTTGCCAGCGATCCAGTCCCATGACCCGCCGGTAAAAAACCTGCCCGAAGGCATCCGTCCGGGCCACATTCAGCCAGTTCCCAAGCAGGCCGGTTACAGCCAACTCCAAAGGCATCTGAGTGGCGAGGTACAGGCCAAATCCAAGCGGTACGACCACGCTGCCAACGATGAACCAGCCCACATCCGGTCGCCATCGTTCCCGTAGAAGCGGCAGAAATCTCAGGCCGAGCCAGTAGCCACTGACAAGCGCACCGGTCAGGGCCACAGACGGCTCAATCTTTGTCAGGCAAACCGCGCCAAAGCACAGACCAACGCCAAAGGAACGCCATTTCCCACCCTGTCCGAGGTAATCGGCGAAGACCGACAACCCCAGGATGGCCAACCCAAGGCCGTGAACGGCTTCATGACGATAGGGCGCGACGTAATCCCAGCTTCCGTCGGTTTCATAGGACTGAAAGGCAAACACGACGAGCAGGATCAACCCGGCGGTGAAGCCGGCGGTTCGCCCAATCGCCCGAGTGAAAAAGCGATAGAGCAGCGCCGTCAGACCGGCCACGAATGCGATGTTGACCAGGGACAGGGTCAGATAGGACACCCCAAACAACCGGAACCACAGGGCGTTCGTGTACTGCGACAGCGGCCCGCCCAACCACACAATGTCCCGGTACAGATGCTTTCCCTTGGACAACTGCCAGGCAACGTACAACTCGATGCCATAGTCCACGAAGGGATTGCCCCACTTCCGCCAGCTTCCCCACACCAGAGCAGCAAAGACGAGTGCCAGCAGCAGCGGATAGACCCAGCGGGTTTCCCTGTCGGAGGTCGCCACATTCGTCGTCATAAGCCGCTCTTCGGTTGAACAGGTGTGGTGGACGAGGTAATGCCTTGTGTTTTCAGAACCCAGGTCACAGCGTCCAGGACATCTTCGGCAACGTAGTCCGGCCAACCAGACCACTGCCCTCGTTGATGCTCATATTCACCCCGCCCGTAACCTGTGAGAACCAGTACTCCCCGCGCACCTACCCGGTGCGCCACCTGTACATCACTGTAGCGGTCGCCCACGACGACGCACTGTGTAAGGTCCAGTCCAAATTCTCGCGCTGCCTGAAGCAGCAAACCGGGCTTGGGCTTGCGACACTCACAATCCAGGCGGTAGGGCGGTTCGCCGACGGTCGGATGGTGTGGGCAGACGTAGATTGCATCGAGTCGTGCCCCGGCAGCCGCAAGTTCTTCCCGCAATCGCGCATGGACAGCATCAACCATCCAAGCTGGAAAGTAGCCCCGCGCTACCCCAGACTGGTTTGTCACCACAATGGCCCGCCACCCGGCAGCATTGACGGCCCGGACGGCCGCCGCTGCCGCCGGCAGCAGGCGCAGACGGGACACGTGGTTGATGTAGCCGACTTCCTCGTTGAGCGTGCCGTCCCGGTCAAAAAAGATGGCGCGGTGGGTAACGTCCGTCATTGCTTAGGCTGCTGAGGGAATTGCCGTTGCTGGCTTGACGTGCTTGAGAAAGTCTTCGGGGAACTTCTTCATCGCGCTCGTAATCGGCCACACCGCTGCATCGCCTAACGGACAATGTGACCGACCCTCAATGTTCGGGCACAACCGCTGGATAGTGTCGAGATCGGCTGTAGTCCCTTCACCGCGCGCAATCTTTTTGAACAGCTTAAGTAGCCAATCTGTTCCTTCCCGGCATGGCGTGCACCAACCGCAGGATTCGTGGTTGTAAAACCGGATCAGGTTGTAGGTCGTCATGAAAATGTCCGTCGTTTCGTCCATGACGATAACCCCACCAGAACCCAGCAGCGAGCCAACCTTGGCCATGCCCTCGTAATCAAGTGTCGCCTGCTCGACTTCTTCGGCCGTCAAAATAGGAACCGACGAGCCACCCGGAATGACGGCCTTGAGCTTACGCCCCTCCCGGATGCCCCCGCAGTCCTCCTCGATGAGCTGCTTGAGCGGGTAGCCCATGCGGACTTCATAATTCCCCGGACGATTGACGTGGCCGCTGACGGAAAAGATTTTCGTCCCACCGGATTTTTCTGTCCCCAGACTGCGGTACCAATCGCCGCCATTGACGATGATATGCGGCACGGCACAGAAGGTCTCGACGTTGTTGACCACGGTCGGACAGCCATATAGCCCAGCGACTGCCGGAAATGGCGGCTTGATCCGGGGATGCCCTCGGTAGCCCTCCAGCGAGTTGAGGAGGGCAGTTTCTTCCCCGCAGATGTAGGCCCCGGCTCCCGGATGCACGACGATTTCACACTCAAACGATGTGCCGCAGATGTTTTTCCCAACGAAACCATGTTCTCGGGCTTCAGCAATCGCCTGTTCAAGAATAGCGATCAGATACCAGTATTCGCCCCGGATGTAGATGAATACCTGCTTTGACAGCAGTGCATAGGCAGCAATGAGCAAACCTTCGATGAGCTGGTGCGGGTCTTTTTCCATCAGCTCGCGGTCCTTGCACGTTCCCGGCTCGCTTTCGTCGGCATTGCACACAACATACTTCGGTTTAGGCGAGTTGACAGGCACAAAGCCCCACTTCATCCCCGTAGGAAAACCAGCACCGCCTCGCCCGCGTAAGGCTGACTTTTTGACTTCTTCAATGACCTCCGCCGGCTGCATGCTGGTCAATGCTTTCCTAAGACCAGCATATCCACCGTCAGCAAGGTAGGTTGTTATGCTTCGCGAATTCGGTGTGTCAAAGCGCTTGGTCAGAAGTTTAGTCTGCATTTTGCTTCTCCACCGCAGAAATCGTACTTGGGTTGACCGGGGGCTTGAGAAACCAGCTTCACTTGAGCCGGGCGCCATTAGGCACATCTTCAGTAAAGGTCGCAATCACAGGGCGTCCTTGCTCTCCAACCGAAGCAGCGAGCAGCATGCCGTTAGATTCAAAGCCACGCAGTTTGCGCGGGGCGAGATTGGTGACCACGACAATCTTCCGTCCGATGAGCGTTTCCGGGGGGTAGTGCTGAGCAATGCCGGCTAAGATTTGACGTGGCGTAGCTTCGCCGACATCTACCTGTAAGCGCAACAGTTTGTCCGCCTTTGGAACACGCTCAGCTTCTAGCACTTGTCCAACTCGCAGCTCGACTTTGGCAAAATCTTCAATCGTGATGTAGCCAGTTTCGCCACCCGCTGGCTGTGAATCCGCGGCTTGGGACGACACGGCAGCCGGTTCTGATGTTGCTGGTGACAGCGTTTTCTCAATGTCTTTCATCACGGCGGTTTTGTCCAAACGTGGAAAAAGTCCGGGGCCATCCTTAACAACGGCCTGCTCAAAACACTGCCAAGAGAGGTCTTCAGGAGCAATCGCCGAAGGATGTCCTGACAGCCCCAGGCGGCTCCAGAGTTGACCGGTGGCATCCGGCAGGAAGGGATACAGCCAAACGGCCAAATGCCGCAACCCTTCGGCTGCAGTATGCAAAATGGTAGCCAGGCGCGGTTGCGCTTCCGGGTTGGCGATGAGTTTCCAGGGAGCAGTGTCACTAAGGTACTTGTCTAGCACTGCCACCAACTCCCAGGCAGTTTCAAGCGCCCGACTAAGCGCTAAACGCTCAATGTGTGCCAGGAAAACTAAGCGTTGCGCCGCAAATCGTTCGGCAATTGTGGCCGCAAGGGTGCGGGCATCTTCTGGTGCCTCCGGCGGCACATTCGGCACAATGCCGCCAAAGGCTTTACGGATGAGGGTCACCGTACGGCTGGCGAGATTGCCAAGCCCGGAAGCCAGATCACCGTTGGCACGGTCAATGAGGGCCTCATAGGTGAAGTCGCCGTCCTGCCCGTAGGCCATTTCGCGTAGACAAAAATAGCGCACGACATCATTGGGGAAGTGACGACGAAGCACATCCAGATCAATGGCGTTGGAACGCCCGCTGGCATCTGGCGTCTTGGACATCTTACGTCCGCCAGAAAGCCACATCCCATGCGAAAACACGCGCCGAGGCAGTGGCAGGTCAGCTGCCATCAAAAATGCAGGCCAATATACGGCATGAAAGCGCAAGATGTCTTTGCCGACCAAGTGCAAAACATGCGGCCAAAACCGTTCAAAGTCCTGGCGCCGCTCGTTGCCGTAGCCAAGGGCTGTAATGTAGTTCGATAGCGCATCGAACCACACGTACATCGTATGCGCCGGATCATCGGGCACTGGGATTCCCCACTTGACCGAAATGCGACTGATGGAAAGGTCTCGCAAGTTGGCCGCGACGAAGCTTTTGACTTCGTTGCGGCGGGTGTCAGGTTGGATGGCATCGGGATGGGCTTCGTAAAAGGCTAGTAGACGGTCACGAAATGCTGAGAGTCTGAAAAAATAGCTTTCCTCGGCTACCCACTCAGCAGGGCGTAGGTGAACGTCGCACACGGGCGCTTGGCCTGGGATGATTTCATCCTTGAACTCATTACAGCTTGAGCAATACCAGCCTTCGTAGTGTCCCTTGTAGATGTAGCCGCGCTCACGCACCCGTCGCCATAGCGCCTGTGCACCAGCAATGTGCGCCGGATCGGTTGTGCGAATCCAATCATCGGGCTGAAGACCGAAGGCCGCAAAGGTGCGCTGAAACTCAGCCACCATCGCATCTACGTACTCTTTGACGGGAAGGTGCGCTGCAGCCGCCGCCCGCTCGATGTTGAGTCCGTGTTCATCTGTGCCGGTGAGAAAAAACGTCTCAAAGCGGCGCTGGCGGTAGTGCCGTGCCAAGGTATCGGCCAGCAGGGTCGTGTAGAGATGCCCCAAGTGGGGACGGGCATTGACGTAGTAGATGGGTGTCGTAACGTAGAATCGGCGAGTGGTCATACTTGCATAAATGGCATAGCCTACAGCCAAGTGCAATGTGGAGCAGCTTTTGGTGCAGCGTACCTTTCTGCACGGGAAAGTATCTCTCCGATGCACAATGCTCTACACTGATGCACACATGCGCTCCCTAAGCAACCCAACTTCGTGGTTCTTGCACTGCACCCTATGGCACGCACAAGTTCTGAACTTCCCAAAGTCTGCATCATCGGCGCTGGCTGCTCTGGCATTACGGCTGCCAAGGCACTCCACGAACACCAGTTTGATTTCGACTGCTACGAGAAAAGTGACCGTGTGGGCGGTAATTGGGTTTTCGGCAATAAGAACGGAATGTCATCAGCCTACCGCCGGCTTCACATCAACACCTCCCGGGAACGCATGCAGTATTCCGATTTTCCCATGCCGAAGCACTATCCGGTCTTTCCACACCACTCACAGATTGCCGAGTACTTTGACGCCTATGTAGACCACTTTGGTTTCCGGTCACGCATTCAGTTTGAGACAGAGGTCAAGTGGGCTGAGCTTCGGGAAGATGGCTTGTGGGTTATCACTCTTGACAACGGCCGGGTTGTACTTTACGACGCGCTTATTGTCGCCAATGGGCATCACTGGGACCCACGCTATCCAGAACCCCCCTTTCCTGGGGAGTTTCACGGTTTGGTCCTGCATTCACATTACTATGTGGACAATCACATCTTTCGGAACAAGAACGTTGTCGTGGTAGGCATGGGCAACAGTGCCATGGATATTGCCTGCGAAGCCAGCGAAGTCGCCAAACGAACCTACCTGGCAGCCCGGCGGGGAGCCTACATCATCCCCAAGTACATCTTTGGAAGACCCCTTGACCAAATTGTGACCACGGCCAAGATTCCTTGGCCTATACGCCAACGTCTCTTTGAGTGGACGCTGCGGCTGGCCGTCGGTCGAATGGAAGACTATGGGCTTCCAAAACCAGACCACCGCTTTGGCGAGGCCCATCCAACAATTTCAGGACGTATCTTGGACCTCCTTGCCCACGGAGCTATCACTCCCAAACCAAACATTGCTGAACTGCTCGGCAACCAAGTTCGCTTCCTAGATGGGAGCGTTGAAGACGTGGACGTTATTGTGTACTGCACTGGCTACAAAGTAACGTTTCCCTTCTTCGACGAGCAGTTTATCTCCGCGCCGGATAATGACCTGCCACTCTTTCGGCGGGTATTCAAGCCAGACATTCCAAACGTCTTCTTTATTGGTTTGCTTCAGCCGCTTGGTGCCATTATGCCGCTGGCAGAGGCACAGGGCCAGTGGGTCGCTTCGTATCTCAAGGGTGAGTATGCCTTACCGTCTCGCGAAGAGATGGAAAAGGATATGGAACGTGAACGGGCACGTATGTTTGCTCGCTACGTCAAGTCCAAGCGACACACGATGCAGGTAGACTTTGACGACTACCTTGCTGACCTGAAACGTGAGCGCCGCAAGGGTGAAGCACGGGCGCGGCGCCAGGGTTATCGCCTTCCAATCCCACGCCGTGCACCATAGCCTTATAACTCGCGCCGATAAGTTAGGGCTTTGTGTAGCGTGGCTTCATCGGCATATTCGAGGTCGCTTCCAACTGGCAGTCCCATTGCCAGTCGTGTTGTGCGCACACCGATAGGCTTGAGTAAGCGGCTAATGTAGTTGGCCGTTGCCTCACCTTCCGTCGTTGGGTTAGTAGCCAAGATAACCTCTGCTACTTCCAACGTGCGAAGGCGCTCTAGCAGCGATCGCAAGCGGATGTCGTCTGGGCCAATTCCCCGAATTGGAGACAAAGCTCCGTGCAGGACGTGGTACAGGCCCTTGTACTCGCCGGTCCTCTCAATAGCAAAGACGTTGTATGGCTCCTCAACAACACAAAGCAGATGTTGATCACGTGCTGGGTTAGTACAGTATGCGCATGGGTCTTGTTCGATATCTGTCAGGTTGTGACAAACCGAGCAAAAGGTCATTCGGGACTTGACTTCGGTAAGGGCAAATACCAGCCGTTCGACTTCTTCGGGGGTGCTGCGCAAAATGTGAAAAGCCAGTCGTTGGGCCGATTTGTAGCCAATGCCCGGCAATCGTTTGAATTCTTCGATTAGCCGGGCAATCGGTTCTGCAAATTCTGCCATAAGAAGGCTCAGAAGCTTGTACCTGGTTTAGGACATGCCGGGGATTTTCAGGTTGCTGAGCAGGCCTGCCATCTGCTGCTGCATTTGTTGCTGAGCAAATTCCTCGGCTCGGCGACCAGCTTCGTTGACGGCGGCAACAATGAGGGCTTCGAGCATTTCCTTGTCGGCAAGTGCCTCAGCATCGAGTTTGACTGACACGACCTGCTTGAGGCCATTGACGGTGACGCGCACCATGCCGCCGCCCGCCGTCCCTTCACACCGCGCACTTTCCAACGCGCGCTTGATTTCCTCTTGCTTCTGTTGCATTTGCTCCATGGCGCGCTCAAAACCAGGCAGGCGGTCCAGACCGGGTAGTTTCATCGTTGTCTCCTTGGTGACGGGAAATCCCACCGAACAGCAAGGTTCGATGGACAGATAGCATAGCGGCTTACCCGCTCATGGTGAACCAGCTTGTGCCGGAGCCGACCGATACAAGATGTCGTAGCCGCTCAACCTGGCCACTGTGGTGTACTTTTCAGAGAAAGCTTCCGGGATTCCCTCAACATGCCACGCAAGATATCTTATTTGCAGTACTCGCTTGACAATCACCCATTTCACCTGACGGCGCTCGGCTTCGTTCACAATATCTTCCGGGAAAAAAGGTGTAGCTGTGCGGTCAAAGATGACCATCGGAAGGGGATTGCGTCGCCCCGTCATCACGTAAAACGGATCCTCCTGTGGAACACATACCACTGGCTCGGCTTCAGGAATGCGGTCAGCCACAAAATCCAACAGTTCGGCGAAGTTGCTGAGGTAAGGACTATCAACTGTAAAGCGGCGAAGAGGACCTGAATAGGCCGTTTGCAATACGTCTCCTGTGTGGTCAACGTAACGCAATCGGACATTGTGGTAAACATAAGGAAAAGCCGCCAATGTCAGGGCGATGGCAATCCCCCAGCACACCAGCGGCTGCCGGCGGTCGCTGCCAAACAGACTCACTACGTAGGCCACCATGAGTACAAAAAGTGCCCATATTCCGTAGGATGATCGGGTATAGCCTTGGGAAAGAAACGAAAAGAACGTCAGGATGACGGCTATCCACGGGAGCATCGTCCGAACCGGCTGTGACGCCGACAAGACTGACGGCAGTTGCCATAATCCAACGACCAGCGTGAGGATCATGACCGGAACCCACAGCGACAGCAGCGGATAATCGAACTCAACGAAGAAGCGTCCACAGAGCCAGGTTATGGCGCTCACCACGACAAAAGGCCCCAGCAAAAGCGCCAGACTGGCGGTTGTCACCCAGGACGGGCGCGCCGTCTCCCCTTTCCGCTGCCACAGCCACCAGCCAAGTACCAACGCCCCCCCCACAGCCCATGGCGCATAGTTTCCGTAGGTCTCTGGAATGGTAGGGCGTGCCAATCGGCGGCTGGCGGAGACAAATATCCAGAACCAATAGTTCTCCAACCCACAGGTCAGCCCCAGCCACACCACCGCCCCAACCACGCCCGCCACCACTCCTGCCCCAAACCACCGCAAACCCACAACATCCAGCTCTGCTGTCCCCTCTGCCTTGCTCTCCCCCTTGCCCTCTCCCCGGCTGCCCGCCCCAGCACCTACCCACCGCCCACGCAACCACCCCCACCACACCACCACCCCAACCACCAGCAACACATACGGATACCCCACATTCTGCTTCCCCAACGCCGGCAACACCGCCGTCACCCCACCCAAAAACGCCACCACCGCACCCACCCGCCGCGTCGCCACCCACTGCAGCAGATTCAGATTCAGCAAGATCAATAAACAAGTATCCGGGTCATAAAACGGATGCGGATATATACAGTGCGGCGCCAGCCACACCAACGGCACACACAACGCCACCCCACTCCACCCCGGCACCAAAACCCGCACCAGCCCGTACGTCAACACCACATACACCACGTTCACCACCGTGCAGTACCACGCCGTCACCCCATAGCTAAACCCAAACACCCGTATCAGCGTCGCCTGCACGTGAAACGTCAACGGCGAATGCGGTAACCCAAAATCCCGGTACATCACCTCCCCCTGCGCTATCCGCCACGCCGTGTCCACGATGTAGGCATAATCCCCCAACACCCCAATCCGCCCCGTCTGCCACTGATGCACTACCCCAGCACCCACCCCCAAAACACAAACGGCAAGCCACATCACGGCTTGCCGCCACACCCCACGCACACTAAAAACCGAAACCGCGTCAGTCAATCCGAATGCAGATCTTCCCAAAATGTCCCCCCTGCGCCATCAGCTCAAACGCCTGCCGGGTCTCGTCAAGGGCAAAGATTTTGTCCACCACCGGGCGAATCTGGTTCTGTTCCAAAGCGCGGTTCATCGCCTCGAACATCTCCCGCGACCCAACGATGATGCCCTGCACGCGGATGTTCTGCATCAACACCGGCGCAATGTCGATTTCCCCTGCCCGCCCAGACAAAACCCCGATACAGGCTAACTTATCTAAGACAGTCTACACAAAAACTGGCAGGTATCCAAAGGTGTAAGGATACACTCTCCGTCTGTGTTCCTACCGATCTTGGTCAATTTTTCATTGCCGTAACACGACAACCGTTTTCCCACAAAAGAAGAAACCGGTGAGTCGGGCTTCTGAAAATTGTTGCCGGTCTTGGATTGCGATGTCTGGATTTTGTACGAGATTCGGGAGGCAAGAGTATGTGGGAGATACAGAAGATTTTCACCTTGCTTTTTGCGGTTATGTTTCTAAATTTTCCTTGTCTTTCCTACGAAATAAAACTCTGGAATAAAGATGTCGAAGATGTAAATCTGCTTCAAACTTCATGCTTTTTGGAAGAAGAATCGGGAAATAGACAGTTAGAAGACCAGAACAATGAGGACAGAAACGAAGCTGCAAGTAAAAACCTTCCCCTCATCAGGAAAGGGGACGCATCAGAGTACTGGCTGACATACCAGCCGTTTCAGACAGAAACCTTGTTAGCCGCGTTCGAGTTCAAGGGGAGCGAAATCAAACCAGTGGCCAACTGTGCCATTCGGGCTAGGGTCTTGAAGTCGGAAATTGACCTCATTAGTCCACTCGGAATCATTGCCCCGGTCAGGTTGTGGGTTGGATGGCGGCGAATGGGAAGTGCCTGCAATTGCAAAAACATTCTCTTCGACGAGATTTCCAAAAGGCTTCACTTCAGCTACATTCCGGGCGAGATTGATCCCAGGGAAATCAACAACTCAATCAGCTACCTGGCGCTTGTGCCGGCCGATGAGAGCGTCGGAGAAATCCTTCTCAGGGTTGGGAAGTGCGACATAGTCAGAATGGAAGGCTTTCTGGTCAACGTCCGGGACAGGGAAAAGGGTCATGAGTGGAAAAGCTCCCTGTCCTA
>Ga0308405_1001634_pt1 | contig 11203 bp, 15 predicted proteins | sample HotsprSampleMS13_FD_203473 | JGI IMG/M metagenome (GOLD analysis project Ga0308405, IMG submission 203473) | Hot spring phototrophic mat microbial communities from Mushroom Spring, Yellowstone National Park, Wyoming, United States - 20060912_MS13 ...
ATAATCCATATAAAGCACATTTGCCTGAATTATGTATCCAGCCTGTGAAGGGTCTTGCACAATTTGATAACCTTTTGCAGCAAGTCTGCTTGCTATAAGATTCTGTAGCATTCCTGTATCAACTTCCTGCATGTCAGATGTGTTGTTTACTGCGATGTAAACTGTCTTGTTTTTTGCTTTTGCAATTGGGTCAAGAAAAATCGTATCTGTCATTTTGAGCTTTAATTGCATGTCAGAGTGTTCAATTGCATTAATCATTTGCCCACATCCTGTAAGTTGCACTGATAAAACAAGCAAAAGTAAAACTGCTAATAGTTTTAAAATTGTTTTGTGCTGCATAGTTTACCTCCTTTTTATTTTATCCCAAATTCTTTTTCAAACCATGCTTTTATTTCAGGTTCAAGTTTGATAGCTGATAAATAATCCCCCCATAAAGAATTTAACGCAAAAACAGGCTTCCCATCTTTTGTTAACTGATATATAAGCATTTCCCAGCTTTTTTCAATATGTGCAAAAGGGCAATTTATTGTTAATACACCATGATCGTTTAATAGTTTTCCTGGCTCATATGATAAAATACAAGCTTTAACATTTTCTAAAGTATCAAATGGTGTAAGTTTTGATTCATAAACTGGTATTCCTTTATTTGCATACTCATAAACCCATGGAAATTTTCTAGAATCACTGGAAAGAATTAATTGCAATGGCAATTCGTTGTTAAGATTTTTTGCCCTTCTTATAACAGGAAAAACATCACATTCATTTTCGTAATGAAAGGAATAATACTGAGATAAGTATTGAATTATATATTTTGTAAGTGTATCGTATAAATCTTTGTCTTTTTCTGCATCAAAGGTAGTTTTATTCCCTATAAGAGTTCTTATTTTTTCTTGTAGTGCTTTTAATTCATTGTAAGCTTGATTGCAAGTGTCTTTTGCCCATGTTTCTTCTTTTTGCTGTGTTTCACAAAAAGCGTTATTTACGAAAAAGACTACTAATAAACTTAAAACTAATAAAAACAACATTTTTTCATTGTTCTTCCTCTTTTAAGTAATTTTTTAAATGCATTAAAAATTGGTTTGTGCTGCATAGCTTGCCTCCTTTTTGTTATTTTTGTTGTTTTATGATAGGTATTTTTTATCTGTTTTACAAAATGCATTGTTTTTACGCTATTTAAATAATATTAAGCTATTTTTTTGTTAAAAAATAAGTCTTCTTTTACTTTTTCTATTATATCACTGTCTTTGAATGAGAAAAATCTAAAATAATGCCCACTTTGTTTTTCACCTGCTATCTCTCCCATTCCTCTTAATTGCATATCAATTTCTGCTATATCAAATCCATTGTCATAATTTACAAGATGCATTATTCTTTCAATAGAGTTTTTGTTTTTACAAATCAAATAAAAATATGATTCATTTCCTCTTCTTGATAGTCTCCCCCTAATTTGATGCAAAGAAATTAATCCAAATCTTTCTGCATTTACCACTATGCACATGGTTAAATCAGGAATATCTATCCCTACTTCTGCTGCTAATGTTGATATTAAAATTTTTGTTTTGCCAGTAGAAAAGTTTTTTAGTATTTCATCTTTATTTGCTATCCCACCATATAAAATATCTACTTTGTCTTCTCCATATCTTTTCTTCCAGTATTCCTGTTTCTTTAATACAGATTGAAGCCCATTAGTTTCTGATTCTACAGCAGGATATATTATAAGTGCTTGCTTCTCATTATTTATACATTCATCTAATTTTTCCAATACTTCATTATATTCATTTTTGTTTGTTATCAATACTGTATTAATCTTTCTTTGATATGGCATGGTTTCTAAGATTGATACATCCATTATGTTTTGTAAAAATAATGCATAACTGCGTGGAATTGGTGTTGCAGATATCTCAAGTAAATGTGTTTCATTACTTATTAAATCACTTCTTTGTTGTACTCCAAATTTATGTTGTTCATCTATTATCGCTAATGCTATTCTTCCTCCACCTACCCATTTTTTGTTTAATAATGAATGCGTCCCTACTAAAATTTTGTATGTATATTTTTTTTCGTCTGATTTATATATCCCTACTGAATATAAATGCCCAAGTGCTTTTGCAACCCTTTGATATGTTTGTATTGCAAGTATTTCAGTAGGACATAAATACATTACTTTGCCAAGTTGAGCTCCAGCTGCACATGCTACAATTGCTATTTCAGTTTTACCAGCACCTACATCACCAAACAGTATTCTTCTCATTGGGGTTGTTGATGTCATATCTTGCAGAATTTCTCTTATTGCTTTTTGTTGCCCCTGTGTTAATTTAAACGGGAATTTTTCCTTTACAAATTGCTTTATTTGGGTTATATCTAAAACATCAGGGTTTTTACTTACTGCATATTTTGGAACTATTTTACTTAAATGATCATATAGCTCTCTATACGCCATACACCATTTAGCAAATTTTACTTCATAGGCTTCTTGGGGGAAATGCAACATTCGGGCTGTTTCCCTTAATGAGGGGATTCCACGCTTTTGTCTAATTTCTTCAGGAACAGGATCAGATTCGTCATTAATGTTTTCTATCATTTTGTTGAGTTTCCTTTTATTCATTTTTTGACTATATGTTGCTTTGAGTTGATTGCTATTATTTATTTCTTCACGAATAATTTTAGGATGAACCATTTTCCCATCTTTTACTTTCCCTGCAAGTAATATCCTGTGTCCTTTTCTAAATGCGATTTTATGAAAGTTGTTGTATTTAAAATAAATTACATCTATTGTCCCAGTTTCATCAGAAACTTTTGCAATAAGTCTGTCAGGCATAAAATTTATATTCGTTACTATCCCAAAGATGGTTACAAGTTGATTGTTGCGTATTTCTTTTATCGGGGTTGTTTGTGATGTTTGAATGTAGTTTTTGGGTAAATATGTAAAAATTTGTAAAGAAAGAAGTTTGCTAAATTCCATATTTCTTCATCTCCTTTAATTGCTTTATGACAACTTTTTTTTTGTCTTTTAGCCTTTTTATTTCTTTGTCATAAAAAACATATCTATCCCAATTGCTTAGTTCATTCTTCTTTAACACAGCCTTTTTTAATTTAGACCCTACATAAATAAAAATAAATTTCTTTTTATTTTTACTAAATGTAGCCCTGAACCAGTAAGGTCCATGAGGGCAATACTCACATTCTTTTGGTTTGCATTTCATAGGGCGTAGTATAAGTTTCCCTGAGTATAAATTATCTCCAAACTCTACCTTATACATATTACAAAGCTGGACAATCTCATTTTTGATTTTTTCAAACTCTTTTAACTTTGACCCCTTTGTCTTATCCAAATTACACCTCCAATATTTTTTGATATTTTTTTCGTTTTATATACTACTATATGTAAAATGACCCCCTATTATTTTCTTATGTATAAAATATTATATAAACCGTTGAAAAATCGTAATCGTGGATTTTCATTTTACAATACTATATAAAAAATGGAAGAAACTTTTTATTATGTGAAAAATTTTTGTGAAGAAAAAAATTTTTAACCAAAATTGCATTTCAAGAATTTAATATATATATTTACCCTTTTGATGAAAAATATGTTTAAAATGTCGTAGATAAAAATGCAATGATTCATTTTCTTATTTTAACCTTCTGTTGATTTTATATATGGCTGATTTTTCTCTAAGAATGAAAACATATTGATTTTTAAGGGAAAAACCTAATCTTTCAAAACTCAAAAATTGGATTTTATATAATAAGAATATAAAATTTGGTCTTTGAAAAGTAGAAGTAAAAAACAAAAAAACAAAACAAGGAGGAATTTATATGAAAAAGGTAAGAAATAAAAAAGTAGGAGCTAAAAAACCGGAGACAAGGGATGGGGAATACGATTTTTCCTTTCGTTGTCCACGCTGTAGTGGATTCCTCCAGAATGCTGACAAAATATATGCTCCTGTAAGACCAGATTTCGTGATAGCCAAAAATGGAAGAATAATATATAAAGCTCCCCCAAAAATGTATCTCTGTGTAAATTGTGGAAGAATCTGGATGTATGACAAGAAAGAATTTTACCTCTACCCAACGGGTCAGCCCGCTGAAGAGGTTGTTCTTAACCCAGCAGAAGCAACATGCTAATTGTATAGGGGCAGGCATATAACCTGCCCTTTTTTTTATTTTAAGCTCCCTAAAGTTCACTAAAGCTTACTAAAGCTTACTAAGGTCAACTAAAGCTTACTATTGTTTTAATATTCGTTAATGTTGTTTATTAATGCTCACTAATGTTCACTTAAGCTCACTAAAATCTTTTATTTGTTTATATTTATAAAGTTCACTAAAGTTCACCAAAGCTTACTAATGCTCACTAATGCTTTTATTGTTTATATTTGCAATGCCCACTAAAGTTCACTAAAGCTCACTAAAGCTTACTAAAGTTTATTTATGCTAATTGAAAAAAAATATTTTGAGTTTTGTGTAATATTATAAGGTAGCATTAGTGAGCATTAGTAAACTTAATGCGACATTAAAAGACTTTAGTGAGCATTAAGCGACTTTAGTGAACATTAATATTATAGAAAGAAATTTCGATTTAAGGGGGGATTTATGCGAAAGGATTTTAAGTTGTATCGTATTAGCTTAAATTTAAAGGAGGATGCAGATGTGATTAATATTTTGGAAAGTATACCCAAGACTTTTCGTTCTTTGTTTGTAGCAGATGCAATTAGATTTGTTAAAAAAGTAATTCTTGAAACCGGTTTAAGCCCGAATTCGTTTGATTTTGCATTGTCATTACAGCAGTTGTCGAAACTACATGGTTCAAATTTAAAGCCTAAAGATGAAGCTGTAATTCAAAAAAATGATTTAACTATTTCTTCTTTGGAAAATAAAGAAACAGAAAAAGAAACGCAGATAAACAATGATGCAGAAATTAAAAAACCTAATAAATTTTCAATATCAAAATTATTCTCTTAGGAGGTGTTTTTATGTTTTTAGGAATTGATACAGGTTTTGGATACACAAAGGTTGTTTCAGATAATGAAAAATTAATTTTTAAGACAATAGTAGAGCCGTTTGTTAAAACTGAAAGACAAACTAAATCACCAATTTTTGTAAATGGTAAAGGTTATCTTGTAGGACCTGATACTTTATCAGATATGCAGGTTTCAAAAGATTTTTTTGGCAGTGATGAATATTATGCATTAATAGGATATTGCTTGAAACATTTTCAAGAAAAGGGAATAAAAATAGACGGTATAGGATTAAGTATCCCCCCTGGAATGTATAATGAGAAGAAAATTGCTGTTTTTAAATATCAACTAGGTAGAAGTGAAATTATTTATAACAAGGACCATATAATTGTTCCTGAAAAAATTGAGTTTTATTCACAAGGAGCAGGTGCATATTTTGATTTTTTAAAGAATAACCCTTTGTATGCCGATAAAGGAGTGATAGTAATAGATATTGGATACTATACCATTGATTTTGTATTTTTCAATAAAGGTGAAGGGTATGACGAACTATTTAGAAGTTACCCATTAGGTGTGGAAGTAATATTGAGAAAAATTATTGATGAAATTACTGTTAGATATGGAGAGTTTATAAGTTTAGAAATGGCAGAATTGATTTTAAAAACTGGCACTTTTCGTTTTTTGGGCAAAGAATATAAAATTGACCATATGGAATACATTGATAATTTTTATATCCCAAAAGTTATTAAAACAATAAAAGAATATGGGAATATTATTAAAAATTATCGCTTAAATTTAAAAGAAAACGAAGATATAGTAGTAGTTCTTGCTGGTGGTGGAGCTGTATATCTACAAAATAGATTTGATGATGTGTTTGTTCTAAATGATCCTCAGTTTGCAAATGCAAGAGGGATAAAGATATACATGGAAAAATTTTTTCAATAAACAAAAAAACCCCGACAGATTTTTTCTGTCGGGGGTATATTTTAAAACAAGCTTGCTGTAACTAATTCCTTATTTGGGAATTTATTTACATTAACTGTTTTAATTATCAAATCATAGTTTTTCCCCAATATTTTTCTAGCAAGGTCCTTTTTCATTATTAATTCTTCTTTATTTTTAATCCCGGCTTCATAAAGTTTTTTGGCCCTTGCTAGACCTATCCCTTTTATTTGCAGAAGAGGAATAAATTCAGCAGGAGCACCGTATTTCAAGCGATACATTAGCTCATTGCTTTTACAATCTATTTTATAAAATCCCTCTATTGCTTTCAGAACAGAGGAAAGCCTTTCACTATCTGCTTGAATTTGTCTGATAAGATTAATTAAGTCGTTATGAACTTTATCAATAAGGCCATTAATCAATAACCATATTGAAAAGGTTGTGCCCAGCTTTTCGTATGGAATTTCATTCCCAAAAATTGCATATGCTTCATCCAGTGCAAATTTAGAAACAGGATAATCTGGTAGTGCAGTCCCAATTGCAGAAGATATTGCAGTATCTGAAAAGTCTTTTTCCATGTTTAAAAGATAAAAATTATTTAACAACTTTGCTACCATATATGGGGAATAGTAAAACCATGCCGAAATTCTGCCAGTCGGATTTAATACAAACGTTTCCCCATGCTGCTCAATTATTCCCCAATTTATAAGATTATCAATTGTTTCTTGAAGAGGAATAAGTGTCATTTCCTGATGATATGCCAGTGTTTTTTCATACCATTCCCTTAGTAAACTAGCATTGTTTTTCCCTTTATTTATTTCTGCAACAACATGGAAAGCAATTTCATCAGGATCAAGTAGTCTGCTTTTTATGACAAAATTTTCTGGTCTGTTTAAGTAATTTTTATATTTTGGTTTATTCCATGGGTAAAGTATGTAAGCATCACCACATGGATCAATGCCATATCTACCTGCTCTTCCTATCATCTGCTTTATATCAATGGGGCTAACTTCTTCCATTCCTCTTGTAACATCTACGATAATTACTCTTCTTGCAGGAAGATTTACGCCCCAGGCTAAAGTAGATGTGGCAATGATAATTCTTAATTTATGATTGTTAAATTTTTCAACTATTTCTTTTTTCTTTTCAACTTCTAAGTCAGCATTGTGGAAATAAATTTCTCCATATCCTTCTTCTTCAAGTTTTTCTTTTATTTTTCTTCCTAAGCTTTTGCTATGAACAAAAACCAGAAATTTGTCTGCTGGATGTTCGTTTATAATTTTTAATACACCATCTATTAAGGTTTCTATTTTTTGAGAATATCCGCCTCCATTTACATAAGGAACATAATGCACATTGAGTTTTGTAGGTCTCCAATCGCTGGAAATAAGATATACTTCTGAATTTGTTATACCTTCCAGCCATTTTGCTATTTCCTCCGTATTAGTCATAGTTGCACTTAATAAAACTAATTCGGGATTGCTAATTTCAAAGCATCTGATGATAGAATTTTCCAGTGTTGATCCTCTCCATGGCATTGTAAGGAGATGACATTCATCTATTACTACTACACCAACACTGTTAAGCCATTCTATAATTTCATTTGTTTTTTTCCGTGTCAAGCTATCAAACATTTCAGGCGTAAAAAGCATAATATCAGAATTTAAACATTCCATTAAAACCTTTTGTCTATTTTCAGCAGGAAGATAATCACCTGTAACTATTGAAATTCTATATGAAGAAAAATTATGTTCAGTGGAGGTCCAGTCATTATATTTTTCTTCTGCGAGTGCTTTTAGTGGTGCAATAACTACCGCTTTTTTACTGTTATGTAAATGATTCACTATTGCCATTTCGGCAATGGTTGTTTTACCAGCAGAAGTTGCTGCTTCAATAATTTTATGTCCTGGGAAGTTATATATTTTAAAGAAAGCGCTTTGGACCGGGTTGAATTTTTCATATTTAAACCTCCCGAGTGGATATCGGGAGGTTGGTATCCATTCATTTTCATTAACTTCGATTATTTTCAAATAATACCTCCTTTATGAGTTTTTTGCTTTTATTAGGATCTTTTTTATGTAACAGACACAGTGCATATCCTGTAACCTGGTCTGAATTGTGTAGCCATTTCATAACTGAATCGTCTCCATTAGGAGAAGAAAATTTGAAGTCTATAATGACTTCATGCTTTCCATTTTTTTCTTTACAAAGCAAATCCCAGGCTCCGGAGAAAACTACCCAATTATTAAAGTTGATGTATGTTCTTTCTTCTATAGATAGAACTTCAAGATTCTGTTTTTCCCAGAATTCAGGGAATTTTTTAAGTAAATTTGTTGCAATCTCCTGAATTAACTCAGGAGAATCTTTTTTTCTAAATTCTATTTCATTGAAGTTAAAAGCATTCCATTTTTCTTGAAAAACTTGAACGGGATCTTTTTGATCTATTAAAAAAGATTCTATAGCATGATGCAAACATGTTCCTGCTTCAATTATTCCTTTCTTTTTAACGGGATATATGCCTTCTTTTTTGTATCCCCATGCACGAGGGCATATTTCAAACTGGATTATATCAGTGGGAGTTATAAATAGTTTGTCTTTTTTAACCTCTACTGTATTAAAATTGTCTTCGTATGTTTCATTGCACAAAGAAGTATAGTCGCATAAAGTGCATGGAGAATTAAAAATGTAAAGGCTTTTTTTAGGGAATATTTCTGGTTTGTTATCTAAGATTAGTTTCATCATTGGAAGATAAAACTTAATCTTATAGAGATATTCCCTTATATTTTTTTCGCCCCTGATGGTTTCAAAAACCTTTATTTCAGGGGTACTTTTCTTTTCTAGAAAAATATATTTTGTTTTAATCATCTTTCCCCTCCTTAAATGGCTCCTCTTCAAAAGGAAGAGGAGTTCCTTCTCTTTTTAAGATTTCTATAAGTTGCTCTCTATTTATATAGAGAGTTGTTTTATCTATGTAATTTTTGTAAATGATCTTTGTCATTTTTGAAGGCATATAAATTTTTTCACCAGTTTTTTTATTTTTAAATATAAGTATCGGCATAATATTTACCTCCCTCCTATTTAGGATTTGTTATTGTTTAAAAATATTAAAAATAAAAATTGTTTTTTTATAGGATAAGAGCAAAATTTTAGAAATATTGTGGCAATATTGCAGGAATATTGTTGAAAGATTTTGCTAATAAAAAAAGCCCGCCGAAGCGGGCTTTTTGATATCTATAATTTGTTTTCTAATGCTTTTATAATAATACTTTCCTCTTCTTCTGTAAATTTGTGTTCAGATTCTATCTCTATGGTTTCCGTAGGAATTCCTCCCACAGATATCTGCGATATAACAACAACTCCTTCTTTACCATTAAAAGTAAAAGGGATTGTTTTTATGAAAGAGATGCTATCAAATTCGAATTCTATATTGTTAAAAGTAATGTTATCCATTTTTACCCTCCTTTGAATATAGATTATGTATTTTTTTTATTTTTTCTTTGTCTAACCCTACAATATAAGTGTTTTGATCTTTCCATAGGGCTTTGGCAATTTTGTAACAATAAACAGCTTGTTGCTCTACAAAATCTTGTGGGCCGTTAATAACAGCCCACAATTCTCCTCCTGTATATATTTTTACTTCTTGATTCATTATTGCCCCCATAATTTTATATGTATAATTTATCAATGTTAATTAGATCTTCCTCAGAAAACTTCCACTTTTTGATATTTGATGGAAGTTTGCTTTGTTTAGGTTTGTTTTTGAAAATATTATAAAGAATTTTTGCCTTTTCTGTGTTATGCAAGTTTTTATCTTCTATTAAAGATGATATAACTTTTATAAAAATTTCTTTTGGTAAGGCAGAAATATCTTCAATAATAATTTCTTTAATCATTATCCCCCTGTATTTTTAAAATTATATTATCTATTTTTTTACATAGATCATCTACCGTGCCTGTGTTATTAATTATAAAATCTGCTGGTATTTGATCTATGAATAACTCACTTTCGTGATTTTTTAAATTTTCATTATCAAAAGTGCTGTTATTGTTTCTGTTTATTTTTATAATTACTCCGTTATATAAATCAACCAATTCAGCTTCATTAAGAAACCGAATGTCATCTATAACAATTTTCTTTTTGCCTTTGGAAATTAACTCCCCTATCCTTACTAAAGTTTTATTAACCCAATAATCAGGGTTAATTTGGTTTCTCATTATGTCAGTTCCAATACGCTGCAGTAAGAACCTTGTATGAGGAGTTTTTTTGGCCAAGTCTGTAAGAGTGACTATTCCACTTTTAAGTAGCATTTCTTTCAGGCTGTCAGCAAAAGCAATTCTCTCAAAACCATAATTTTCTTGTAAATACTGTGCGACAGTGCTTTTACCTGAGCCTGCTTTACCACAGAGTCCTATTATTGTTATAAATTTCATGGTTTACCTCCTGAATGGATTCTGTTGAGAACTATGGATGTTCTTAGAAAATATTAAAAGGAAAGAATATAAAAAAAGACCAGGGGGTTATTCCCCCTGGTTTGTCTTTTCTGGTTCTTTTACTTTTTTGGATACATGTCTTTCTTCTATTCTTTTAATAAGCAGCTGAATCGAATTATTCAAATTCTCAATTTGTGCGTGGGGGTCGATTGTTTTTGTTTCTGTTTCTGGTTTTGGCTTCCCCTTGCCATACCAGTAGGTTAAGACAAAGGGCCAGCCCAAAATACTTCTTTTTCCTGTTTTCTTTTCTGTTAAACCGATAAAAAAAGACCACACAAATGCTACTGCAATAAGCAGTAGCAAACCTATTAATTCTGACATTTTTTCCTCCTTTTTTTTTAGGATTCTCCCCTCTCATGAGGGGTTTAGTTCTATATAATATTAAAAAAGCAAGATCGGAAATAAAAATTAAAATTAGGCAATTATTAGGCATATTAGGCAATTATTAGTCAATTTTGAGGGAAATTAGATTTTTAACAAAAAGACCCCGCCGTGGTAATCCACGGCGGGGTTAATTGCATGGCATCCCTCCCCACTTATAGCAAACCAGCTAAAGGCTGGTGGGGGAGGGTAAGAGGTTTATCTAATACTTCTTATAAGCTCGGCGAGCTTCCAAGCTACGCCGAGCTTATTAATTGCTTCCCCGAAGAGGCTCCATGCCTCTTCGGGGATTTCTTCCCCCATTTGATAGCATTTTATTATCAAATGGGGGAAGTTCCCCACGACATGAAGGGGGTCGTCCGCCCCCTTCATCAAATATTCAAATTCTCTTTTAATTTCTTCCATTTTACCTCCTTTCTAAAAATAAAATT
>Ga0308405_1001641_pt1 | contig 11172 bp, 5 predicted proteins | sample HotsprSampleMS13_FD_203473 | JGI IMG/M metagenome (GOLD analysis project Ga0308405, IMG submission 203473) | Hot spring phototrophic mat microbial communities from Mushroom Spring, Yellowstone National Park, Wyoming, United States - 20060912_MS13 ...
TTCCTCAAACATTTCCCTCAGCTTGTCGGTGATACATCCTTCAAAAACCTCTTCCACTCGGTTGTGGGCTTCCTCGACCCAAGCGAGAGCATCTACCACTTCCACAGCGCCTGGTCGTGCAAGGAAGTAGTCTATGTCCAGCATGAATAAGCTTTTGCCTCCTGAACCTGGGATGGGAGTAAGTTGCACGCGGCAACGATCTCTGTCATCGGCATAGGAAAACTCCACACCTGCGAGGAAAGATACCATCTGTTGAGGAAGCCTCTGGCCAACAGATGGATAAAACTCAAAATATTCGGCCAATTCTCCACCCTGAGCAGGCAACTCAATGTGGTTAATATAGCGCAAGCCCATGCGCTCCAGGCCCTGCACCTCTACAGTAGCCTGTAAGCTTTTCCAAGCCATCTCAATGCGAGGTTTGAAGCCCTCCCAGTGGGGATAGGGTTTTAGCGCATTGACCGTCAGCAACCGAGGACCTACTTGCACAAGCATCTTCCTATCTTCGGTGAAGAACAAGAGGCGTTCGCTCGTGCGGATCTGCTGCTGTAGCTCCTCTGGCCCTTGCATGAGTTCCACCTCTTGAATCATCCGTTGCTCTTTCTGAGGAAATGACCCTTTCAACCTCTCATAAAGCAATCCGGGTACTGTAAGGTCCCATCGCGTCTCGGATGTCAGTCTGAATTCGCAAACTGCTTCTACGATGGGGGGTTTTTGCGTATTTTTTAACCATGATAAGCCACCTCTCGTGCTTGTTCAGGCTTTATTTTGCAAGTTTACCACCCGCACCACCTCGTTCCCCCGAAAGTCTATCACCTTGACGGCAATGCGTCTATGCTCGCCAAGTTGGAAGGGGAACGAGATGGTACCACGCGTTTTTCAAAGGCCCCGGGGACTCTGAGCACTAAGAGCAGCCACGCTTATCATCAGTCTTCTGTTTTCAACGCCGAAATATCCAGGCCAAGTTCTCTTAAGCTCATCTTTATTTCCTCCAGTTCTTTTTGGGAGATACCCGTTTCTGGAGTGACTTCAAATCGGACTGTCAATCGCAGGCTCCGATCCGTGGCGAAGAGGGTCAGCACCTTCATGTAGAAGTTCGTCCATTTTTGTGGAGGGAGCTCCCCCTCCCAGGACAGGTGCCGCCCGACGGGCATTGATAGTGCAACCGTTTGCTCTGGCGCACCTTCTGGCCGTGCTCCAGGCTCCTCGGCCACTCGAGCGGTGCGCTCCGGCTCCTCAGGCGGAGAGGGTGGCGCCTCTTTCAGGACCAATGCCTTTTCGCGTGGCAGAAGAACCACCTGGTCCGAAATCTCTACCCCTTCCGGTCCGAAATTCGGGTCACCAATAATCGGCGTCCCCCAGTAACCCCCGTAAGCCTTGCCCACGTAGCCGAACCTCCCCATCTTCACGCCCTCTGCTATGGTGTTCCGCAAGACCTCGGGATTCAAAAGCCGAGGGAAGCTGGGGGAGGCAAAGAACATGTCCCGCACGTCCTTGGTGCTCCACTCCTCCAGGGCCGGCGGCCAGTGGCGGACCAGGAAGTCGGGGCTGATGGTCTCCTCCAGAAGCCCCTCCTGCTTGAGGCGGGAGATGATCAGGTCCACGAAGGATTCGGCGGCGCTGGAGTGGAGGAGCCCCAGGTCCACCTCCCGGAGCTCGTTATCCTCTCTCAGGAGCAGCACACGCCGGTAGGCACGCCAGACCCCTTCTCTCAAGTCCTGCTCTGCCCGTAGCTTTTTCTCCTTCAGTTCCCGGACTTGCGAAGCTTCTAATTTGAGCCGCTCCTGCTCGGTAGGGTCCAATAGCTTTTCCAAGGCAAGCAGGGTTTTGGCAGCATCGGATAGCTGCGCCCCGCCTTCAGCCACAGCGAAGAGGAGCCCGCTCTTGAAGGTCCGTCCCCGTCCCCCGCACTCTTGGATCATGCTCGTGATGAGGCGCTGAGTGGCTTCGCGGGACACGTTCTCCCAGCCGTGCTCTGGTGCAAGTACCACCAGGGTTAGAGAAGGCGTATCTGGAATGTCCCCTGATGTTTCGGGGAAGAACCGCCGCTCCAGGCGGGGGCCTGCCTTGAACACCTCTCGGATAGCCCCTCGCACCTTCTCCCGAATCGCCTCGTCGGCTTCAGTTCCGGAAAGCGCCGCCCGGGAGTCCGCCAGGATCTTGTTGAGGGTGGGTCGGTGGCTGATCCAGTAGGCCGTCCCTTTGGCATCCAGGTAGTAGCAACGGCGAACCAGATCATCCAGCGCAGTTTCCACGTTCCCGATGTCCAACTCGGGCCCGCCTACGGCCAGGCGGATTTCCGGTAGGCTGGCCTCGTTGCGCACCTGGCCGCCGGAGGACTCAAAAAACACGACTGTGGCTATCTTTTGATGGAGCCGAGCTCTCTTGATCGTTGCTTGAGCCTCCGCGTCTAGACGCACGGCATGGGCTTCATCCCCAGCGATGTCTGAGAGGATGGCAGCCTCCAAGCGCTGCTCCCCCAACTGCTCAAAGACGGCGGCGCGGAAAAGGCTGTCGGCAAGAGGTGCTGAGCCCAGCGTGATCAGAGGCTCCTTGCTCCCCTCTCGAAATGCTCGCTGGTAGGCGTGGGATACCCACAGCGCCAGAAGGCGCAGTATCCCGCGGGTGCGCTGAAACCTGGGCAGCGACTGCCACTTGCGCTCAAACACCGAGATCACTGTAGGGTGGAAGGGATAGGTCGCTTCAAAAAGTTCTTCTGCCCGATCCACCGGAAACCACTCGGGGAGCTGCTGCCGGTGCTCTCTCACCCAACCGGCGTAAGCCTTCGCCGTGCGCCGCACCTCCTTCGCATCCCCGATCTCCTCAAACAGACGCCGCCGCACGATCTCGGCGATCTCCATCTGCTCGGACAAGAGCACCGCTTTACTGATCCGGCCCAGCAGTTTGTCCAACCTCTGGTAGTTCTCTTCATCCTCTTGGGTCATCTCATATTCCAACATCGGCAGGGAGACCACGAGAACGGTTCTGGTTGCTCCCACAACCTCCCGGGTCAAAACATCCAAGAAGCTGTACATCTGCGAGCCAAGCTTTACATAAGGTTCGCCAGCCTCACGCGTGCGGCGCAGAAAATTGAGCACCTCGTCCATGAGGATCAGGGTGGGTTCGCCAGTAAATACTCTTTGCAGAATCTCCCCGCCAGGCACCACGCCCTGTTCGTCGTGCTCACGCACCAGTTCAAACAGCTTAGGACCGCCGAGCTGCCAGGCCAGGTCGCCCCAAGGAGTCTTCCGCTTGGGCTCCCCTTCAGCACCGGCACCGACCACGAAGTCAAACCGGTTGCCGATAAAAACGGCCACCCGCGCTCGGGGCACTGACGCCAGATGAGCCCGCTGTAAAAGGTCTGAGACCCCAGGCCACCCCTTGGCCTCATCGCCCGCGCGGGCCAGATGATACAGAAGCGTGAGGAAGTGCGTCTTGCCGCCGCCAAACTGGGTGGTGAGGTTGATGCCTGGGGATGTCCCCACGACCTCACCGGCTAGGCGCCGCATCACTTCAGCTGCCATCTTGGAGAAAGCGGCGGTCAGATACGTCCGGGCGAAGAAGCGCTCCGGTTCCCGATAATCCAGCGGCGCTCGCCCGTCCATCACCTGATCCAGATGGATAGCGAATTCGGCGGCATCCAGGGGGCTACCCTTGCGCAGGTCCTCTCTCGGCACTGCCACCTGATGCCAGGGTTTCAACTCAGGCATGGCTCTCCTCCTCTATCTTTCACCACAACGGACGAAATTGCCGAAACGCGCTGTCCCACACGTAGGGTTTAAAGAAGCCATCGGGGAAGTCCTCCGCCCGGCTCCGGGTGCCCACCACTAGGAGGATGTCCCCTTCAGCTTCCGTTCTAGCCAGAACCTGGGTCGATAGGGCCCTCAGCAGTTCTCCGATCTCCTCGGGTTTCTGCCGGTAACAGAACACACCTTTGAGGGGACAACGGATCAGGCTCACCTTCCAGAGGGCATAGGCGATGATCTCCTCCCGCTCCTGGTTCTCCAGCTCGAAAACCGCCACGGGGCGCGGCCAGGGCATCCTTGGCTCGCTGGGGAAGGCCATGACATCCAGGGCCAGGTATTCCTGTTTGACCACGGGAAGGACCTCGGCCAGATGCCCTCGTCCGACCGCCGTCCATCCCATTGCCTGGCAGGCCGAAACCACCGCGTCCGTCAGATGCCGGGTCCAGTCCCCCAGGCGCTGGTTCAGCGCCGCCTCCCGCAGTGGGTCGGCCCAGCGTGCGTCCCGCACTTCCCGCTGGAACGTCCGATACCACTCCAGGGCTGGACCCCTCATAGCCCCAGCACCTTCTTTCGGGCCAGGAGCCCATCCACCCAGCGCTTCTCCGGAGCGTTGGCCGGATAGAGGCGGGAAAGGGCGTCCGCCAGCCGCCAGAAGCGGCTGTCCTTCCCCACGCCCTCATCCACCAGGAAGTGCCGCAACGCCTCGCTCCGCTCTTCGGCGAACAGCAACATCGCCTGGTGCAGGCGGTCCAAAGTCGATGCGCCCGGCGCTAAGACCATCTCAGGCTCGGGCTCTGCCGCTAGCTCTTCAAAAAGATTCGCTTGCCCGCGCCGGCGCCGACGGGGTGTCTCCCCTCCTCCGCTGGTCTGGCCGAAGAGAAACCGTCGCCGCTCGGCCACCGGCACGAGGCGGGCAATGTTCCCTTTCACCTCCAGGATGCCACCGGGGCGCCGGAGGGACTCCTCCTGGGCGCCCAGGGCCTGGAGGATGAGGCGGGCGTCGTCGTAGGGCAGGGCGTAGCCGGCGGGCCGCTTGCGACCGGTCGTCGGCTTCTCTTCTTCGTCTTCCAGCATCTCCGCCTCCTCCGCCTCCTCCGGCGTGGGGCCATTGGCCCGGGCGCGGAGGGTCCAGAGCCACATGGCGGTCACCCGTGCGTCCTCCTCAAACCCGGCGGGGTCGGCCTCGGGGAAGATGAGCTTGAGCGCCTCCCGGGCCACGGCCTCCCAGACGTAGGAGAGATAGCCCCGCTGGACCACCTGCCCGCGGCTGTCCCGCACATCCCCCAGGGGGATGACCTGCCCGCCCGCCGTCTCCACCTGCTCGTAGCGGCTGTAGACCTCCAGGGCGGGGCCGATGCAGGCGAAGATGGCGTCCGCCCCGTGGATGCCCTCCTGCTCCAGCCTGGGGAGCCACGCCGCCACCTTGCGGTTCATCTCCTCCAGCACCCGCCGCCAGTCCCCCACGCCGGCGTTCTCCAGCCGGGGCCGGCAGACCAGGAAGACCGAGGAGGCCAGCACGGCGGAGTTCTTGGCCCGCATGCGGGCGCCGCGCTCCGTTTCAATCGGCCAGGAGTTGGTGACCGTCCAGCCAGCCCGAATCAAGGCATTCAGCATCGCCTCCCAGCCGGCCGTCCCCTTGTGAGCGAAGAGCACCACGGCGACTCCATCGGGCCGGAGGACCCGGCGGCATTCGGCCAGGGCCCGCTCCATGGTGGTCTCAAAGAACTCCTTGGTCTTCTCCGGCTCGCCCGGGGGTGGCGGTCCGGGATCCATGATGCACTCCTCGGCTTTTGGCGTGAGAAGCCAGCGGAAAAGGTCCGGATGCAGCTCATGGAGCATACGCCGGAGCCACACATAGCAGAAATCGGAAAGAGACGCATAGGGCACGGCATCGTAGTAGGGCGGGTCGGTGACCACATAGGCGACGGACTGGTCAGGGAGCGGGATGGCCGTGGCCGAGCCCTGCCGGGCGGTGCCGGGCCGGAACCCCTGCCCGCCCTCCCGTTCCAGCACCTGGACTACCTGCTCCATGGCGTATTCAAACCCACCGACCAGTGTCGGCATGAGCGGGTTGGCCTCGGCGAAATCGGGGCGCATGGGAAGACCACTGCCTTGAACAAAGGCGGATATCATGTGGTCTAACGCATAGAACGAGATGGCGCTGGAATAGTGCACCAAATTGCTCACCGCCACCGCCAGGCAGGTGGCGACAGCCCGGGCAAAGCCCGCATCGCCCGTCTTCCGCAGCACCTCCTGATGGGCCTCCCGCACCAGGCGCACGAAGGTGGAAAGCGCCAGCGCCTGCCGGGGGGTGAATAGGTCGCCCCAGGTCTCCATGCCATACAGGTTCACGCGAAAGCCAAGCGAACCCTCCGGCGGGAGCGGCTCATCCGGCACCAACGGCAGGGGTCCCTGGTGTTCCCGCTCCCGGCGGGCGAGCTCCTCGGCGGCCCGCCGGGCGATGGCCACATCCTGCTCCGCCGCCAGGCGGAAGCCCCGGCTTCCGTCCCGCCGCAGGGTGATGACAGCGATGAGGCGGGCATCCCGCGTCCCGCCCCGCCTGGCCCGGATCTGCTCCCGCACGCGTGCGTAGGGCGTGGTGTAGCCGCACACCGGGCAGGTGGCGGCAAAGCGCTTGACGATGGGCGGCTGGACCTCGCTCTCCGACTTCGGCTCGAAGATCTCGAACACGACCTCCTTGCGCGCCCTGTCCCCCCGGTAGCGCAGGGCCACCCGGTGTTTCTCCTTGCGGGAGAGCCACAGAAGCCCCACCAGGGGCACCTCGGCCCCGCAGCCGGGCCCCTCGCAGCGGATGGTCCGGGCCCAGAGGTAGGCCAGGGGCTCGGAGCCGTCGGGCTCCAGGGGATAGAAGGGGCGGAGCTCCTCGATCGCCCGCTCCCGCACCCACTCGCCCCACTTGCGGACGGCTTCGTGTAGGGGCGGACGGCCCTGTCCGCCCTGGCCGTAGGTAGGCAGATACTCCAGGGCCACCTTGTTGAGGAGCACGGCCACGGGGTTGAGGTCGCCGGCGAAGGCGTCGGCGCCGATGCGCAGGGCCTCAAAGGGGATGGACCCGATGCCGGCGAAGGGGTCCACCACCAGGGGCGGGCCATCCGGATGGGCTGCGCGCACCAGCCGACGAGCAGTCTTCACGTAGTTAGGGTTGTTAGAGTTCTCCCAGGCGGCGAAATGGGCGATGAATTCTAACAGAGCTTTGCGAAGCCCGAGCGGGTCGGAAGGGGAGCGCCAGTTAAAGTCCTTGAGCGTCTCTTGCGCCTCACGGCGAAAATCTTCTGGACAATTTTCATCGGCGGGATCGGGCAAAATCGTGGCCATCAGCACCGCTCGGCAGGAGGCCAGGGGGCGCGTGGCCCACCAGACATGCAGGGTGTGCAGGTGCCCCTTGCGCACGTTCTGGTCCTTGCGGGAGTGCTCTGAAATCACCCCGATGGGCATCTCGTCGGTTTCAATGAGGCGACGGACTCCCCGGCGCTCTTTCATCTCTGCTCCTCCGTAGGGATTTGCTCAGGAGCAATTTGATAGTACTCGATCTGGACGACAGGTTGCCAACTTAAGCGAACAGGGTCTGGGATGGGCAGCAGTCGTGGCGTTGTGGCACAGTCGAAGACAACATAGAGCCAATAGTCGTTTCGCAGCCGCTCTGCCGTCTTGTATTCGTTGGGGGTCAGCACCACCGGCCCCACACCAGCCCGCCCCTTCACTTCGATGAAGCGCACGCTTGCGCGTTCGGGATTGCGCGATAGGATGTCAAAGCCACGGTCTTCGGCAGAGACATCGTGGGGAATCCAGCCCCTCTCGCGCTCGTAGCGCATGGCCTCTTCCATAGCGAGGCGCTCCACCTCTTCGTCGCGCACCATCGGCGCAAAGTTCTGTCGTTCGGGATGCGGCAGGACGAGGGCCGAGCCGATGTGCGTGAGGTCGGCGATGGTCAACTGTCGCTCTCGCTCAATCTCCTGTCGTCGCCGCTCCAGCCGCGCGTTGAGCTCATCCAGCCTACGCTCTGCCTCGCTGAGCGCTAAAGCCACATCCTCACCGCGTTGCTGGCGCTGCAAGAGCTCTGCCGCCTGTCGCTGCTGGCGGTCAATCAGGGTGAGCAGGCTCACTTCCACGTGCCGAGCGATGGTGTCCAGCTCTTTCTGGCGCTGCTGCCGCACTTGCTGCAGCAAGGACCCCAGCCCCTTCTCTAGCAAGAAGCGCTCAACTTCTTGGGGGTTCGAGGGTATTGGTGGGTCCACGGCGGTTTGGGCTTTCGCGGGGATCAGGTCCAGGAAGACCGTGGGCTGGCGAAGACGCATGCTCCCCGGACTGGCGATCTCTACCACGAAGAGCTGTCGGTGCAGCGTGTTGCCGCGCCCGTCGGCGATGGAGGCCGCATAGACCTCAAGGCGGGAGGGCGCGCTGCGATTGAGATCGTAGAAGACGCCGCCCCGGCGCAGATCGGCCTGGACCCTCTCCCAGGCTTCCTCCCGGACGGCCTCGAAGAGCGGATGACCAGGGGTTACCCATTCCAGCGTGGGGTCTTCGGCCAGGCGCTTCTTGTCAAAGGTTATCCGCCGGTACTCGCGTCCCAGCGGACCGAAGCGAGGCTCCAGACGCTCGCCCACAAGCTGCAGATGGCGCGGGAGACGCCCCACGGTATAGATGCCATCGCGCCCCTTGGGGGTCGGCAGCCCAACTATCGGCGCTGCTTGTACGAAAAACTCCTCGACCACTTCCGGGACCAGCCGCCGCTCTTTAGCTTCTGCGGTACGGCCCAGGATCGCTGACAGGTTTAGCTCCTTCTTCGCCAACCCCTCCAAAGTCGATTGGCAGATGCGAGCGAAACGCTCCCGATCGAAGTCCCTTATGAGTCGATCCAACATGGCCTGCTGGGTCATGCGCCCGGCATAGAGTTCCCGGAACAGCCGTTCCAGGTAGTTAGCGGGCACAATCTTGCCGACCACATCAAAGACCTGGCTCGCTGCGAATCTCCCGCAGCCGCTCCAACAGCCGCTCCAAGACCTGGCCCTCCCCCGTGTTGGCCGCGACAAAGTTGAAGATCAAGCAGTCCCGCTCCTGCCCATAACGATGGATACGCCCCATGCGCTGCTCCAGCCGCATGGGGTTCCACGGGATGTCGTAGTTGATCATGAGCCAGCAGAACTGCAGGTTAATGCCCTCGCCCGCGGCTTCGGTAGCCACCATCACCTGGGCCTCCTCGCGGAACTCCCGCTCGGCATAAATGCGCGTCCCCGGCGTGTCTCGGTCACCAATCCTCATACCCCCGTGGATCTGGGTCACTCGCAATCCCCACTGCCGCAACGTCGCTACAAGGTAGTCCACCGTCTCCTTGAACTCTGTGAAGATCAGGAGTTTCGTGTTCGGATCGCCAAAGATGTTCTGGCTGGTGAGCACTTCTCGCAGCTTGATGAGCTTCGAGGCCATCTCTCGCTCTTCCAGGGAGCGAGCCCTCTGCACTAACGCCCGAAGTGCCTCAATCTCCTGCTGGATGGCTTGACGCTCCGATGGCAGAGAGACTTGCTCCACTTCCTCTTCCAATTGCGCGACTTCATCTTCCGGAAGCTCGTCGATCTCGTCCAAGCGGGATAGGTCTGTTGGGGTCTCTGATTGAGGGCGGCGCAGACGGTCCTCTAACTTCTGGAGACGCCGCTCAAGACTCCGTCGGACAGCGTGAATGCTGGAAGCAAACCGTCGCTGATACATCGCCATGGTGAAGCCCAAGGCCCGCCCACGCGCCGAGGGGTCCGCAGCAGCGCGAATGGACTGGTCCTGCACATAGCGGGTCAGGGCCTCGTAGAAATCAAACTCCTGGCCATCCAGCTCAAACCGGACCGTGCGCACCTCCCGGTTGGTGAACAGCCGGCGGACCTTCCCTGTATCAGGATCGGGAAAGGTCACCAACACTTCCTTGGTGCGCCGCAGATAGAAGGGAGCATGATTGCGCTTCATCGCCTCCTCAAGGCTGCGCACATCCCCGTACACGTCCCGATCCAACAGTTGCAAGAAGAGACAGAAGTTGGCAGGGTCTCCCTTATGAGGTGTGCCGGTCAGCAGCAGAAAATGATGCGTCTTCTGTGAAAGGAGCTCACCCAACCGGTACCGCTCCGTCTTGTGCTCCGGATCGCTGGCGCTCATCCGGTGCGCCTCGTCCACAATGATGAGATCCCAACTGGTGCGCCCCAGGCTTTCTAACACCTCCTCGCGCTTGGCCCAGTCCATAGATGTGATAACTTGAGGCTTATCCTGCCACGGATTCACACCATAGGCGTTCCTCAGATCTATCCCCCGGATAATATCGAACCGCTCCCGAAACCGGTCTCGCATCTCCCGCTGCCACTGAAAAGCCAGGTTCGCAGGCGTCACGATAAGAGTCCGACTAACAAGCCCCCGCAACTTCAGCTCCTTCAGTAGCAACCCCGCCATGATGGTCTTCCCCGCCCCAGCATCGTCAGCAAGTAAGAAGCGAATCTGAGGCAAGGGCAAAATGTACTCGTAAACGGCTTCCAGCTGATGGGGCAGCGGATCCACACGGGCGATAGACAGGGAAAAATAAGGGTCATACTCATAGGCCAACCCCAGGCGGGCGGCTTCAATCCCCAACCGGAACCGTAGCGCGTTGCCATCAAAGGGCGCCTCGGCGGGGATGACCTTCAGAGAATGGACCTGGTCCGGGCTCAGAAGACGCTCGTAGTACTGCTTGGTGCGTAGCCCTTGCCCTCCGATTTTCAGACTCGGACCGATAGATTCTACCAAGACTACCCTCATGGGTTCAGGGAGAACGTCTCCTTCAATGATTGTTCCTGGCCGGACAGAATTTTCCACTTTCTCGCCTCCTAGGATGTTGTCAATGTCAGCATCTTGTTCTTCTGGATTACTTTCATCTGCTCCGGCTCGGGGGTGAGGTCTTCGTCCTTGTCCTTCACGTCGCGGCGGTCGATGCGGGGCTGGAAGTTGGAGGCGTATTTGATGCCATAGGGCGGGTCGATGTAGATCATCTGCACCTTGCCCGCCATGCCCTCTTTGACCAGGAGCGAGTTCATCACTAGCAGGGAATCGCCCAGGATCAGGCGGTTCGCCCAGCCCACCTCGTGCTGGTAAAACTCGATTTGCTTATCGGCAGGCAACGGTGTTTCGCCGAAGAGCTCGAGTTGCAGCGGCTGGGGTCGGCGCACAGCGTCTAGAATCGCCCGCGTCGAAATGCGCTCGTGGATATGGAGCGAGACGACTTCGACCTCAAACGAAGTATGCTCGGCTTTGCCCGCCCAGACAAGCTGTGGGTCTAAGTGGGGATCGAATTTATAAGGCTGCGGCTTGTGCTGAGGTTTCTCGTACACGGAGGCTATTCCGGCAGGCGGATTGTTCTTCCGCTGAGCCTGGCTGTGCCGGAAATCGTTTACGCCGTTTCCTG